>Ga0307517_10000923_pt1 | contig 49823 bp, 31 predicted proteins | sample 23_EM_MG_FD_194515 | JGI IMG/M metagenome (GOLD analysis project Ga0307517, IMG submission 194515) | Populus trichocarpa ectomycorrhiza microbial communities from riparian zone in the Pacific Northwest, United States - 23_EM | ecosystem: Host-associated > Plants > Roots > Unclassified | place... | reverse complement strand
CCAGGCCAGGCCAGGCTCAGGCTTAACCAGGCCTGCAGGCTCGGGCCGGGCTAGATCCGAGAGAATTTCGACAGGCCGGGCCCGGCTTTACCGAAGCCTGGCCGGCCTGGCCCGTTGGGAACACTGGGGATGGCACACAGGGTATCCACATTTACAAGTAGTGAAAGAGCGATGGCTCCTCGGATTCATGATAGGCTAGGGACGACAGCTTCCGGGGGTTAGAGTAGCGCTATCACTCCTTTATGGCATTCCTCAGTAGCCCGATCGAGTGGCGTTTTGCCATCCTTATCTAATTTGTTAGGGTTGACGACGTCCCGTGCGAGCAGCATTTTTACCACTCCCTCTTTCCCATTCCAAGCAGCATTGTAGAGTGGTGTTCGGCCGTTGATATTTGGTCTGTCGGGGTTAACGCCTCGTGCGAGTAGTGTTTTCACCACTCCCTCGTGCCCATGGCAGGCAGCAGCAAAGAGTGGTGTTCGGCCGTGGTTATCTGGTTTGTCGGGGTTGACGTCGTGACGTTCAGGCAGCATTTCTACCACTCCCTCGTGCCCATTCAAAGAAGTCCTCGAGAGTGGTGTTTCGCTGTCATTATCTGGTTTGTCGGGGTCGACGCCATCTCGTCCAAGCGGTATTTTCACCACCTTCTCGTGCCCATTCCCGGAGGCGCAATAGAGTGGCGCCTGGCCGAACATATCTGGTTTGTCAGGGTTGACGTCACGCCGCCGGAGAAGTATTTCTACCACTCCCTCGTGTCCTCTCTCAGCAGCATGATAGAGTAGTGTTTAGCCGTCGTTGTCTAGTTTGTCAGGTTTAATTCCGTCCCGCCCAAGCAGTATTTTCACCGCTCCCTCGTGCCCATTGTGAGCAGCCCATATGAGAGGTGTGCTACCCCCACAATCCGGTTGGTTGACATTACAACCTTCTATCTCTACCAATCCAGCTACAATCTCAACAATCCCGAAGAAAGATGCACAGTGTAAACCACCGAATGGGAAAATTCTATTGGAATAAAAACTATAACGATAGGGATTCTGTGCTTTCAATAAGATCCCGGTAGATATGTGGTTATTACAGTCGCCAAATAGTTTCAGCGCAAGTTGTCTCGAGCAATCCGAAAGCTTCCTTTTTGCGTGCACTCCCCAATATAGAGAAGAATATTCGAAGAAGGGCATGTTTTGGAACCCAAGGGAGAAACCTGCTGAAATGGCCTTGACCAGCTGGGAATTCAGATAACTTAAGCAGGTTTCCGCCATTGTCGAGTGAGCTGCGCCGAAAAGGTCGGGATGAGCCTGGAGGTATTCTTGAAGCGTAAAGTGAACTAACCGGGCAGTGGAAGCCCCCCCGTCTACCACAACAAGTCCTTGACAGCAAGCTAGTAATGTGCCTATTGAAGGAACATTGTCGTCATTAAGATTCGGGGACCCGATTTCGACTGCTAGAGCGTGGCACAGTTCACTAGCCTTCAAGGGCCGCTCCGCGTGAGATATCCACATTAAAGCGGCCATTCCAAGCCTCGCCTTGTCCCCACCCTGTGCCTTTATCCGACCCAGTGTTGCGCCATATGCATCTCCTAACCCTGATCCATAGGTCGTTGCGCTGAGCTTTTGTCGCCGGCGATGGATTGTGGTTTCCCGGAGGACCGCATCGATATTCAGCGAGACTAGAAGGAACCTAGATATGTATCTGTTAGCGGATGCCCGAGGTAGCTTTCCTGGTGCCGTGGCTTCTACATACATTTTAGATATATCTTTAGGAATTTTCCTCAGGATGTCTGCCTCTAGTCTACTGTCTATCACATCCGGGGTTGTGTCCTCTTCTAGCTTAGAGTGAAGATATGTGACAATATCACCTCTTTTGGGGCTTATCGATAAACTCGTCATCCTTCCACCAAGACGCTTTCCGATCTCGGGCCCAATATGTGGTCTTCCAGTCAAGAATATTCTAGTACCTGGAGATTCTTGGAGAATCTGGTTTAGCGATCCAAGAAGTTTGGATCGATGCTCCGGCACACATTCATCAAGAGCGTCAATGCATATGAGTGTGCGCTCTTTGGAGGTGGTGGCCTGTAGCATCTTCACAATATCGGGAAGCCGGGGCCCCCGTCCACCAATGGCTTCTTTTTGGTTTTGGTATGCCCGCGATATCTCTACCGGAATTTCCTCAAGTCCGCCAACAACCTGTTTTAGTAGGGCGCCCATCGTGTTCGTGGGGGATTGCTCCTTTTGAACTGCAAAGTCAAAATAAAAGCACGCAACGCTAACATTTTGTCCTCCAGCCTGATCACACAAGCTGTCTATAACCAATGGGCTAATATTACGGTTTGTCAGCACTTTCCCCATTTCTTCTCTTCCACGAGGTTCGTCGTTGTTATGTCTTCCCGACCCCTGGATCCCCATAACAGAATAAAACTCCCTTATCGGATTCACCCCTCTCACTACAGGCATTCCAGCTCCTGAATTCCTCGGTTTGTAAGAGCCATTCCCCTATATTTTCGACACGGCGATCTTGGATGTCTTGATGTCGTAACTTGGGATCTAACGGGGATAACCAAGCTAGGATATTAGATCGATCATCGGCAACTGTAAAGTTATTCGACACGCTAATTGCTGTGTAGCTCGTGTTCGTGTTTAGAGAGTCGGTATTATTACTGAAAGATTGAGACATTTCCTCTTTTTCGCAGGCTAAGATGTTGTAGATGATCGGTGGTGGAGTTAGTCGATTGCTGGAATTCTGGGGGCTGAACGAAAGAGGGGTCGTTTGTGGAACCTGACCGATTTCGCAGGACTACCTTATCAACACCGCTAAGTTTATGCCAACAGTCCCATGTTTGTGCCTACCACATTAAAAAAATCGCAATGTTGAAGCGTTTTTAAAAAAGACTACTATTCCATAACTTACCGCCCAAATCCAAAAAACTAGGCCGAATTTTCGTGGTATGCAATAGCAGTCTTTTTTAAAAACGCTTCAACATTGCGAGTAGCTAGGGATGCACATCTGCTGAACTTACGTTTATCCTGCTGAATTGTACTGCCCAGTAATGCAGAGCACTAATCTGCGATGTACCCTCTTTGGCGCAAGATTCGTCGACGCCCCCCCCCCTCAGTTTTACACCAGAGATGGCTGATTTTGGGCACCCGCGACTTGTCTGAAACCAATATGGAGCCAACAGCACCAACACCACAGCGCAGGCAATTGCCCAGGCTTTCCGGGTAGAAATTATGAGAATTCTCCTAGTCAACTAAGAGGGTTGAGAGCGGGGGTCTTGATTGAATATCTTGGCAATGTAATTTTTGTATGGGAAACTCATCTAGATTACAGGTACTATTTGCCCACTATCATGATCTCTAGTACTGTACCATCGGTATTAACCGGCAGAGCTTGTCACTTATGCATCGTAATATCTAAGTTAGATGGCTAAAGGCTTTAGCATATTTTGAACCCCTTTGGAATCAACAAATCAAGCCAAAACGCCCATTTCTAGCACAAAGCGGGTGACTCCGATGAATTTTGTGGCCAAGGTCGTACGAACATCCCAAGGCGTCTGTGGAGGTTGACGGCCTTCCAGGCGGTCCGGGCGGATGCTGATTGGTGGGTTTTGTATGAGAAACTAGCGGCGATTAGCACAGTAGCCACAGTTCATCCAATCAAGCCAAGAAATCCACCGAAAGTTTCTTATTTGGGCTTAGCTGTCCGGGTCAAGAGGAGGAGGATTTGTGGTAGGAGAGCAGATTGGTAGGTATTCTGGTTCTTAATTCTTCCAAGCAAGATGGGCGGTAACCTCAATATTTATACAGGAAGCATGCTCTCCATATAACAAAGAAACATAAGGGGAAACATAGTAAGAAACACAAGTGTGGACCATGTTTAACATTGAAAACTGCCAAGAAAATCCCAATAAATATGCATAAAGTAATACACAAACAACCACCATATCCCAAACACTTGATAAGAAAACACATAAGAAATCCTTTAATTATTATAAAATATTAATAAGATATATGCAATTATATCTTAGCTGTAGTAATGTCCGCTGTATCAGGTAAAACCAGGAATGCAAACCAAGTAGAGATATATCTGATATTATCAACGGAAATATACATATGAAACGTATTATAAGAAAGCAAAAACAAAATCAGTGGAAAAACCTAAGTTACTCTACAGCACATATAATCCAATCCAAAACAATAGCATAACTCTTCCTGATGTTGATGCTGGCCGGAAATCCCTCTTGTAAATGGTTCTGGGAATTGAACCATCCCTTTTGTTATTTGTCGAGATTTCCAACCACACCTCTCTTTCAGCCCAGCGGGGTCCATTGTTGCGCTAGGTCGCTACATTTCTCGTAATATATATACCCCTCCCTCCAATGATCCGAGCATATGTTCGTCAAAACCGCTCGCCTCAAAAAGTCTTTGACTATAACAAATAACCTTCAATCTGAGCCTTGGCTAATAATGTATGACCCAAGATTTAACTTGCCACTGAGAATTATTAATCGAGATAGTGGAGTATATATCCTGCGAACAATTCCAAAAGTCTCCATATGAATGACACGCTTAGCGAACTACATCCTAAAAAAAACCTGAGCAAAGATAGTAAGTATAGCTGATAACTTTACAGCCTGATCAGAAAAAAACTCAATACGGGTTTTGCCAGTTGATACGCACTGAAGCAGGGCTAACTACTTTAGAGCTGTGGCTTACCGTATGACAGCAGTTGTTGTAATTCGGTAACTTGGGCCATGGAGCAAGCCCTCGAACATAGGAGGAATGCGCTATATCGATGAAAGACCCCATCCGGGATAAGGGCAGATAAATGACTGCAGACTTAGCACCCAGCCGAGGCGAAAAAGAAGAATAAAAAAAGTATGATAGCGCGTGGACACAATCTCGTGGCGTCTTATCAGCAAGCCCCGAGCCAGAGAAAATCATAGGAAGTCACTCGACACCACTTATGGTTTGGACAGTAAGTTTACATAGAGCACTCTGCGCTATAGTACGATACAGTGCAGTAACATGCCGTAAATTCGGCGGAAGGCGTTAGCAGTACCAGTATACACAGAAGAGCAGCAACCTTGGGTGGGTTTGGCTACATGGTCAACTATTTTTAAAAAAAATTCTGTAACAGGGCTCCGGGAGCGGGACCTCGACCCTAAGGTTGAGGGACTTCCTGATACACTGGTTCACCTGGAAGGGTAAGAATTGGATGTGTGGGTAGTCATCCAAATTCTGCTTCAAGATCGCAGCTGGAGGGTAGTGGCATATAAAGATGATCTTGATTAATCAATGTAACTAGCGGAAACCAATCACTAATATACCTTATCTACTATAACAGCTAGAATCTAAGTCGCTTTTTATGAGTGGCAGATATACTTAAACTTTATAACACTTTCTCTATCTATCATACATCTAAATAATTCCCACGTCTAGGTTTTAGGGGGGGGGATGGAGAATTGTGGAAAAATTAAAGAACAGGAGATATGTAAAGAGGATATACGACCAGAAAGCACGGAAAAAAGAGCAAATATGATGGAAATATCGTGCCATTCTGGCTTATCTCAATATAATAAAAATACCCCCTCCTGCCGCCAAACAGTAGACTACAAATAGAGATTGATAAATCCCGACCTGACTACATAGGAAAATCCCCGCGGAATTTTGGATGGTATTTGCTTCGACAAAAAGAGAGATAATTAGGCTGAGATTCTGTTGCAGGATTATTCCGGGGGGGAGGGAGGAATCAGGGCAAGGTGGGGCTTGAACCGCCGGGGGAGGCTGGGCAGGGGCGAGAAGGGGGGGGGCAATGGCGGTGACAGGCATGTTGTAGAGCTGTTGCGGCCCATGCCGGAATGGCACATAGGGTATCCGCATTTTGGAGGCGATGAGGGGGTGATGACTCCTCGGCCTTATGATAGGTTGGGGACGGCAGATTCTGGGGGCTGGAGTAGCGCTATCACTCCCTTGTGCCCCCCCTCAGTAGCCCGATCGAGTGGTGTTTTGCCATCCTTGGCGAATTTGTTGGGGTTGACGTCGTCCCGTGCGAGTAGTATTTTCACCACGCCTTCCCGCCCATTCCAAGCAGCCAGGTAGAGTGGTGTTCGGCCGATGTTATCCGGTTTGTCGGGGTTGACCTCGCCCCGCTCGAGCAGCATTTTCATCATTCCCACGTGCCCACAGCAAGCAGCACTTAAGAATGGTGTTTCGCCGCAGTTATTTGGTTTATCGGGGTCGACGATGTCACATCCGAGCAGAATTTCCACCACCCCCTCGTGCCTATTCCGAGCAGCAGAATAGAGTGGTGTTAGGCCCTTGTTATCTGGTTTATTGGGATCGGCGTTGCCACACACGAGCAGAATTTCCACCACCCCCTCGTGCCCATTCCCGGCAGCACAATTGAGTGGTGTTAGGCCCTTCTTGTCTGGTTTATCAAGATCGACGTTATCACATCCGAGCAGAATTTTCACCACCCCCTCGTGCCCATTCTGAGCAGCACAATAGAGTGGTGTTAGGCCCTCATTATCTGGTTTATCGGGATCAACGTTCTCATGTCCGAGAAGAATTTCCACCACCCCCTGGTGCCCATTCCGAGCAGCACAATGGAGCGGTGTTCGGCCCTCGTTACCTGGTCTGTCGGGATCAACGTTGTGCCGTTCGAGTAGTGTTCTCACCACTCCCCCGTGCCCGTTGGAAGCAGCACAATAGACTGGCGTTCGGTCGTTGTTATCTGGTTTGTCGGGGTCAACGTTGTCCTGTTCGAGGAGCATTTCCACCACTCCCTCATGCCCATAGCAAGCAGCACTTAAAAGCGGTGTCTCGCCGTAATTATTTGGTCTATCGGAGTCGACGTTGTCACGTCCGAGCAGAATTTCCACCACCCCCTCGTGCCCATTCCCGGCAGCACAATGGAGTGGTGTTAGGCCTTTATTTTCTGGTTTATCGGGATCAACGTTGTCACGTCCGAGCAGAATTTCCACCACCCCATGGTGCCCATTCTGAGCAGCAGAATGGAGTGGTGTTTCGCCGTCGTTATCTGGTTTGTCGGGGTTGACGCCATCTCGTCCGAGCAGTATTTTCACTACTCCCTCGTGCCCCTTGTAAGCAGCCCACCAGAGTGGTGTTCGCCCGTCGTCACCTCGTTTGTCGGGGTTGACGCCATCTCGTTCGAGTAGTATTTTCACCACTCCCTCGTGGCCATTGTAAGCAGCAAGGTGGAGTGGTGTTCGCCCATCGACATTTGGTTTGTCGGGGCTGACGCCTCGTGCGAGTAGTGTTTTCACCACTCCCTCGTACCCATAGCAGGCAGCAGCAGAGAGTGGTGTTCGGCAATCGTTATTTGGTTTGTCGGGGTCGACGTTGTCGCTTTCGAGTAGTGTTTTCACCACCTCCTCGTGCCCATTCCAGGAAGCACAATAGAGTGGTGTTCGGTTAAACATATCGGGCTCGTCGAGGTCGACTTCGTCTCGCCTGAGTAGCATTTCCACCACTCCCTCGTGCCCATTCCAGGCTGCACAACAGAGTGGTGTTTGGCCCAATTGGTCACGCTTGTTAGGGTTGACGTCACCCCGTCCGAGAAGTATTTTCACCATTCCCTCGTGCCCTGTCTCGGCAGCATGATGGAGTGGTGTTTGGTTGAACCTATCTAGCCTGCCGGGGTTGACTTCGTCTCGTCCGAGCAACATTTTCACCACCCCCTCGCGTCCATTCTTAGCAGCACAATGGAGTGGTGTTTGGCCGAGTTTGTCTCGCTTGTCAGGGTTCACGCCACTCCGTCCGAGAAGTATTCCCACTAATCCCTCGTGCCCTCTCTCAGCAGCATGATGGAGTGGTGTTTGGCCGTCGTTGTCTGGTTTGTCAGGTTTAATTCCGTCCCGTCCAAGAAGCATTTCCACTGCTCCCTCCTGCCCATTGTGAGCAGCCCACACGAGAGGTGTGTTACCCCCACAATTATTTTGGTTGATATTACAACCTTCTATCTCTACCAATTCAGCTACAATCCCAACAATCCCGAAGAAGGATGCACAGTGTAGACCACTAAACAGGGAAATTTTATCGAAATCCACACCATAGCAATACGGTTTCTGTGCTTTCAACAAGATTTTGGCGGACATGTGGTTGTTGTAGTCGCCAAATAGTTTCAGCGCAAGCTGTCTAGAGCAATCCGAAAGGTCCCTTTTTGCGTGCACTCCCCAATATAGAGAAGAATATTCAAGAAAGGGTGTGCTTTGGAGCTCAATGGAGAGACTAGCCGAAATTGCCTTGACCTGCTGAGAATTCAGATAACTTAAGCAGGTTTCCGCCATTGCCGAGTGAGCTGCACCGAAAAGCTCGGGATGAACCTGGAGGTATTCTTGAAGCGTAGAGTGGACTAACCGGACAGTGGAAGCCTCCTTGTCTGCCACAACAAGCCCTTGACAACAAGCTAGTAGTGTACCTATTGAAGGAACATTGTCGTCATTAAGATTCGGCGACCCGATTTCGACTGCTAGGGCATGGCACAGTTCACTCGCCTTCAAGGGCCGCTCCGAGTAAGATATCCACATTAAAGCGGCCATGCCGAGCCTCGCTTTCTCTCCACCTTGCCCCTCTATCCGACCTAGCGTCGCACCATAAGCATCTCCCAACCCTAATCCATCGGTCATTGCGTTGAGCTTTTGTCTCCTGCGATGGATTGTGGTTTCCTGGAGGACCGCATCGATATTCAGCGAGACTAGCAGGAACCTGAATATGTATATGTTAGCGGATGCTTGAGGTAGCTTCTCCAGTGTTAATATTTCTACATACATTTCAGAAACATCTTCAGGGATTTTCTCCAGAATCTCTGCCTCCAGACTGCGGTCCATCGCATCTGGGGTTGTGTCCTCTTCTAGTTTAGAGTGAAGATATGTGACAATATCACCTCTTTTAGGGCTTATCGATAAACTGGTCATCCTTCCACCCAGACGCCTCCCGATTTCAGGCCCAACATGCGGTCTTCCAGTCACGAATATTCTAGTACCTGGAGACTCTTGGAGAATCTGGCTTAGCGATCCAAGAAGCTTGGCTCGATGCTCCGGCACACATTCATCAAGAGCGTCGATGCATATGAATGTGCGCTCTTTGGAGGTGGTGTTTTGTAGCATCTTCACAATATCGGGAAGCCGGGGCCCCCGTCCACCAATGGCTTTTTTTTGGTCTTTGTATGCTTGCGATATCTCTACCGGGATTTCCTCGAGTCCGCCAACAACCTGTTTCAGTAGGGCGCCCATCGTGTTCGTGGGGGATTGCTCATCACGGGCAGCAAAGTCAAAATAGAAGCACGCAACGCTAACATTTTGTCTTCCAGCCTGATCACACAAGTTGTCTATCACCAATGAGCTAGCATCACGACTTGTCAGCACTTGCCCCTTTTCTTCTCTTCCACGAGGTTGGTTCTTGTTACCTAATGTATGTCTTCCCAACTCCTGGATCCCCATAGCAAAACAAAACTGCCTTATCGGATTCACCCCCCTCACTACCGGCGCTCCAGCTTCTAAATTCCCCAGTTTGTAACAGCCATTCCCCTATATTTTCGACTCGGCGATCTCGAATATCCTGATGTCGTGACTTGGGATCTAGCGGGGATAGCCAGGCGAGGATATTCCATCGGTCATCGGCAACTGTGAAGATATTCGACACGCTAATAGCTGTGTAGCTCGTGTTCAGAGAGTTGGTGTTATTATTGAAAGATTGAGACATTCTCTCTTTCACGCAGGTTAGGATTTTGTAGATGATCGGTGGTAGAGTTAATCGAGTACTGGAATTCTGAGGGCTGAACAAAAGCGGGGTCATTTGTGGAACCTCACAGATTCCCCAAGACCATCTTATCAATACAGCCAAGTTTGTGATAAGAACCCCATTCCTGTGCCCACCACATCAGTAGTTAGAGATGCCACATCTGCTGAACTTACGTTTTATGCCCCTCGACTGTACTGTACAGTAATGCAGACACTAATCCTATGCTCCGGTGTACCCATTTGGCAACAAAATTCGTCGGCATCCGTCCCTCCTTTTACACCAAAAATGGTTAATTTTAAGCACTATTGGTATTCAACTAACAAGACCAATGCCGTAGCGCAGGGTATTACCCAGACTTTCTGGGCAGCGATTATGAGAGTTTTTCCTCACCGCTATGAGGGCTAAGAACTTAGGGTCGTGATTAGATATTTTTACAATGAACCTCCTGTATGAAAAACTCAATTAGACTAAAGGTACCTTTTGCCCACTGTCAACTATCTCTGGTATTGTATCATGACATTAACAGAGTATCGCTTATGGGTGACAATATCTAGTTGTCTCCGAAAGCTCTAGCAGATTCTGAAAATTTTTGGCAATCAGAGGAGCTGAGATTTCGTGAAGTGAAAATGCTCGTTCTAGCGCAGAATGGGAGGTGTCGAACAAACTTTGTCGCCAAGATCGTACGAACATCCTAAAACGCCTGCTCTAGTATCGGCAAACTTACCGGCAGCATACCGTATATACAGGGCACGCACACCAAGGCTTATGATGAATTGGTCGAAACCCCTAAGTTACTGTGCCTATCTCCTAACTTAAAGCAATAGCATAAGCCTCGGCGACGTTGATGCAGGCCGGAAATCCCGCTTGCACCCGGTTCTGGGATATACGGCCATTCCTTTTGATATCCGTTCTGACAGCCAATTAGTACACTTACCATACAGCCCAGGAGGGTCCATTGTTTCGCCAGGTTGCCACATTTCTCTTACCATACCGGTAGCCCATCCTTCTAATCGGGTCCCAAATTCGTCATAACCTTTCGACGACTATTTAACCTAAGAATTCAAAGAGTCGTTGACCAACAACCCTCCATGAGAGCCTAAGCTGATGCCTGATACAATATCTTGCCAACCAGCAAACCAACTCTCGGAGAAATTAAGATACCAGTATAAGCTACTATTTATCCGCCGTACCCTAAAACATAAGCAGAGCTAATATAGTTGTTATGATACACTACCTGCAGAAAAAAACTTAACTCTACTTTAGTCTATTCATACACACTGAAGTAGAGTTTCAGTCTATTATTCGCCCCATGGCATCAGCGGTTTACCATGATATGCGAAGCTCTCCCGCCCACAGGCATTTTTTTGTAGGAAATGGCACTTCCGAAACACCACCCTACTCCGACACTCCGACACAGATGCAAGGCCCCACCGAGAAGACTCTAGACCCCAAAGGGAAAAGAAAATTCATTCGTGCCCGTCCGTTCCCACCTCCATTGGATTTTGTCTAAAAAGATGGATACGATGAATGATGAAGGATTATTGTCGGTTGCTAATATGGGCTTTCCCCCTTCGTGTCTTTTCTTCACCCTAAATAACCCTTTTTCCTCTTCACAAACTACTAAATTCAGTATCATCAACGACAGGCAATTTTCACGAGTCTGCAGTCGACTGCATATCTCACAAGACGGTAATGCACGCTGTTACCGCAAGTGCTAAAATACAAGAGAAATGTGCTAGCCCAGGTCTTTGCAATTCCCTATCTGGATAGGGGTGGAGAAATCACCCAATCCAGTCCTCAACTGCACCAAAAAAAAGAAAGAAAGAAAAATACACGACACCTTACTCGTACTACCCCCATCCTTCCTAGTCGAGCAAAATAATACAGTCACCAAAACATTGTAGCCACAGCCATTTTGAAAGTACCCCGGACAGTATGGTGTACCCTCCTGGAAGAATATATGCCACCATATTTCTCGATTAGTTCGAAGAAAAGCCCCCCAATTATCTATCTTCGAGCACTTGCCGCTCTCGTTTCATTACTTTCAGATTGATTTGAGGATCTTTTCCTCTGTGATAGAAGAGCGCCATTCGCAAATTTTTTGTCATGGCTATGAGTGGTGACAGGATCATGTTGCTCGCCCCAGGCACAAGAGGCAGTTGCAACACCCTGCAGCAACATATTTCTCTTATTTTCGTGTACTTATTACTTATATATCCGATCACGGCCATCACTACCAGGCTGTCAACGACACACCTGCGGCCATTTGGTAGCAAGGCGGAAGGCAAAACACACCAAAGCCCAGGCTTGAAAAACGCCCGGCCGAAACCTTGCAGAATCCCCTACGATATGGTTAAAGGTTAAAGGGTATTCCAGAGCGCAAATAGATGAGGTTAGTTTAATGCGAAGCACCCAACGCTTCGCACATAATTCACTATCATATCGCTTCGTAGAACTGATGGGAAAAAGACTGAGCTTTTTCCAAGCTTTTTATATTTTTAATCGGGGGTTCATGCCCGGAGACACTTTCTGTTCTGTCAGATTTAGGCATAGCAGAGAATTAGAAGCCCCCCCCCCCACAAAAAATAACCGGAACTCAATTTCGGTCTGGCACGTCAACCTTCCCGTACTCCCGATCCTAGGCCATGACAGTACGTCCTCCCTAAATTTAACCCATACCAAAGAATAGTCTTCGGGTTCGGCTTGCAGGGCAGACTACTCGAGTAGCTGTTCGTGCTCCGGGGTCTGTACCATTTATCATTCATAATTTCCCAAGCGCTGGTTCCCTGTATGTCTCGGGTATAACCGCTGGCGTTCCGGTGGCGAGAACGGTTTGAAGGTGATCTGATAAGATAAGTAGAAACTGAAAGGACACGGTCACGGAGGAACAAGAATCCAGTGCTGGTAGTATATTACATATCTTATCAGATCGTCATCAAACTGTGGTACTACGGTATGGAGGCTCGTCTTGTCTACCGGTGGTTACTGTGTAGCCAATTTTCAGTGGGTGAGAAAGTGTGCCCCGGGGGCTATGATAACTACTGTAGAACTATAAAAAATTTGCCACAGGTAGATAATCAAATCCAGATTTTGTAATATAAAAAAAGATTTGCTACATTCACCTAGACAGCTTTCCCCATCCTAAGTATCCACGTGGCCGAGTTGAAGCTGGGCACTTCGTTTGGGGATTACCACCTCAAGTGCCCAGCTTCCACTCGGCGACATCAGTACTCGAGTACAGTACCGTAGCTGCCCAAGAGCTATTCCCCGGGTTCGCTAAAGTGACAGGCCGTTTGATCGGCCGTGAATTAGCTAGCTCGCTCCCTTATTGGAGTGATTTGCTCTATCTAATTGGCCAGCAAGGCTCGTGTGGTGCAGCGAGCATCGTACCCAACCAATTGCTTTGCCGAACTAGAGATCTCTCACGCTTACTTGAGGACTCGCACCATATCGCTGGAATCTATTTTTGGACATGTAAATCCCTCGGTAGCCCCTAGGGGAAGGGCCATGAAGTGTTTACCGTTTTTTCGGACTGGAATTTTTATTTCTTTTTTCGAGATGAGGCTCTTGATCTGCTAGCATACTGAGGGCGGATATAACCCAGGGCCACTTGTTGGCTAGGATTTTTGCCGAGTGTTTCTCCTATCCTCCCTTCCGTCCATTCCGCAGCACATGCAAAGGATGGTCAGTTCTTGCCTGGCGGGAGGGGTAAGGGTTAGATAGAGAAGGAAAGGGACCCCACGTGGTGAGCCAACCAGATCGACCGACCTGTTCCGTTCCCCAGATATGGGGATTAGTGCCAAGGCCATAGCTAGGCGCCACGGGGCCCCAAATGCCTTGAGGCTCACTCGAAAGAGTGCTCGACATCTCAACCTCACTTTTTGCGGCTCAACTTAAATTAACTCTGGGGCTCGACATAACTTTGTGGCTCAACATGGAGGTCTGATTGCGGCTCAATAAAATATGAACTCACTTGGTCAACACACCATCCATACTGCGACCTATTATTCCATCAGCACCATTTTTTATCCTCCCCTGTCAGCGGGAAGAGCCTTCTTAAGACACAAATTCAGGCTGCGCTTGCCTCCTCTCGCGCCACACAGTAGTAGTATCCAAACCTCGCTAAGATAGCTCGTACTTACGGGATTCCAGCTAATAATTATAAGTATTAAAGCAAAGTGGAATGCTATTGTAGACTCCTGATGTTATGTTAAGCCGCAAAGTTCCGTTGAGCCGTTTAGTGGGTCTCTGCTTGCGAACCTCGGCAAACGCGGACCGTCAAAATCACATATTGTCACTCATTAGTACAGGGCGCTTGCTCCGCAGATTTGCCTAGTGCACGTCCAATATGTGAGAGGGTTTCTTACAGTGACATGCGCGAAAAAAACGCTGTGGGAGGCATCAGCCCCGATCACCTTTCGAGCATTCGGGAAGAGAGGATGTTCTAGTCAGGGATCGAAATCTCATGCCTAGACACAGTTTGATCTTTAGCCCTACGGTGAATGGTCCCCGTAACTTATCTCGCCTGGAAAATTATGGCACCGCACCCGACTGGTTGTAACCGGCCGCACCGCATCGGACTCTAATGAAACCGCGGAATCGTCGGCTAGATATATGGAAATTCCAGCCTGCCAATCAGACATCTCCTCGCCTCCTCGACGAATGGATGTAGTGTGTTGTGCAAAACGGCTTTTGTCAGACCCCAGATCGTTGGGCTCACGTTTTTTGCACTTCCGAGACATCACGGTGTCCGCTTCCCAATTAGAAAGTGAGAGAGAGAGAGAGAGAAAGAGCTGAAGCTCCATATAAAGGGAAATCTTTCTAAAAACTCGTCATCCATAGTAATGTCTCCTACCGGTATAGCAATATATTGAATAATACATACCGGGAGTTGGGTACCTGATGCACTCGGTGGAGAACCCCCGGAAAGATATCGGTATGCTTATTTTCAGTGAGCTGAGGGCGAACACCGAGATACCGGTAATGCACATCAGGTCAAGCCCGGCCGACCGAACAAACACCCGGCAAGAGAGCTTAAAGCCAATTTATTTAACCGGGAGTCAGGCCATGTCACATATCACAACTTCACCGTCGAAACTCAAGAATAGGGCCAAAATTTAAGGAGCGTGATGGTTTTTTTTTTTATAAACTAACTAATCAGCCGTAATGAATGCCCCCCAAATCCAATCCTAATAGCGATAATCATAATCATAATATGCAAATGCCAAAAAAAAAAAGAAGATCAAGGGGAAAATAAAACAAAGCCATTAAAGGATCGACAAATAATCTAAGAATGCAATGGAAAAAAAGAAGAAGAAGAAAGGAAAAAAATGGTAGACGCGCCAAAATATATGCAAATGCAACCTTCGTCCATGCCACCACCAGCCACACCACCAATCATGCAATGCTGAAATATAAAAGCAAATGGGAGACAAAAGGAAAAAAAGGGAAATGGAGGAGAGGAGAAGGAGAAAAAACTAATACCCTTAGACACCGCACTTGCCGGGGTTCTTGACAGGCACCCAGGTTAGGCTGCGGGAGAAACGCGTGCACTTGAGGTCAGCGACGACATCCTCGTCACGGCCACAGACGATGTTGCCTTCATTAGTACATTTAGAGCAGCCAGCCTGACCTGTGAAGGGTTTTCCGGATGGGCAAGAAGGAGATTGGTCGCGAGGTTGTTCATGATGGGCATCACGAGGGTAGTGTGGGGAGTCGACGCCGCACTTGCCGGGGTTCTTGACGGGGACCCAGACAAGGCCGGTGGAGAAGCGTGTGCACTTGAGGTCAGCGACGACATCCTCATCACGGCCGCATACGATATTTCCTTCCTTGGAGCAGGTGGAGCAGCCAGCTTGGCCTGTGAAGGGCTTTCCGGATGGGCAAGAAGGAGGGTACTGGTTGTATTGGTCGCGAGGGTAGTGTGGGGAGTCGACGCCGCACTTTCCGGGGTTCTTGACGGGCACCCAGACCAAGCCACTGGAGAAACGTGTGCACTTGAGGTCAGCAACGACATCCTCATCACGGCCGCACACGATGTTTCCTTCCTTGGAGCAGGTAGAGCAGCCAGCTTGGCCAGTGAAGGGCTTTCCGGATGGGCAAGAAGGAGGGTATTGGTTGTATTGGTCGCGAGGGTAGTGTGGGGAGTCGACGCCGCACTTGCCGGGGTTCTTGACTGGCACCCAGACCAGGCCGCTGGAGAAGCGTGTGCACTTGAGGTCGGCCACAACATCCTCGTCACGACCACACACGATATTTCCTTCCTTGGAGCAGGTAGAGCAGCCAGCTTGGCCTGTGAAGGGCTTTCCGGATGGGCAAGAAGCGTATTGGTCGTGCTGGTCACGGGTCATGAGGTATGGGTGGTCGACACCGCACTTGCCGGGGTTCTTGACGGGGACCCAGACAAGGCCGGTGGAGAAGCGTGTGCACTTGAGGTCAGCGACGACATCCTCATCACGGCCGCATACGATATTTCCTTCCTTGGAGCAGGTGGAGCAACCAGCTTGGCCAGTGAAGGGCTTTCCGGATGGACAAGAAGGAGGGTATTGGTTGTATTGGTCGCGAGGGTAGTGTGGGGAGTCGACGCCGCACTTGCCGGGGTTCTTGACGGGGACCCAGACAAGGCCGGTGGAGAAGCGTGTGCATTTGAGGTCAGCGACGACATCCTCATCACGGCCACAGACGATGTTGCCTTCCTTGGAGCAGGTGGAGCAGCCAGCCTGACCTGTGAAGGGCTTTCCGGATGGGCAAGAAGGAGGGTATTGGTTGTATTGGTCGCGAGGGTAGTGTGGGGAGTCGACGCCGCACTTGCCGGGGTTCTTGACAGGCACCCAAACTAGGCCGGTGGAGAAGCGTGTGCATTTGAGGTCTGCGACGACATCCTCGTCACGGCCACAGACGATGTTGCCTTCATTAGTACATGTAGAGCAGCCAGCCTGACCAGTGAAGGGCTTTCCGGATGGGCACTTGGATCGTTCGTAGCTAGAATATGTTAGTTTTGTGTCAGAGGTTGTGAATTGAGGGAAGGAAAACATACTCCGGTGCTGGGACAGCAGCTGCTAGCGCAGTGCTTAGTGCGAGGATTGAAGCGAGTGATTTGAGTAGCATGTTAAGCTATAGACCGTGAAACGGTGAAGTCGAAAGTGCAGAGAGATATGCCAACGCGATAGGGAATAAAGTGAAAAAGTGAAAGAAGAATAGAAGAAAAGTAGAAGAGGAAGAAGGAAGAGAGGGATGAGGAATGAAGATGAGAATGAGGATGGTGAAGAGAAAGGAAAAGCCGACGATGGGGGAATCTCGACAGACTATATACTCCTCCAGCTCCCACTTGCGAAGTATAATATCATCAATATTCCTGACACCTCCCGATCATAGCACTATTTTGGCAATCTCTCCGCCACGCATCTCTATCAGTCGGTAATCCTGGCCTTCACTCGTCAGAGCCCAGGTGCCGAGAATATTACAAGGCCGATTAGAAAATCGCCCCAAACACGTTATCGAAATAGAGCCCTAGAATTTTCCTCAGCGACGATAGGCGCGGCCGCAGCAAGCAGCTTCGTTCCAGAAGACCGAAAATTAAGGTTATTGATTGATCTTCGCGCTTTGCATGGACCAATTACAGTACCAGGGAATAAAGATGTGGTCATCCAAGGCACCACGAGGCTGTACTCACCGGGAAATTCGATAGTACGGTACACATTACTCTTTTTCGGTAGAGTGGTGGGGAGAAGGTGGGTGTGGATGAGTACCTATGTGTGATTACGCTGACTGCCGATTTATTTCGGGGTTGCTATTTTGTCAATATGCATGCACGGTATTATCGATGCATGGGGTATGCAGCATAGCACAGTCTGGTACAACAGGGCGCCCAAATGCCCGATAGGGCTACGGCAGTAGGTAAATCACTGTACGATACTAGATCGAGAGTTCTTGTGGAGAAATATTTAGGCTACCCGGGAGATCTAGGTCAGCCATGATTCCCACCGACCGATAGTATCATACCCCCATTATTAGAACTCTCCAGCGCAAGCAGAGCTCTTATGTCTGTACAGATTGCGGGTATATAGAACACGAATACAGGGATAAAAATTTGTATGGCAAAATTATCTGTGCGGATCTGACGGCCCATACAGAATTTCTGACTCGGGTGTTCGGGTTCTGTAGCTTGTATCTCCCTCAGAGCCTCGAAAGGATCTCGCTGGCGGCTGGAATAGGGTTACTAATTCCTTCCGCACATGGATAAGTACCCGTTTTTTTTCCCCCAACAGAGTTCGCGCTTTGGGTCTGCACGCCACCCGCTCCAAATAGTGTCAGTCCTAGCGCCACAAATAATTACTCCTTCCCAGGCTGTTGGGTGGCTCGGGGAATTTTTTCGTTGGCTGGAAGGACGCCCTTTTCGCCACTAGATTATTTTCCAGTGAGGCTGAGCGTTGTAAGCTTGGCCCTTGGCACCTGGGCGCTAATGGCACCAGCCAGTGATAATATTCGCATCTTTGGGACAAGGTGGTGGAACGTTAATAATATCGACTGATTATTTGCTGAGTGACGTTGCTTCCTTACTCGCACGCACCCGACATAGTAGTTGGCCCGTGCTGAAGACAAGGTTCTGCTGGGAGGTGGTGTACTTTAACCTTCTAGTGGCAATTTTTGATAATTAAACACAGTAAAGAAGGTTGCATATCCTGCGTGTCTATTACTGTCTCGTGCGCTAACTTGGCAAAGAGCCTTGATGGGTAGCCTGCAAGCGATAAGATAAGTTGGGTAAGTTACTCGATAAAGTGCAATATCGGGTAATCATCCCGCGTAACTAACTGCACCTCCACTGCCGGAGGTAGGGATCTAAACATAAGATTCTCTAGTGCAGAGTAATAGGTTTCTAAGAAATGCCCAGCTTTTCGTGGACAAGGTCGACTCTGTACACTTCAACGGGTAAAGCCTTGGCCCCGGAGAGCTCTCACTTACTATGACGAGCACAAAAAGGTATCTTACTAAAGTTGCTTACTGGATTAGGCATTCTAGCAGCCCCATTGCTGGGGAATCCCAGGAACATCGATGTCCCGATGGACACGATATGTGCAGTTTCGCTGGCACTCAATCACTCAAGGAAGTTCAGCGATCCGTACACCGGCAGCCCACATTACTGGCGGGAATAAAGCCTAGAATCGTCGAATTGCTGAACTACAAACTACTCCCGGAGGCCCAACCCTCAGGATTACAAATCCCAGTACAGCGCCCTGGTCCTCTCCTTACACACCCTATGCTGTAGAAATTGTGATGGGTCGCACGGTTACTAAGAGGTACCTCGACAGCTCTATGGGAAAAGTAATCTGACTACATGTATTTATCCTTGAGCGAAGACCAGTAGTCAATTTCCTTATTTTCTATAGCACGGCTTGTGCATGCATAGTCACCCATACCGAAACTGGGAATTGCAAGTAGTCCATTCTGTACCTTTCTATATTTGCTGGATCCACATTCTCTATCTAGCCCGGTTATGACCCATATGGTGAAACCCACGTTTTCAATCCACGGAGATAATTCCCACGGTTCTCTAGAGTGCCTGTCTAGCGACCTACAAGAGCTTGACAGCATTGAGCTTTTAGTGCGTCTAGGAATATAGACGGCAGGCGGATATGCATTCATTTCCGCACTTTGCATTGATCTAGTGATATACCATGCCAGCTAATTTTCCATGGACAAAAATAGTTGAAGTAGTTCGGACATCGAGCGATCCGCCGGTAATTAAAATGCCCGAATCGTATGTCATAATATATCGCCGGCTAGCGGGCTTTTTCCCAAAATTTCCTCCTTTTTTTTTAACCCTCTAGATGACAATTTTGTTTGGCGCAAAAAAACTTAAAATTAGTAGCAAACCAGCTACAAGGAACCTTAGCCACGGATCACACACTACCACATGGGAGGACAACTGGTAGGCTGGCTCATGGGTGTCGAGAACGGATATTCCTTCCTTCCTTAGCATCCAGGCTCTGGGCCATGCATCAGCCAAAGAAAAAAAGCAAGAGAGAAAAGGCAAAACAAAACGCCCTACACGTGACATCTCCTGCATGTGTCCCCCGAGCTCTCTCATGGACCTCAGAGTAGGCAGTGACCATACGTTAGGAAGCATCGGTTAGGACATGGCTTTGTAGACATACTTGGCCCTGCACACTCCCGCTGTAGAGTACCACACGGCACTTTTTCCACCCGTCAGCCCTCCTCCCCTTAGACCAGAAACTAGGTTGTCTCAACCCCGCAACTGCTCCCCTTACCCCACTAATTCGAATTGACTTGGAAAACTTAAGAGTATTCAGCTGCGAATTGATGAGCTCCTCGGGGCATGGAAGTCAAACCCCCTCCACATTAGTTAAATCGTCATTACTCCCACTCAATAGTACATTACTACATGGCTCCAGCATTCTCTCACCCCTGTACAATGTAACTCTTACGCTACGTTGCAGCGATAAAAATACTTCTACTCCTGAGTATTACTATGGTATCAAAAACCTCCTATAAAAGTGACAAGAGAAAAAAATAATCGTTCGATACCTCCGAAATCGAGTATATCGTCATGGATGGAAGGCTGTTTCAAGGCGCACTACGCCGAGGGCCCTGCTAGTACTCTCGTATTGCTAGGGCAATTCAGTTACACTAATCGATATAGAGTGCCGATCAGGACAAGGTAGAAGCACAATTGGCTCCCTCGGAGGAGACAACTCACTCAATCTGAATAAGACACAGAGCTGACCCAGAGGCACTACTCTCTACTTAGTGCAGGAACTGATCGCTGCAAAGATTGGAATGAGCTAATTAGAATAGGAGCACAAACTCCCAGTATCCTGCTCGTTGATATTCCTTTTCCTCCGGTGTCCGAGCTGAAAATCTACACTTAACATGGACGAGTGACACGAAATGATCCACGGAGCATGCACCTCATCGTCACTCCTCCAGAAAATAGAAACTTGAATCAGACCACCATTCCCAAGAACGCCTGTTCTCCCCCGGGATATTGCCTTAACCCCGCAAGGCCTCCAATCCCATAGGAAACATCGGTTAGAGATTCACTTTGGATCCACGGCTCACCAGTTCTCTAATATGGGTATCGTGGAACCACTTGAGATCCCGTCCCCCTCCCCTTGCTCCTTGTCGGAAATAAAAATAGTAAACACTATGCTACTTACTTACTAGATCGTGCCTCCCCATGCTTGCTAGTCAATTTAGAATGTGTCGGGTTGCTGACAACGTAAAGCTGCATCCTCTGACTATGAATCCAATGACCAAGCCATGATACGGCACGGGGTATAGTTCTTTTCAGAGCACAGTATGTACAGCACAGTACCAGGTGGAGCAAAAGTAAGCCTTAAATCTCTCTTTATTTTGTGGAGAGAGTAAGCTTCCTGTAATAGGCGTTGAGGACCTACCCATTTATACCTTAATCATATCACAAGTAGATACGAGAACTACTTTAGAATTTCCCACGAAAATGGATCCGATGGTTCGTGCAGCTCCGACCATAACTAAAACCCTTTCTCCATAACACTAAAGAGGGAATCAGAGTTGAAGCTTCATCAAACCTGCCAATCCTCCAATTTATTTGGTGATTTTTGCTTCACGTATCAAACAGCGTTCTCCCTCAACATGGCCCCCTCTCTAACGGCTCAATCGTTTATTCACTCTCACAAGACCTCGCCCTCTGATGGCTCTGCCCGGCCTTTATTGGACAGAATGAAAATACTGCACCGAATGGGAGCGGGGGTGGATAGCACGCAACTACTTCTCCTCTTCTTCTCTTTGCTTGCTAAACTAACGGTAAAGGCAGGAGCATATATGAGGAAAAAAACATAACCAAGTCATCCTCACCCTTCCGGTGATCAGCACTCGTGTCCGCCTTCTCCTACGCATGTTCCCCATTGCTTGCCTACTCCCCCCCCCGTGGTGACGAGTGAAGGAATCATTCTGTGAAATCCCTTAACAAACGAAATGCTTCAGAAGGACTCCCGCTCTCCTCCGCCTTTGGTACAATGACGGGCTCTTGTTCTGCCTTCATCTCCACTGCCTTCACGCTCCCCGTTGACTGTCTATCAACGGAAATATTAAAGAAAAACTAAAGACTCTCAACGTGGAAGGGGGGATATATATCGGAGGAGGATGCCTTATCTTGATTCTCTCTTCCCACTCGGGAGGGAAACTAGCATCTTTAAATACATAACTCGGAAATTTTTTACATACTTCTTCCTTTCCAAGACTTTCTTTTCCCAAGATAACATTGGCTGCATCTCTTCTCTCCCTGTCCCAACCTCCCCTGACCTCTTCACATCCGTTCCCCCAATTTCCTCCGCTTCACCTCTATTCCATTCCTAACGCTTCTTCTTTCCTTCCTTCCTTCTCTTCTTCCTCACTTCTTCAATGCGCACCCAGCCCCTACTTCGTTCCCCGTTTTCCAGATTATTCGTGCTTGTCCTCTATGCGAGAAGTGATGAATTCCAGACATAAATTAGTCGTTGTTCTTGAGACGTCAAGATTCTGCTATCAATTGAAGCGTCGGTGATTCACAAAATAGATAGCACGCAACTACTTCTCTTCTTTTTCTTTTTCGCTAAACTAACGGTAAAGACAGGAGTATATATATGAAACAAAAACATGGCCAAGTCATTCTCACCCTTCTGGTGATCACCACTCATATCCGCCTTCTCCCACGCATGCTCCCCATTGCTTGTCTACTCCCCCTGTGGTAGCAAATGAAAGAAACATCCTGTGTAGTCCTTTAACAAAGGAAATGCTTCAGAAGGACTCCTGCTCTCCTCCGCCTTTGGTACAATGATAGACTCTTGTTCTGCGTTCATCTCCACGGCATTCAGATTCCCCTTTGACTGTCCAGACTCCACCCCGTCCATCAACGGAGACAACTTTCCAAGCTTCCGAATGTCAATGCAGGGAAATGAGGGTCGCACGGAAAGAGCCAGTAGACTAAGAGATTTCACCTGGAACTTGGGCACTTTGGAGGAAGGCATATGGAACGTAATTTTTCCGCCCGTAATACTTCGTTCATTCGCTCTCGCTCTCAACTCTGCTCTGTTTTTTCCAACCGACTAAAATCAAGCTATCGGTAGAGACGGGCGCATAAATAAAACATAACACGACTTCCTGATCCTCCCAAGGATCTCTGTGTTTGCCACATGTCCCTATTCCTCCGTACACACTCCCGTGACAGCAAAGAAAAGAACATTGCGGATAAAGACTTTTATAGAACATTCTCCCGTATCCATTCCGTCCGCATATCTCCTGAACTATCCTTCCCACTCCCGTAACAAACTCAAGCATGTGCGTCCAACAACACCGAACTCTTCTTATGAAACAAAAGGAACTCTAGCCAGAGCATGCCAAGCAGCATCAACAGATTTCCTAACAGTTCCTGCCATTGCCGGAGAGCTTCTTTGCACTCGTTTCTATCGAATCTGAAAATCTACTCTTCTTTCAAGGTCCAAGGCTGCAGGCCCTCCGGGGATTTGCCATTTCCACGGTCCGTCCCGGGATAACACCTCTATCGATCGTCTAGTTCATCGTCTCTCATGCTCAGCGGCGCCCCATTTACCGTGATAGCGTCCTCAGTGCTACATTTTTTGGTTATCCCCCCGAGCCGAAAGGCCTACGTATGCCGGAGGTTAGGGCATGCAGACAGGGCACCATAACAAGGCTGTCACCTCAAAAGAAACAACTCAATTCAAGAAAAGCGACAGGTCTCCTGCAGCCCTCTTTTGCCCCTCCTCCCCATACCGATGCCGCGATGCGCTCCCTCTCCGCTAATGTCCACCCGAAAACGACAGCACTCCCCCGAAAATCCCGCCTCACGCAGAGAGATCCGGCACCTTCACTAATCGGGGAATAGAACTTCTCAAAGACCGCTCTCTGAATACAAAAAAGGCTTACCCGTTCCTCACTGTGTAGGGCAATCCGGCCTTCTGACGTGTCCGGAGGGAAAACAAGGCAGAAGAGTAATAGTTAAGGATGAGGGGAGGATGAGGAAGAAGAAGTGAATCATAAATGGTCGGTATCTGTTCATCCGTCACCTCCGGGTGAGCCCTTCGCCAGCTCCCGGGATGATACGGGAGGTTAGGGGGAATTGTTTGTCACACTAATTTTATGCAAGTTCTCGGCCCTACAATTCTGCTATATATTTCTTGCGGAGGGGTGGGGGCACTTGTACTGTAGATAGACGGCGCCTTGCGCTTTCCCGGTCCGAGTGGGTTGCGACTCCGCTGCGTCAGTCTTCCAGAAGGCTTAACGGGCACGTAGCAGGCCGCCCACAAATCTCGGGACCCGGTTGGGTCCGGAGCAAGATATCTTCGCACTTCTGAGATTGACGGATGGGGGGGGGGGGGGGGGTTCAATAAGTGAATGAAATATCTATTCCCCCCACTCTTTGATAGCAGTCTTTTAGTGTAGGAATAGCAGGCTGGGATTTAGAAAAATTATTTGAATCGGTTACGTGGACTCATCCGATATTCTGAGCTGTGCTGTATCGTATAATAGGAGTTGCCCAATAGTTCGGGTAGATCGGGCTGCTATCATACTAGTAGATTCTCTTTCCCGGCAGGGCGGCGGGTTTGTAGATGAAATCCCGTGCCGTTCGTGCGGGAGTTATGCTGCTCTTGTAGGCTAACCGGGGTTGCGACTTCGGCTCAGCGACATCGGTGGGATCTAGTGAAAGTTGGGCTAGAGACGCTGAAGCACTAGGCAAATACTGGGTAAAGGGTATCGATAGTAATTCTACCAGTACCGGCACCCGAGTTGCAAAGTTCTGGTCCGCCCTCGGCCTTGTTAACCTCAATGACAACCAGGTCTAAAGTTTGCACATCTACGAACTTGTAGTAGTAATCAACGAATGCTGCTTATTAACCCGTGTCTTAGACACCGACAGGGGGGGCATAATATTTCCCACCGTCACACCAGTCAACGAGATGGATATCATACCTGAATGGTTAACGCTACCATCCTCAACCTCAACCACCACCACTGCCCTGAGATCTCCGAAAAATATGAGTGGTGAGTTTAATACCGGTAAAAACCGAAATAATTGGGCATGGCTCTACTGTAGGACGTCCAGAATTTCCCCTTTGGATTAGGGGGAGAAAACACACCGAGAAGATTCTCTTTCAGCCCTCACTTGAGACAACAGACCTTACGAGGAGAGGCAAACTCCAACGTCTTGGCGTGATGGCCAATTATTTCGGTTTTTAACTGCAGGGAAGTTAAAATCCGGGTGTTTGCCAGCATTTGGTCACCGATCTGCCGTATGGTCAGTATAGAAATGAGTTGGGTGGTCCGTTGTTGCAGGTTAACAAGGTCAAGGGTGGAGGAGGATCTCGTGGCTCGGGAAATAAGTGGTGGATGGCCGGGGGTCTTACCCCACAATCCGGCCTCGATTTGGGCGAACCAAAGCATGAGAACGAAGCACCAGCCACACACGCTACGGTAGTCTCTTTGGCCAGTGCGACTTTTTTGATACTTTACGGTAGGGTAGCAGCTACTTTACAAGCACCATCCGAGGACATTATAGGGAAATGGAGGAAACGCAAAAGTGCGTTTGAAGAGCGGTTGGGGAGGACAATTGGTTAGGGCCTGTTTGGCAAAAGTGGGAGAAGTGGCAACCGTTCCGCTGTGAAATGGTTTGACATCTAGGAATGGTTGTCCCTAATGGTTAATAACCATTTGTGAAGGGTTTTCACACTTGATATTTCCACCTGTGTTTTGAAATGGAAAGGCTGATACCTGTTGTGCCAAACGGCCATTCCGTTTCCGTTTACAATTTTTTGGAATGGCAGGAAATGGTCGTTTGTATGGGCCAACGGAACGGAACCATTGCATCCAAACAGGCCCTTGGAGTGTGGTGTCTTAACAAAATCAACCGCACATCAATGAACAGGAAAAACACCAGCCGTGATAACAGCACCCCCCCCACCATCATCAAAAAAAAGACATAAAATGTAAATACATAGTAGAGTAGATAGTAGGAATTAATATTTGATCCAGAGGAGCATCTTTAGGTGGCGTTGAAAATGCGGGATCGCGAGGAGTTGCGTTGCCATGGAAACTTTGTGTACGGTACGGTTAATTTTATTAACGGACGATATCACCATCCACACCACTACCTTAAACGAATTGTTTGAGCATTCCTATGCCGTCCACATAGAAACTGAGCGTTGCCGAGGCTGACGCAAGTGCCAGGGAGGGGATTTCGGATGATAATCTTTCAATTGCGGATTTATCATCTTGGTGAGGGTTTTCCAGGAATTAGTATCCCCAACTTCACATGGTAGCACTCGCACTCGGGCTGGACAGGTATTGGTAGCGGGATGGCGGTAGAAACTGTTCTTCTGGAAGCTAATTTTGGTTTCCTGAAGCACTGGTGAGTGAGTTCTTCTCACTTATCCCCCGCTTCCCCAGTCTGATGTGAGAGCATCGGGACTCCCGTAAGTACTGGTATTTAAGAAAACCCTAGATGAATAATATGGGTGAAATTTTTTTGCTGTTTTTAAGGTTATTCGAGTATCCCTTAGTCTGTGAGAGCGCCCAAGAGATGGGTGGAATAAGTCTCAGTCTAAGGGATAGGATAATCTTTCCCTGCGTTGCGAGCACCGGCAAAACGAGCAGGGGGTTTGCCCGATACTCTATCAGGGTTTAGCAATGCAAGTTAGGGATGAATGAAACTTCCTGTCTACAAGAGAATAGAGTTTAGATCAAGGAAGTAAAGAATAGGAAAAGATGAGTGGACGATAACAAAATATGTACTCGGGACCTTTGATGTGGTGAGAAATATTGAAACTCTCTCGGCTTTAATTAGAATCACGTATGTCTTCAAAGCCATCTTTCACCAAGCCGACGAGGTTATGAGGACCGCATGTTGCTTGCGATTGAGCAATACTCAGAAAGAATACCAACTATGGTTGACCGAGAAGATTGCAGCACCGGTAAGTAGTCTACGAGTTCTTCGCATCCAAATCGCTTAAGCACTCTGCACGAAGCCATAACCGTGTGGCGTTGATGGGGCTGGTGCCAAGAACTGGTGAGGGGTTCCGGGCACATGAGCTGTGCTTGACCGGCACAGGATAGGGTACGGGTATGGTGGGCTGGCAATCCAAAGGGAAGGAGTGAGTCGTGCTCAGCGAGATATTTTACCAAGTGAAGAAAACGGTGGTGAATGATGCGCTGGAGGGCGGGGAGATTTGTCGTGATCAAAAGCACTCAAGTTGATAGTCACGAGAGCCTCTAGCCCTCCCCGCTAAATCCAATGGTGGGAGGTGAACTTATCAACAGCATCAATGGTGTGGAAGCCTTGCTAGCACACTTCAAATCACAATTGGAAGCTCCATGACATTCCTCTCCCAATCTCATTGGCGGCCCCCAATTTGCTCTGGAAAGCAAGGTTAAGTAGAAGCTCATCTCCCATCCTCCGTCGGTCGAGTGAGAGAGCTCCTCAACTTTGGTGACGTCTCTCGCTGCTTCCAACCTAATTCGGGAAGGTCTACCCGATCATCTGCCCTCACTGAATCGGCACTCTCTTCTTGGCGAGGGTTGGGGTCGGCAAGTGTCACCATGTGCCCCCGTCGCTCAGTGTCTCTTTCCTCTTCCTTCTAAAGCTCAGATCCTGACAAACAAACTTCTTTTTTTTCCTTCTTCCTTTTCAACAGAGGACACCGCTTTAAACCGTTGCAAACCACCCTACAACCCCACCGTGAGTGAGTGAGTATCCGCCAAAAGCCGAATAATCTTAATCTTAAAATGTCTTACGATCCTCGAACTACGGATGAGGCATCCCCGAATCCCACTTTCTCAACAGTTCATCCACCTACAACCGGCGCAACAGGGATTCCTGGTGGGTTTTCCCTTTCCAACTCTCTTCCTTCTGCCTCCCCCTTCCTTCCTTCTCCCCCCGGATCGTCAAAACTGACTCAAGCATTTGCTTCAAAAACAGCAGCGAATCCAACGCCTCCGCCTCCAGCAATTCACAAAAGGACTTACCAAGCTTGCATTCCCTGTCGCCAGAGAAAAGTTCGTTGCGACCTCGGCTCCGTAGAAGCGCCGCACGACCCACCCTGCGTCCGCTGCCGTCGCGAATCCAAAGAATGCTACTTTTCCGCTACGAGACGCAAGACGAGGACCCCCAGCGCGGACGAGGTAGGAATTGGTCGCGGTCGCGGTACCGTCCGCGGCGTGATTAGGAAACACGAGGATGACGAGCAAGTGCTGTCGCCGATCAAACGCTCCCGTTCAATTGGTCACGGGGAATTCGTCAATTCCCCCTCCTATTCACCCGGCTTTGCGGGGAAACCCTTCGTCACTCCTATTGACCCGCGACTCGCGGAACGAGATGGGGATGTCGAGAGTAGGGACGGGGACTCGGCAACCGCCGCTGAAACGTTGCTCCAGACCCCAGTTTACAACTCGCACGAGGCGCTGTTAACGCTTATTGAGGCAGCGGGGAAGGATACACCGTTGTCCGATGATGATGGGAAGTCGTCCAGCGATACGGACGGGGAAGGTGAGAAGGATGTCGGCGATGGCCGGTCACCGGCTGCACAGAATGGGATCGGGGTTCGGTTCTCCTCGGCGGGTGATAATGGTTTCTCGTTTACTCGCAGGCGGGCGGGAAGCAATTCTACCACTTCTCCCCGAATGCAGGTTGGCCGGCTGGGGACTACCAGGAGTCTGAGCATTAGCACCACTCACGAGGATAGGGATGGGCTGGAAAAGGCGATCCGGGTGTGGAACAAATTTCGGTTTGTCAAGGCGGGATGGTTCACCGCGAGTGAAGCAATTCAATATGTTGAATAGTAACCCCCCAACTTTTTTTTTTACCCCGGTTGAGGCACATGTACATTTTTGCTGATGGAGTGATAAAGCTTTTACAAACATCTACACCCGTTGTCACCAACCCTAACCTCACCCTCCCTTCTACACATTTCTCACCCCAGCCACCATCCCTCACTCCTTCGCTTAGAACCCTTCCTGACAACCATCATCCTTCTCATAACATCACGTTATATGGTCCTTTCGGGCCCGGGGGGCAAGTCAAGGTCGTATGCGATCCACGATATGCTATGGCGCGAAGTTCGCGACGGCTGCGAAGGACTCATGTGGGGTGGTGGCTGGGGTGGTCTTGGCACCACAAGCAGCAACAACCACTCGCATGCACGTAGCGCAAGGGTAGCGCGCGGTCTGCGCACACTGGGGACGGTGGAAGGTTTATTGATACTCACGGAGTGGCACGTCCGCGGGCTGCACTTCCCAATGGGCGTGGAGGAGGGCGACTGGATGCTGGACTCGTCTGACAGCGAGGAGTGTGAAACCACGCACCCCCGGCGGAAACCGCGCAAGGGCGGAGGAGTGGTTGAGGGCCTGGGCGATCGCATCGAAAACCTACTCGAGCCGGCGTATCGCAGCGACCGGATGAGTTGGATGTTGTTGGGCAATGCCCTGGCGCTGGCGTATGAGCTCGGTGTCTTTGACGAGATAGACGAGCCGGCATCCACCGCCCCCGCACACCTCCCCTCCACAGAACCGCCCCCGCCGGACACAGGCTACCGTCTCCGCTTTCAGAGAATCCAGAAGCTCCTCCTCGTCTACGTCCTCCAACTCGCCTCGCGCCTCGGCTGGACGAGCATGATCCCGCGACATATCACCGACTCTGTTCAACACAAGCTCAACTCTACCGGCGCCTCCCCAGCTAGCGTGACCATGACTGGCCGCTGGGAGAGCGACGATGAACTTCAGGACGTGATCTTCCACAGCTGGGTTGATTTAACAATGCTGATGAAGTCCTCCGCCGAGGACCTCTTCCCCTCTCGTCGGGAGACCAAGAACATTATGCGGACGGGCCGCTATGTGGGGCTTCTGGAGCACTTCCAACCCCTGTTGAAAAACTGGAAGCGTGATTTCGATGCCCTCGGCCTTCCGAGCCCGATCCACCACATCCTCAGCATGGAATACGAGCACGTTAGGTTTTACATCAACTCCCTCGCTCTCCAAGCCGTCGTGGACCGGTGCATTGTGGACAACGACACGAAAGCCGCAGTGGCGCAGGTGAATGCGAAGGACATGTCCTTTATAAGGGAAGTCGTCGACGCCTCCCGCGCTCTCCTGTCCTGCGTCGTGGAGAAGATGTACCCGGGAGGATACCTTAAGCACGCGCCGATACGAATCTACCTACGCATCTTGGGCGCAAGCATGTTCCTACTGAAGACTTTCGCGCTTGGCGCGAAAGAACATGACGTCACGACTAGCGTAACCCTCATCCATTCAACGATAGACGCACTACGCAAGGCAAGCGTTGACGATGTACACGTTGCATTACGCTTCGCGGATTTGCTAGAGACATTAACGAATCGGATTCAGGCTCGGGTCGTCAAGATTATTCCCACTAGCGGCGCAACTACTAATGCTACTACCGATACATCCGCAAATACCCCACCACCACAGGCCATGCCGGCAAAGGTGAAGGTGAAGATGCCCCCACCTCCGACTCCCGGCATGCTACAAACCGACGTAGCCAGTGGAGAGTATGGGTACGACGGAGCGGAGATGCCGGATACTGAGCTCTACTTCCACGGGTATGAGGATTGGCTGGCGCTACCGATTGATCCCATTGTTGGCGCTGGGTTCGATGCTAGTGTTACGCAGGGTCAGATGGGCGTTGATGTTGGCGGGGTGGATTTGCTGGAGTTGTTGTTGGCGGGTGGTGGTGGTGGTGGTTAAGGGGAAGGCGGGAGTTTGGGGTTTTCTTTTGGGTTGGTTATTTATTTATTCTGCTGTATGATAACATTTTTCACACAAAGTTTCTATACGTTTACGTATCTTTTCTTCTCTTTACTGTTTTTTCACCATCCCGTCCGGGAGTATCTGTCTGGCTGTCTATCTGGCTGGTTGCCTGAATTTATTTCTTGCCTTCTTTTTGCACGTCGGCTTTCTTTCGTCGTCCGGTTTTTTTTGCTGGTGGATAAGTTACATTACTGTATATGATGAAATCGACTAATGATCGTGGAATACTATGGGATGTCTTGCCAGCTCTATGGACCCCCCCACACTTACATCCAAGTCTAGAAAAGATACTTGCCCATTCCATTCCAAAAGTTATCCCACAATCCTGGCACGGTTTAGGCCCGGAATACGCCGAGATTTCCGGATGCCTTTGGAATGGACAAGTGCGTTACCGCTATCCGGTTTTATCCTAAGGAATTGACCCGAAAACATGCCCCAATTTCGGGAACGCTTCGCTAATGCCGAGGTGATGATTCGTGCGTGCAGTGCCTGCGCACCCAGGTTACGTAGAGTTAGAGTTCTTGTGCCCTCGGGGGATCTATTGTATTTTATTTTCCCCTTCCTGTTGCTGGGTCTTGAGTCTTCGGTCGCTCGCATGGCGCCCGGCGGAGAATGTATCTTCCAAATCGATGTCTGGATTTTGTATGGCTGGGGGGGGGTTGGATATAATAAACCTAGCGGTGGATGTAGATGCTTTTTGTTGCCCAGAGCCTCTGTTTTTCGGCACTTGCACATTTTATAATGGAGCAGTATATAAGATTGTATTGCATTGCTTGGTTTTGACAATCCTCCCGTTTCCCACACGGCCTTCTGCTCACTCAAATCTCTGTCTATTGATGGTCCACAGAAAGACTTGGTATTGTCGAGAGGCATCGGGAGTGCATAAGTGGAAGCGAGTGGTGATATATCACAAGTTCAAAAGAAGGAGAGCGGGTCTCCAGCGTGAGCGAACAACTTGCCTTGCTAGTCGGGCAAAGCGAAGAAGACCGAGAGAGGGAAGGAAGAGGAGGGAGGGGGAAGGAAGAAGGGGGGCGTGGGTATCGAGAGGGGTCAGGGGGGGTGACGCAAGCGGTCACGAGGTGTCACTCGTGACCGCAGCTTCCAACGGGTATCAAGAGAACCCAATCTTGATGCGTGAGCTCAACATTGCTTTTGATCTCTGTCTATCCGTGAGAGAGTCCTTGCAGCGTTGTATAGGTGCTGAATGCTGAGGGTACGCAAAATCTTTAAGCGTCCCGATCGCCCGCGATAGCTCTCGGGATTGCCCGGGGGCGAGCTGCGATGCCTGCAAGTGGGGGTTTTACTGCATTAGTTTAGCCCTGTTCAAATCGGAGGTTCGTAGTTCGTGAGCGGCGGGCTAAAGAAACGAAACATAAGCGCTAGTACGAGCTCTGGAGGTGGTTTTTCAAGCTGTCTGCTGGTGATAGTTGGTATACACTCGAGCTCGACAGGAGAAAGGCGCAAGCACTAGAGGGGGAAAATTGCCAAGTTACTATCCTCCACGGTTGTCCCGGATGGTCAAAATCCTGAGCAGGCGGTCTGGGATGGGGGAATGATTGATGAAGGTGGGCAATTGGGGAAACTGAAAGTCGAGTGATAATTTATGAAAAATGACGGACGACAAATTTTGTGTAAGGGCTAGATTAGGGGTAGAGCGGGGAATAAAGGGCTAAAAAAACAAGCAGAAAATTACCCAAGGCTTCTAGATACAGGATAAGTAGTTTTTATTACAACTTCTCGCTTGGAATATGCGTTCTGTTAGTGGAGTTGGGGAGATGGGGGTCGCACCGGAATGGATGACAGACCAAGAGAATTCGCGTGGAACTTGGGCGCCTTGGAGGAAGCATATGGAATGTAAGTTTCACCGCTCGTACTTCGTCAATTCTCTCGCTCTCAACTTCGCTCTTGCTAAAAACTGAACTAACGGTGGAGAGGGGGGTATATAAGTAAACCACAAAGTACCACACCCTGACCATTCCATGGATCACTCACCACATTCTTTCTGTGTATTTCCCGCATGCTCTTATTCCTCCGTACACTCCCGCGATAACAGAGGAAAGACATATGGGTAAAATATATTGTTGAATAATCTCCCATATCCGTACCCTCTGCATGTCTCCTGAACAGTCCTTCACATTCCCTCAACAAAGCCATGCACATCCGGCAAGAACATTCCTTCACTGTGGCATTTCGCGATGTAGTGGGGGGCATCCCCTGAGCAACTCTAACACTACTGTTCAACCTCCCTCCTTAAGTCCGCAGCATCTACTCATAGGAAGTGACTCGAATCTGAAACTACTACGGTCGCACACCCCTATCCGGGATTGCGCAGAACCGGATACCCCTGTGAGCGGTTCAAAGCCTCTTATCCCCTGCAGTGCTGACAGTGCTGAATCCCCCTACATCACGCTAAAATGCAAACTAAAAAAACTAGCTCCCCCCCACTTTTCTAGATATGTCAATCGAGTGATATCAAAAGCATTTCAAGTCAAGTCATGATATTATGATGCAGATCTTTTTCCCATCAACAGGAGCAGTAAACCTGATATTAGAGCGATGTTAGCCATAATTGCGAGGTAATGCCCCCCCGTTGATATTTACTATGATAACCAACATCCCGAGTCATGCGATAGCTTTACACCGCTATGAGATTGAATCCATCAATCAAAGAAATAAGCCAATCTTGCCATCAGTGTCTCTTTAGCACGATGTGGGGAAATTCGGCACTGTCAACACTGTAGGGGGATACCTCCAAATTTTCATAGAGTTCTCATTTGTTGGAGAACCCAAAAAGGAGACCATTTGACTTTGTATGATATTCTATGAACCCCCCCCCCCCCGGTCTCTATGGAGGGTTGCCCCGCTGAGTGGAATACCAGGGGACTACCGGGCAAGGAAGGAAGGCGGAAACAAAACTATTTCTCCAACGCATTAAATGTTCAATAAATAAAATCACAGCATAGTATCCTCAACTATAGGCAAAAATTCAAGACAACAGGACAAGTACCTGTTCCTGTGCCGACAAGATGTGAAAATACCTAATGGTTCACACGTCAAGAAACAATTAACCTCTTGTACAATTAGCAGGAGCCCGGGAGTTGGATCCCCCCCCCCCTCAAATTGAGTTATTATCGAACGAGAAATATTTTTATTTTAAAAAGTTGGTTTACTTACTCCTTTCGATTTGGGGGAAACGAGCGGCTGCAAATTCTACATGATATATGAATTCCCTAGCGAGCGAGATTGCTTGACTTGGGCGCTCTAGTATCTTTTGCCCAAAGTCGATCTACCAATATATATTGACTGCATAGGAAATTCTAGTTATGAGTAAGAAGTCGCTTTTTATCCATTAGGTTGCTGTAATGCTTACGGCGGAGTCAACAAAGAAAGCCAGGGTACTGGCCCTGCAGGAATGCAAACTTTGCTACCTTCGCGCAGAGCACCCGGGGGGAAGCTAGCAGTCTTAGCTCTTCTTATGAGTGCCCTCACGTCCTGACCGACAACCACACGCTATTTCAATCCTTTCTGGAGGGTGAGGAACGTGATACATACCTGCCTGCTTACTAAATGATAACAAGTATCAATACTGCGTATGATTGAGATAAAGCCTTTCAAGGGAATGGGAATAACCCCTGTTTATTTTTCTCCAAACAATACTCTCCGAGTTTCTCGGTTGGTCTGGATACACCATTTCCCCGGATGAAAATCGGTGAAATTCGGGCATCCCGGGGCGGCGGCGGGGTGCGGGGCATATGTGGAGGGGTATCTATCCGTAGTATCATAGGAAAAATGACTGGGGGGGGGGGGAGGGCCAAGTACAAGGCGGGGATTCAGGGGGAGCGGAATATGCTTGCTTTCTCTGTGAGTAGAGGTTAGAGATTTCCAAATTCTCATCCATGATAGTCTGGAAATACGCAAAGTCTAGGTTAGTGAGATACATTTCTGTGCCTCTTGCACTACTGGCTCTGAAGCCTTTTCGGGGGTTATGGAAAATCAGGTGGAGTGAGATTAGGGAAAACCGGGTGAGAGCTGTAACGGCATCCGATACTTTGGGACATGAATTAATCACGGCGCCCTACATCCGCTAGTTTCCAGGCCGCTTGGGGGATGAGGATTGGGGAAATGGCGGGGGTCATATTGATGTATATTCATGCTACAGCTTTTTATAAGTAGGGCAATCTCGTGTGGATCTATACACGGGCGGGCAAGGCAGCAACTCTCTCTCTCTCTTTCATCAACCGGTCCCATTACTTTTACCCTTCGATTCTGGAATCCTTTGTATGACCTCCGACACATACCTTTCTCTTTGCAATATTAGAATTTTGTCAATGGGTTTTGTTGGGCCAGTAGAGACTGAAATTGCATTCTGGGTCGGGAGAGGGGGGTCCCGTTACGTATTATACCAAGATGCCCCCCTTCGAACTATAGCACACACACCCTACTAAGAGACTATCAATTGAACCGGATAAATGAAGCTTCGAAAGACAGTGAGGTTTCTGCCCCGGACTTGCTGGCCTCCCGGTGTATGGTACAAAGACGGGCGGGAAGTTGTGGAAAAGTTATTTAAGGTTAACCAGCCGAACATATCCCTGTGTGTTCCAGTTAACAGGTTCCTATCCTTGTAGAGTGTGATCCGGGATATTCCGCAGTAGCAGGCGAACCGTCCCAACCCACCAGGTGTACCAACCGTAGAGTAATCCCTATCCACATACCGACGGTATGGGGGGCAAACATAGATACCGGTAGGACATCCTACCAGGCTGCGGCAGGTCTACAGTGACTGTACCACGCTCGTAATGCGTCGACATTTGTAAAGCGGACCTCCGTCGCACAGGCCAAAATTGGCCGGAGCCTCAGAACTTGGTGGTACAAGTAGGCAACAGCAGTCCGTTTTACAAAGGCCACAACATTACGAGCAACTAAGCCTAAATGTGTCTGGCTGTGTAACCACTTGCTGGCCTTGTTCTGGAGGGGAGTGTTAGCCGGGTGGTTGCTTTAGAGTGGGGATTTTGACTTTCCAACGTAATCTGGGCCGCCTTCGGGTTCTAGGATTTGCCTAACCTTTTTTTATTATTAATGCATTGCTGGCTACGATAATCACACCGGTAGGCAAGGTGAATTACCAAAGAATCTAAAATATCCTTCCCGCCAGCAGGACAAGTGATTAACATAGGTGCTGTCCAAGTTGCCTTTCTATATTAGGGAGTGCGATCTCGAGCGGGGGCTTATTTCAAATTTTCCCGTGCGCCCAACTCCAAAGCCGCGCCTTGCACAAGAACTTGGAACTGGGGTTCTTGGCGCAGTAATTGACCTGCTGATCGAGCCAGTACTCGTACAAGTACACATGTAGATGATGTGATATGTGTTGTGCACTTTTGTGGTGTGTGTGTGTTTTTTTCTCTCCCGGGGCTACATAAGCAGGTTAGTCAGTGCTAACCGAGCGCGTGTTATAAAAGGCAAGGTGACGCTAAGTTAATGGAAAAAGTTAGGATACTTAGTTGGCTTTATGGAGACAGGACTCGGTGGTGTCTTTGTATCCTAGGGAGCTCGTGATAGTGCTAGACTAGTTGCATTTGGTATTCGCGCTTGTGGAATGGGATTGGTACTTTTGTTCTTTAGGTAGAGGTTGAGCCGGTCATGGGCTGAAGTTCATCGGTCCAATGAATAGGCCCCAAGTGCTGTATCCCCCAGTGGCTTGCAGTTACGAAATCCCAGGATGCGACGCTATACCACTTGTGTTATACCGTAGCTCGGGTTGTGTCGGTCGCATCCCCCGTCGATCGATATTTATATATTATCCCCCCGCAATGGCCGGTCTAATCCTCAAGGCACATTTATTAATTTACCGTACTTGATTCCCCCCATAACCGCGATTGTGTGTGCACCTTATCACGTGAGTGATAAGTTGTGTGTGCTTTTTCTTCTTCTTTTTCCTTCTAGATTATAATTGGTGAGGGGTTTGGTTTGGTTTATTCGGTTAAGATGGGGTTTTTTTCCTTTTACGAGAGACTTGGACTTTTGGTCGTAAATTGTGTCAACCCGTTGATGGATGAAGGTGGTGGGTTTTACTATTATTTATTTGTTTGAGTAGGCGGCGATTGAGGTTTCTTGTGTTATTTGGTTTTTTTCTAGGACCATACTCGAGTACTTTAGGGTGCTTGCCGGGGATTTTCCCGTAGTTTTACGAATAAATTCAGGGTTTTAACAAAAAAATAAAATGGTTTGGCTTATTCGATTTGCTTTTTTGGTGAAATCCAACGTGCGAATAAGAGAAGTGGGGAGTGAGCTGATCCTAGGAGAGGAGGGGGAGGGTGCTGGACTGGTTGGTGGTAGTGGTGAGCGAAGGTTTGGTAGGGTTCTTTTTGGATTATGTGCTGGTGCGCTTGGTAGATACCGGTATTCAGGACGGTGCCAGCATCTTGGGATCAACCCGAGAGCCTTGGATAGGGCAGCCGTCAGTTTCAGTTTACCTCTTGGCACGGTGAGGTGTAGCAAGCTGCACAAGTAATGTAGGAGACTACCGATAGTAACACTGAAATTGAGAGCGAGGAAACTTGCCTTGAGCCTAGTGACAAGCCAAAAGTGACGATTACCCCAACCAACACCCTGAAATGCCATTCAGAATTGGGGCACTGCTCCCCATTGTAGGTGACCTTGTTGCTTTTGGGAATACCTTGGTACTACCAGCAATACGAGGGGCAATGTCTTCGCACCGGGCATGGGCGATAAGTATCTGATAATAAAGCCATTGTTACACATCCACCCAACAAGCCACCAAAGCCATGTCTCATTTTATGATATCGAACGCTAGATGGGAGCACAAGACAGGGATTACTTTACCGGTTCACTATCCCTGTCTTGTACAAAAATATCTCCTTGGCACACGAAACCACGGGCCATTCCGAGAGGTGCTGATATGGCTGGTTTTCTATGAGGAACTCATCAACCAGTGCTCGTACTGTACGAGCACTTATCATCAAATTGGCGATCGTCCCGGTGCTTAGTGCAATAAAGGTTATTGAATATGGCTGTAAAGTTTTATCAAGTTTACGGTACCGTGTGTGATTTGGTGGGTTTCCTTTGTGGGGATGCGGGATGGTTTTTTGGCCGTGATTGTGTTTATAACTAATGTAGGCCGAATAGGTGTAGCCAGTATCATTTATTTGATTAATTATAATACAGCAGGGCTCTTTCCTGCTCAATCTTAGTCATCCTAGTGTGGGAGTGCCCGAGTGGCTTGTGGTTTCTACTATCAGTACCTGCACGGCGCTGATAGGGTATTGCAGTATCGTGCTAGGCCAATCTTTTTTTCTTTCGTATAATACAAGTGACGACCCCCGAGAACTGGCCAAAATTTATCCGATCTTAAGGGCTATTAGGATAGGGACCGCATCTCTAAAACGAAACCTGCCTATAAATACTTGCTCATATGATTTGCGTTCGCTAAACAGAAGGAGTAGTTGAAGTAATATGTCATGTCGTTTATCGATAGGTTAGGAAGGAAATAATCGGCCGCCGTCAAGGCTGATTCAAGGGTATCGGCACCATCTGTCTTTAAACCCAATGGTGTTGTGTTGAGCTGCACAATGCTGATCGTATATGGGCCGCCAGGTGCAACTGGTCGGGGGAGTTGAGAAGAACCAGAGAGGTAGAGGGGACTTCTTGGATGTTGCGTTATCTCTGGGAGGCTTGGTTGGTTGCTCTTGAGAGGAATCACCAATGGCAGAATTATATTATACAGGTATTGTGCCTTAATAAAATTAACCGTACATGAACGAAGAGGAAAAACTCCGGCATGACGGCGGAACTCTCCCACCAATCCCGCTATCATGAAAATCAAAGAAGAGTGATAAAAGGTAAATACATAGTAGAATACACAGTACTAGTGCACTCCCGTTTGAAAAGTTCTCGTGACCACCCGGGTACCTTCATGTATTTGTGGCTGTTCCTCGGCTGGCGCCAACATACTACGCCAGCCACAACTACATGAAGGTACCAGTGTGGTTACGAGGACTTTTCAAACGGGAGTGTAGGAATTAATATTTGATCCAGAGGAATATCTTTAGGAAGGGCTGAAAATGCGTGGTGATGATGAGGAGAGTTGCGTTACCATGGATCGTTTGTGAACGGTTAATTTTGTTAACGGACAATACGATGACGGACACTTGGAATCGATACATAGGTGATTTATTTGCTTACATAATACGCACGGTAGCAGCGCCCTGCTGCCGTATTGAGGGTGTTTAAATAAACGCAAACATCCTGGGTCGGGGGAAATGCGCCCAGCAACGCTCAGTAATAATATGGTAGTTCCGGCGGCCTCAGCGACGGAAGCAAAAAATAAAATACACTTAAAATCTTGCATACCACCCCTCAGCATCAATGACAGCCTTAGTCCTCTGGGGTATACTCCTTGCCGGATTGTGAAAATAGTCCGAATGAAGTACCCCCAGCAGTTCTCATTTTGGGTTGGCCGCGATTTCGGATGTGTTGCGATTGCAGGAAATACTTCCACGAACTTTCAGCTGAGGTGTTTGGTTGCAATGCTGGGTGACACCCCTCCTTGATGAAACGATCTCGAAAACGACCAAAAATGAGTAATTCGAATTTTTTTACAATCTCCACGGATACCGCTCGAACTGCTAATCAGGAGGCCTAGAAGCAGAAATGAGTGCCTTTTGGGCGCTTCTAGCAAGTCATATCTTGCTCAAGATGTGGTCGCGATTGAAAATTTTCGAAACCTATTCTCGTGTTAGTTTTTGATTGATTTTACGTGTCCAGCTGGGCAGACTGAGAACAAAAATGATGCCAAGAAACAAATCGCCGAACTTGGTATAGGGTATACGGGAAAGATAACTGGAACCGGACGGGTGAAATGACCTCTACAGGCCCTTCTGCCTGAGCGGTCATTTCCTAATGGATGATATAAACGGTACTTGCGCGGTACTGTACCACCACCAATGGCACAATACCTCACCGGTTCAGAGAAACCTCCCCAATCCTAGCTAACCATCCATCAAGAACTCCCACTCTCTTCTCTTCCCCGACTAACCCAAACAATCAATCACGAAGTACCGCCTGATACCACGCTCCACGACAAGCCTAGAAAAACCCGGCCATGCCGAATAACCGCGGAGAAACAGCTGCCCCGGCTTGGGATTCCCTACGGCGATGTCTTGTGGAATTATAGTAAGAGTTTTTAGGATTAGTGAGGTATTTGGGTGGTTGTGGGTATACATACTCTCTCGAGTTACACTCATTGAGGGGGTATATCTGCCATGATATCGGGATTCGTCAGTGTCCACTCACCGCAAGGTTGGTGCTCCGCCTTTGGTGTGCCGATGTGCCGTTGTTAAAGTCTGGACTAGTTTGCCTTGTTACCTCTGGATAATCACGAGTCTGCTATCACAGCCTCTGGTACTCGTAAAAGGGATCGTAAAGAGGATCGGAAAGCGAGACAGGGGATTTCGGAGTTCTGATTTGGAGCGCCTTGTTGCTCGAGCTAGTCGTTGATATCCGTATTCCTAACTCTAGGCTTCTGATTTTGCCCCTACAGTAGGCTGTAACGGGTTTCCTGTCTTGAGCCAGCCTTGTATTTCCTTATGAGTTAATCTCAATGAGATCGAAACCACGAACACAACCAATCCCTGTTTGTCTTGTACCATACTCATTCACCTGCTCGTACGTCATAGCCTACCTCTACCGGCGTTGATACTAGAACCCCAGCAAATCAGCCTAACCTAACTCAACCAGGCGTGATATGATAGTATTCCTATCGTATGATAGCTCCTACAGGGGCTAGAGAACCCCTTCCGAGCATAGCCGGTAGAGCCGTTACACAGAGCATTGCATATTCCTTCCGTTCTCTGCTCTCAGGGAGCTGCGGATTGCGTGTAACACCAACGTAGTCGAGTACCGTACTGTGCTCGAGCACAAGTCAAAGTACGGGTTGGTAATTAATTACACTTTCTTCACCGAGAGGTGTCCCCATACCGTAGACTGTTGTGAGGGTTATTCTGTAGCAATATAGATATTTCTAGTTCCCATTCCAGGCTCGCAGACGGGTAGGGCTGGTGTAATATTTTAGGTAAATTGTTAGGTCGTAATGCAGCGACGTTTGTAGAACATGCTGCTATTGCATATAGCTAAAGATCGGCTGGATCCTTAGAATTCTGGAGGTATGCAGGAAACCTGATTTCCACCCTTCTAAAAAATCTGGCTAACTATAGTTGTCGCTGGTATGCAATAATAGTAGCCTGTTTTACAAACGTCATGACATTACGGGTATCATAGCTAGAAAGATTAAATCACTGATGAGTGGTTGTGCGATGCGATGTTGGGGCCTGATTTGCTGTCCAGCTAGGTTAGTACGGAGGTTTCACCTCGTAGGGTACTTGATTGGGCTACGAGGGTAACTAATTCACCGGATCTATTGTATCATATCATAGTTTGCGGGAATGGACGGCAACGGATACGGGCAAACTTCAAACACCTACTAGGCCGCTAAACTCTCCCGTTTGTCCTGTGAAAAACCCCTCCATTAGGGTTGTAGGGGTGCAACGCACTTCTTTTGATTTCGGATTTATGGTGAAAGTGTTTTTTTGGCTCGCCGTTTTGGGTCTTCATGTTCCTGCTCATGTGGACTATTAATCTTGGTAACCGACAACACTTGGCTGCAGCCCCCAACGGGGGACAGGCGGAAACCGTCGGTGGTGAACAGGGGCCAGCAGCAGGCATTTATTCGTTACCTGCTCTGGTGAATTCGCCCTTTTCCTGCCAAATAACCCTGTTCGTCGCCCACTAGTTCCTCCGTTGGGGGCTGCAATGCGGTAGTTACTGATGTTCGAGCCAGGAAGATGAGACCGGGTAGATTAAATTAATTGGCTCAGCAAGAGGTGCCGAATCCGGCTAGTGGGGAGTTGCCAAGTGCCGGAGCCCCTCACACCATCCGCCCCCCCTCGCTTTTGATCACCACTTTTACTATCCAGTTTATCACGCTTTCCCTTCTTGGCACTCCCGACCAATGGTTGGAGCAGGCAGAGATGTACTTGAGTACATAGGCTACCGTATCACCTTCGACCATTCCTGCCCCAAAGTAAATAAATAAGCACAGGAATAGCACCAAGTCTCGCGACCAAAGACTGCGATCTTGTTTTTTCTCTCCCCATTTCTTCCCCCTCCTTTGATAATGTTCACATTGTCTGATCGTCTGTGGAAACAATGCCCTATTGTCTGATGTTACTCGTATAATCGCATTCCAAATAGTTTGGAGTTGCCTGCGGGCCATTAATTCTTATGGTGTCATGCTCGGAGCATTCGGAACCCACACCAGTTGGGATCGTCAAGTATAAAGTGCAGGATTGCGGGGGTGTGTTGTTCTTTGGGTGTGACAAAGGCCCACAGGAATTACATGCGTGTAACGTGAAAGGGCGCAGCGAGGGAGGCTTTGCGAGACGAATCTGGATGTAAGGTGAATGCATTTCCGGACCAGTTAGATTTTCAGGATTTTGGCTGTATGAGGAGTTACAGAGTCCCTAAATGACCCTGATTTTTGGTGGAGGAGAAAGTCTGCCGAGCACTCTCCTCGGTAGCTTGAGCAATATCCCGCTCTCTGGGTGGCCTATAGGTCGGCAGAGCCTATGAGGCAGTTCAGCCGGCTTACCTTTAACCCTGGCACTGTTGTTGTCACTGTGCGGGTTGGGTATGATACATACAATTAGTGTTTTTGGGCGGGATGGATGGCTGAGGTGGATGGGGAGATGGCCGAAGGCAGAGCGCCGTTACTCTCAGCTACCGTATAATCTGGCAAAAGTCGGACTGACGCTAGTGAGGATTTTCTTGAACCTGTCCAACCACAGCGGCCCATATGTTTAAACTGTGGCGAATTCGCCTTCTTCGAGCTCTCCTGTTGGTTCGGTTGCCTTAGTTTCGCTTTAGCTCCAATCCGACTTTTGCCAGATTATACGGTACTATTGCCTACCGGTACCTCCCGGGCGATGCTGGGGCAATAGGTTGCAGGTCATTTGTTTATCACCATGCCGAGAACGTAATACGCTCACCCTCACGCAGACGCTTGGCACTCCTCGGGTGGGCTATGCTCCGATTTGATTCACTAAGAGCTTTCGAAAGTACTAGAATACACTGTAGTCACCTTCATCCCCTCCTTCTGTTGCCCCACATTGTTCGAGATGGGTGTTTCCTGTGTAACAACAATCCATGCCTCACACCACACCACCCCATATTGTCTCACCTCTACTCGAGTATTAATAACTGACCATCCACATCGAACGCCTTTCCAGCCCTACGGAACCATGCCGAATTCGGCCCACCACACCCACACATCATATCCTGCTGGAAAAAATTGCACACTCAAAGCGAGCCAGCGAGAAAGAGCGGAAAAAATTTATCCCTTAAACAGTGGAGACTTTCCAGTCTAGTTTCTAATCTAGAACACTAGCCTGTTTGAGTAATCCCGACCGCATCTCCTACCTGTACAAGTACTCGAGCACAGTGAGCCCACTCCACGCCATTTCTGTCACAATAATGATAAACAGCACAGATTTTGCGGCGTTCTGAGAAGGACTACCGCTCTAAATCCTAGAGCTTTTCCCAGCCCGATGACTGTGGTGGGCTAGTAAAATACTGGTATTCTAGATTGCGAAGTGGACTGGAAAGTCTCAGCGGTATAAGGGATACAAAAGTGATAGTCTAGATTCTGTGCCAACAAAAAGGCGTAGGGTTCGCATCAAAGATCGATTCGATTCTTGGATCGACATAGAGAGCGAGGTTCTCGAAAAGCCCTTCAGCTAAAGGTTGGCTTACTGCGCATGCTGGAGCCTTGGAACGTTTAGGGCTGAAGATGAAGTTTGGGCTTGGGGGGGGAGGGGGAAAGATCCTAGTGGGCCGAGGACCGATGAAGTCAGCGCACTAGGTGTGAGAGGCAAGTCCGTCGAACTTCCTCTGGTTGGCTCGGGGCCTTTGCGCTCTAGCTCTTGCGTAAAGAGTCCGACAGACACTTTTTTCCTTCATCGAAAGCCAGCCAAACTGGCCTATTAGACTGCATGATTCGCGTTACACGCACGTAGTTTTGACGAACTAGGCTAGACTAGAGTTCGAGAGACTTAAATGCAATGCGGCCCGCTGGGCAAGAAATGTGCGTGAGCTAACTAACCAAAGAGAATCAGGTTTAAGTTAGTGCAGTAACTAACTACTATGGATCTGATTTATGCATGGGGGATAAGAATTTACTCGAGTAAAGATAAGAATTAGCGACAACTCAATCAGAAGCGTTGCCGCTGTGCACAATGATGCAACCTTCGATGTTGAATGCCGTGCCAGGTAACCAATGCGATAGCGGGAAGTGAACCTTTTCCTCGGAATAGGGGAAGAAAGAAAATAAGGAAGGCGAGATTAATACAAGGGGTGTTTTCTCCCTTGTCTTTCTCTAGGAGCGCATGTGATTCTCGCTGGCGCTTATAACAAGAGAAGTACCGATGATTAGAACCCTCGACTTGGAATCCCGTAATGATACCAATATATCAATTGCAACAGACTCTTTCTCTTTGTGCTCAAAAAAACAGAAGCACCATCCGAGCGAGGCGTAAATCTCTTTCCTTTTGTTGTTGGTTTCATGAAAGAGTGTTGCTCTACCTGTGCGGGGTTTATCATATTGATATACATAAGGTACTCCATGGGCGGGGTACACGCCACGGGTGGTTGTGCCGGAACCTGGTTGGTACCGTGTATCTGTATGGCAGGTACTGCTCAGCGTGATAATTTGTTTTGTTGAGCCCGTGCAGCTCGAATCAGGCTGTTCGTGCATGTACTCTACTCATCGGGCATAAGGGCGTGATAACTGCAGCCGTACTGTTATGATTTCATGCACAGAATCACAATGATTGGCGGTACTCGGGCGCTGGATGGGCATACACATTTTTATATATTTTTTCTACTGGCAATGATACGCACTCGCACTCACATTCCATCTTCAGGTCGGGGTTTTCAGGCCCGCTGAACAAGGGGATCTCGCGGGGTGCGGGGTACTGCAGCTTTAACTCGGATTGAAACAATTGCACGGCGCCGGAGGTGTTCCTCTAATGTCGGAGGCGTTCGAAAAGAGCTGCTATTGCATACAGCCAAAGTTTGGCCGCTTTTCTTGAATCTGGGGGGTGCGGAGTAGCAGCTCTTTTGAAAACAATTCAAGACTGCGAGTAGAGCTGACCGAGGAGAGGAGAGTGGATAAATACCCCAGGTTTATCTCTCGATATCAAATATCTTTACCACCACTGTTAAGCCTCTCCCCCACTTTTGTGTATCCACTACTTTCCAAACTAAAAAAAAACATCTTCACCCCCTACAACCATGAAGTTTTCTCTCATCACTGCCGTCACTGCCCTCTCCACCCTGGCCTCGGGTATGGTTATACTAGACCTAGACCCGGCTCCATTTGCATTGGCCAGGACCTTCCGCCCCTCAATCGCTATCGTGATCGAGGAACAGTTCCCTGACACCGCCTACACGCCAACCCACTGGGGCAGGACCTCCCGCACAAACGGATCTAAGAATGTCAAGGCCCTTCTTGGATTCAATCTCCCCGCCTTCCCAGACGGCAAGAGTTGCACCATCGGCTTCTCCGATGGCAATAAGGCTAGCGGCAGTCGCCAGATGCAACTATTTACTACGGGCGGGTACCCCGCGTACGGCGATACCTGGAATAAGAAGCCTTACACGGATCAACATAAGGGCACCTTTGAGGTTTTGAAGGAGGATGGCAAGGGCCCGGCGAAGGTCTTGGCGAATTATGGGTTGACGTTCCCGTGCCCGACGGTTGCTACTAGCTACGGGTTTGAGGTGCAGCCGGTCAATGATAATGATTATGTTGTTTGGGATATTACCGCGGGAGGGTTCGTCATTACTGCCAACTACTAGTAAGGATGTCTTTTGTTGAGGGGGCGAAGCGTTAGGGGGGAAAGAAGGGCTAGAGAACTGGGATTTTGTTCGGGGGTCTTGATTTTGTTCCCTCTTTTATCCTTTCATTTGCTGCTCTGGGGAATTTTTTTTTTCCTTCTCTCTTTCTTTGCTAGCTTGGATACGGTCCTTACCGGTAGCTCAATATTCTTATTGGGGGGGTGTCAAATAAGCACCCGCATCTAGCGTCGCAACCAAGTACCCTAGCTGAAAATCTGTGAAAGTATTTCTTGTGATTACAACGCAACCAAAATTGCAACCAACCCAAAATGAGCACTAATAGGTACTCGTACTGTAGTATGCGAGACTTTAAGTGCTTTTTTTTTTTTTTTTGCTTCTGTTGAGGTCGCTGGAATTATTTTTGTAGAGGTTTGTTGGTATCATGCAGTAGGTTAGTTGCAACGCAGGGTGTTCACATTTATTTGATACCCCTGGATACGTTGCTTCAAGCACTTTTTAGCATTACGGCAGACATATGCTTGGAGGACTTACCGTATTTAATAACATTCAACCGTGTTTTTATTATGTACTCTACTAGTGCACTCGCTTCGGCAAAGTTCTCGTAGCACCCCAGGTATATGGGGGCTGTGTCTTGGCGCAAAAGATGTATCGTGTCTTCTGACTTTAGGCAACGATTAACACAAATCTCAGCAACTATCATGCCCCCCCATGGTAAATTGAGGGTCAAACTATGACTAGTAAATTGCTTTACTGAATAGTGTTGTTCTCACTTCTTCCCTAGGTGAACTCACTGGAACAATGATGGATGCTGAAATTTATGTCAATCGGTGCATAAAATCAGAGGGCTTGGTACTCGGATACCAGGGTTAGTCCGCGAACACCAGGATTTATTCTGAGCATGAGCTAAAGTGGCAAATATCCAATAGAAACCGTGAATAGGTAGTTCAACCAATAGTAAAGCAGAAAGCGTTCGAGGAATTCTTCTGGTTTTCAACCCACACCCCTTAGTGCGTGCGCTATTCCCAATATCGTCCTTAGCTTTGTCAGCCCTGTGTTCGCGGACTAGCCCTGGTATCCGAGTCGCGCCAAGACACAGCCCCATGTACCTGGAGTGCTACGGGAACTTTGCGGAAGCGAGTGTAGTATGCTTCGTTAAGTTCCTCATCAAGTGATCGCTTGTTTTATAATCAAGATTCGCAGCAGTAGTTACACAATTATAATATTAGGGGAGGAGAGTCCGTTATCGTGCGATTGGGGAAGATGGCTGTGTAGAGACGATCATTTCCTCTTTTGGCTCGGGTAGACGGCCGCTTTGTGGGGCAGCTAGTGGTAGCGTCTGTACCGGTCTCGCTCATCCTAGGAAGAGCCTACCCTTTCGTACCGTAGTTTTTAAGCACCTGATTTATGACAATAGTGTTGCTGACCTGTGCGGGGTTGAGATACTCGAGTAGGGTATGTACAATACTAAGCGGGGCATTCGCCACAAGTGGTTGTGTCCGAGCCTGGTGAGTGAGGTTTGCTGAATTTATGGGAGCGAGGGTGTGCGGGGGTTGCGGGGTGGAGGGGCTGAGCAGCTGAGGCTGGCACCATGTATCGGCAGGTATCGGTGTGATACTGCTCTCGTAATTTTGTCGCCCTTGCGAACGCGGCCACTATTACATACCATCGAAATCCTGAGGCTCGGCCCTTGTAGCTAGGGTAGAATTTATTGGATTACTAGGGCTCCGGAGGATTTTCTACCGGAGTGCAATATTAGCTGTACTTAAAAACGTCAGAAAATTACGAGTGTAATATGATAGTTTTTTTTTTTGGAGTTCGTGCAACTCGAATCGGGTTATTCATGCGTGTGCTCATCTGACAGAAGGGAGGCTAACTGCGGTTGTACAGTAGCAATTGCGGTAGGCGGCCGGACGATCTTTTTTGGATAGTGTAATGATTTTATTTACGGATTCGCGCTAGTCTGGGCAGTACGTGATGGGCATACACACTTTTTTCTGCTTACAGGCAGGCGGTCATACCACCCGCACTCACATTCCATCGTAAACTGAGACCTCTCGGGCCGGTAGTGCAAAGGGATCTGGTGGGGTGAGGGAGGGGGGACAATTTTGAACCACATTCAAGTAATGACTCGACTATCGAAGGGTACTCGTGATTTTCTAATGTTTGTACTAGTAAACACGGCTATTATTACCTGCCGCCAAAATCCTGAGGATCCGGCGGATTGTTCGCCCGGATGCGATGGCAGTGCTCCTACAAGCATCCCAAAGCCATGAGCGGAGTTAATGGAGGAAAGGAAAGAGGATAAATAGCCCAGGTGTATCCCTCGATATCAAAAATTTCTTCACCATCCTCCTAGATATCCAAAGTCTCCAGCTACTACTGCTACTCTCCTCCTCCTCACTTTTATATATCAACCAATCCACCGCTTTCCAAGCAATAAAGCTCCTTCACCCCCTACCAATCATGAAGCTTACTCTCATCGCTGCCGTCTCCATCCTCTCCACCTTGGCCTCCGGTTTGGCATTGCCAGACCTGACTCCCCGCGCGACCACCGTCCGCCCAGCAATCGGTATCGTGATCAAAGAAGACGCCCCAAACACTCCATTCCCTCCAACCAACTCCGTCGAGGTCTCCCGCAGTGGCGGGAAGCACACTGTCAAGACCCTTCTCGGATTCCCTGTCCCCGGCTGTACTGGAACGTGCACCTTTAGCTTCATCGGTTCCAACCCCCCCAGCGGGAGTCGCACTCTGCAACTCTTCACTTCGGGCAGGTCCCCCGTCAATGGGGATACTTGGAATTCGCATGCTTTCACGAATAATCATATAGGCACCTTTTTGGTTCCGGCTAATGGCGGCCCGGCGACTGTGGTGGAGAATCATGGGTTGACCTTCGATTGCCCTGCGACTACTACCGGCTATGAGGTGCAGCCAGTTGGTGATGATGACTCTGTCACTTGGGATATTACCACGCAAGGGTTCATCCTTACTTGCACCTAAGGGTCTTTTCAGTTGGAGGGGGAAGCATTAGGAAGGAAATAAGATGCTGAAGGGTTGTGATTTCATTCAAGGATATTTCATTTTTCTTCTTTCATCCTCTCATTCAAGCTTCTTGGGTATTTTTCTTTTCTTTTCTGGTTTAGCTACGGTCCTTAACTTAATATTCGTACATTCCCTCAGGAAATGTTGGCATCACGATGGGCATATATGCTTGGAGGGCCTGTTTAATAACGCTTAATGGCATTTTATATACTCGCGATATGTTTCGTTAGGTTTCTCGCCTAGTGATTGTTCGTCATCAATAGCCCAAGGGTTAGGTGTAGCAATCGAACACTATTTAGGGTTTCGCCAATTTTTAAGATTTTGGTTGGCAAGCTGCTTTGGTGTATGTAAAGATTTTATGCCTGTCCCTTGCATTTGCAGACGCGGTTACGTAATTATGGTCTTGGGGAATACCGTATCATAGGAGAGTCCATTGTCATGAGATTAGGGGAGGTGCCTGTTCAGAGCCGATCATTTCCTCTTTTGGCCCGGGTATATAGCCACGTTATATAGGGAGGGTAGCGGTAGCGCGGTCTCGCTTATCCTAGGAAGAATAAGCTTATTCATTTCTACCGTAGTTTTCAACCATCTGAATTAGCAGCGTTTCTAACCTGTGTGGGGCTGGTGAAATATGTAGGGTGTGCGCGCCACAAGCAGTTGTGTCCGAACATGGGGCTGAATTTGTAGAGAGACTTTTGTGGAGAGACTTTTGTGGAGAGACGAGGGTGTGTGTGAGCTGCGGGGTGGTGGGGCTGAGAAGCTTGGCTTGTACCATGTATCGGTACCGGCGGTATGGCACAGACTCCTCTCGTAATTTTCTGACGCCTGTGGGCACGGCTACCACCGTAAAATCTCGCTTTAAATGAACCGGCCTGGACTAGGGCTTTTTGAAATATCCGGTGCTAAAAAAACTAAGCCCCCGAGAGCCTTGGGGAGATAAGGCACTTGGCCTATCATCAGTTCCAGAAACTTGACCGCTTGTAAACTGTCCTAGTTCATTAAACAGAAGATTTTACGGTATTGCATGCTACGAAAATCCTAACGTTCATGGCTGTGGCAGTGTATTTCATGTTTTTGTTTTGTTAGTGGGGGCCGTCTTGGTGTGGTTAAGAGAGGATTTATTGAATTATTGGGGTTCCGGTCGATTCTTTGTTTTTTTTTTTTTTTTTTTAAAATCCTATGAGTTTATTTTGTATTTAACTACAGGAAAACTCCGGCATGCACCCTAAGGTATGGCCTAGAAAAACCATTAATATAACAAAAGAAACTTCATCACCGCCTTATTTGATAAAA
>Ga0307517_10000922_pt1 | contig 49832 bp, 41 predicted proteins | sample 23_EM_MG_FD_194515 | JGI IMG/M metagenome (GOLD analysis project Ga0307517, IMG submission 194515) | Populus trichocarpa ectomycorrhiza microbial communities from riparian zone in the Pacific Northwest, United States - 23_EM | ecosystem: Host-associated > Plants > Roots > Unclassified | place... | reverse complement strand
TTCTCGGTCGGGGAGAGAAGCTGGGGAACAATGCGGGCACGCCGCAGGGCGCCAGTTTACTGAACCAGGGGCCGCCACGTGATCAGCAGCATTCGCCGTTTCATCGCTTCCGAGTCGGCCGGCGGGGTCGTGCTCGCGCTCGCGGCGGTCGTCGCGCTGGTCGTCAGCAACTCGGCGCTCGGGCCGCTGTACCGCCAGTTCGTCGAGATGCGCGGCGAGCTGCGCATCGCGAACGACGCGCTGGTGATGTCCAAGCCGCTGCTGCTGTGGGTCAACGACCTGTGGATGGCGGTGTTCTTCTTCGTCGTCGGGCTGGAGATCAAGCGCGAGGTGCTCGCGGGCGAGCTCGCCTCGGTGCGGCAGGCCTCGCTGCCGGCCGCGGCCGCGCTCGGCGGCATGATCGTGCCGGCGCTGATCTATGTCGCGCTAAACCACGCCGATGCAACCGCGCTGCGCGGCTGGGCGATCCCGACCGCGACCGACATCGCGTTCGCCCTCGGCATCCTGATGCTGCTCGGGTCGCGCGTGCCGGTGTCGCTGAAGGTGTTCCTCACCGCGGTCGCGATCATCGACGACCTCGGCGCGATCCTCGTGATCGCGCTGTTCTACACGGCCCAGCTGTCGCCGGTGATGCTGCTCGCCGCCGGCGGCGGCATCGTGCTGCTGTGGCTGCTGAACCGGGCGCGCGTGATACACATCGGGCCGTATGTGGTGATCGGCCTCGTGATCTGGGTCTGCGTGCTGAAGTCCGGCATCCACGCGACGCTGGCCGGCGTCGTCACCGCGATGGCGATCCCGTTGAAGGACGGGCAGGGCGGCTCGCCGCTGGAGACGGCCGAGCACGCGTTGCATCCGTGGGTCGCGTTCGCGGTGCTGCCGATGTTCGCGTTCGCGAACGCGGGCGTGAACCTGCAGGGCGTGTCGCTGGGCACGCTGGCGCAGGGCGTGCCGCTGGGCATCGCGCTCGGGCTGGTGCTCGGCAAGGCGGTCGGCGTGTTCGGCGCCTCGTGGCTGCTGATCAAGCTCACCGGCGCGAGCCTGCCGGCGCAGGCCAGCACGCGCCAGTTCTTCGGGGTGTGTTTGCTGTGCGGCATCGGCTTCACGATGAGCCTGTTCATCGGCGGTCTCGCGTTCGCCGGGCTGGACCCGGTCTACGAGACCGAGGTCAAGCTCGGCGTGCTCGGCGGTTCGCTGATCGCCGGCCTGCTGGGAACGGCCTTGCTGCTGAGCTCGCCGAGCCGGCCCTGAGCCGCCGCGCATGAACGACCAGGCCGACACCGCCGCGCCGCAGGACGAGAACGCCGCCGTCACGCAGTCGCTGCTTGCGCGCAAGGTCACGATGCACCGCGGCAACCTGCCGACGACGCACCTGGGCTCGATGAGTGCGGCGCTGCTGCTGGCCGTGATGCTGCGCGGCGCCGTGCCTGGTGCCGTGCTGCTGGGCTGGCTCGCGCTGCTGGCCACGGTGTTCGGCGCACGCATCGCGGTGGCGCGCTTTCCGCCGCAGGGCCGGGACGAGCTGGCCCTGAACCGCGCGTGGCTGCTGCGGCTGCGCATCGGGTTCTTCGCGCACGGTGTTGCCTGGGGGGTGTGCGCCACGCTGCCGCTGCCGGCGAACGACGTGCTTCACCTGGCCATCATCGTCGTGGTGATGGCGGGCGTCATGACGAGCAGTTTCGCGCTGACGGCGTTCGACCTCGCCGCCGCGCTGCTCTTCGGTCTGCCGATTTGCGTGCTGCTGAGCCTGCGGCTGTTCGCGCAGGCCGAACCGACCTACTGGCTGCTCGGCGCCGCGGTGTTCGGCGCGTTGTTGTTTCTGAGCGTGGCCGCGAGCCGGACCCATCGGGTCGTGCGCAAGTACGAAGCCCTGCGCCTGGCCGAGGCGGCGCAGGCCGAGGCGCTGCGCAACAGCGAAGACCTGCTCGAGCGCACCGGGGCGACTGCCGGCGTCGGCGGCTGGGAGCTCGACCTCGCGACGATGGGTTTGCGCCTGACCACGCAGGCCTACCGCATCCACGACGTGGCGCCGCTCGCGCGGCCGACCTTCGAGGGCTTCATCAGCCTGTATGGTCCGAAGGAACAGGCCCACATGCGCGCCGGTCTCGCGCAGGTGATGGCCGAAGGCCGCTCCTACGATCACGAGTTGCCGCTGACCACGCTGCGCGGCCGCCAGCGCTGGGTGCGGCTGATCGGCCTCCCGCAGCTCGAGGGCGGCCGGGTCGTCTCGATCAGTGGCGTCGTGCAGGACATCACCGAACGCAAGGACGCCGAGCGCGAGCTGCAGGCCACGAGCGATCAGCTGGCGCAGAAGACCCAGGCCCTGCAGGACACGCTGGACACGATCTCGCAGGGCATCGTCAGCATCGACGCCGCCGGCCGGGCACGGGTCTTCAACCGGCGTGCCCTCGAACTGCTGGGCCTACCCGACGACATGCTGGGGCCGCACACGACCTACGACGAGGTCGTGCGTTACCAGATCGCGCGCGGCGACCTGGCCGAGGACGCCAGCTTCATCGATGCCGACGGCGTGCGCCGCTACTTCCAGGGCGGGCGCGCGTTCGCACCCGACACCTATGTGCGCAAGACACCCTCCGGCACGCTGATCGAGGTCCGCACGCGCCAGCTGGCCGATGGCGGGATGGTGCGCACCTTCGCCGACGTGACGGCCTATCTCGAGGCCCAGCGGGCACTGCGCAGCGGCCAGGCCGAGTTGCGCGCGCTGCTCGACGCCTTCCCGGGCTACATCGCGGTGATGGATTCGAACCACGCCTACGTCTACGCGAACGATCGCGTCGCGGCGCTCTTCAAACGCCCCCGCGAGGCGCTCGTCGGCCGACCGGTGCGCGAGATTCTCGGCGACGCGGCGCTGGCCCGTCTGCTCGGCTACACCGCCCAGATCGAGGCGGGCGAGCAGGTCACGATCGAAACCCTCTATCCGGCGGACGCCGAGCGTGCCGAGACCTGGCTGCAGGTCACCTACGCGATCGGCGTCGCGGGCGACGACGGTGGTCGCAACACCTATGCGTTCGGCATCGACATCAGCGCGCGCAAGTCGGCCGAGCTGGCGCTGACGGCCGCCAAGGACGAGGCCGAACGCGCGAACCAGGCGAAGTCGCAGTTTCTGTCCAGCATGTCGCACGAGCTGCGCACGCCGATGAACGCGATCCTCGGCTTCGGACAGCTGCTGGTGGCCGACACGAGCCACCCGCTGGTCGAATCGCAGCGCGAGTACGTGCGCGAGATCCTGCGCGGCGGCCGCCATCTGCTGAACCTGATCAACGAGGTGCTCGACCTGGCGCAGGTCGAGACCGGCAAGCTGCGCATCTCGCTCGAGCCGGTGCGTGCATCGGAGCTGCTGCAGGAATGCCTGTCGCTGCTGCAGCCGCTGGCGCGCGACGGCGACGTCAGGCTCGCGGTGATCGACGAAGCCGCCTGCGACTGCCTCGTGCGCGCCGATCGCACGCGCCTGAAGCAGGTGCTGCTGAACCTGCTGTCGAACGCGATCAAGTACAACCGCGCCGGCGGCGATGTGCGCATCGGTTGCACGGCCGACGCCGACAGCCTGCGCATCGACATCAGCGACAGCGGGCCCGGCCTCGACGCGCAACAGCAGGCCAGGCTGTTCCAGGCCTTCGAACGGCTCGAAGCCGGTGGCACGCCGGTCGAAGGCGCCGGGCTCGGCCTGGTGCTGAGCAAGCACCTGATGGATGCGATGCGCGGCGAGATCGGCCTGGACAGCGAGGTCGGGCGCGGCAGCACGTTCTGGATCCGGCTGCCGCGTGCGGTCGCACCCGCGTTCGGGCTCGGAGCCGACATGCCGCCGGCGCGCTTCGAGCGCGGCACGTCCGTCGCGGGTCGCGTGCGCAAGCTGCTGTACATCGAAGACAACCCCGTCAACGTGCTGTTGATGGAGGCGATGCTGGCGCGCATCGAGGGGCTGCAGGTCTACACCGCGGCGCTCCCCGGCCTCGGCCTGCGGCTCGCGGTGCAGGAGCAGCCCGACCTGATCCTGCTGGACATCCAGCTGCCCGAGATGGACGGCTACGAAGTGATGCGGCGCCTGCGCCTGCATGACGCGACCCGCGAGATCCCCGTCATCGCGGTCAGCGCCAACGCGATGCCGGGCGACATCGAACACGGTCTGGCCGCCGGCTTCGTCGAGTACCTGACCAAGCCGCTGGACATGCAGCGGCTGATCAAAGCAGTCGAGCACGCGCTGGCGGCGCGCTGAGCGCCGCCCACGGCATCAGATGTCGAAACGCTTCGGCTCGGGTGCCGTTGTCATCGCCGCCATCGCCAGCTCGCGCACTGTCGCCGGCAGGAACGACGCTGCGACGGCGTTGCGCATCAGCTGCGCCAGCTGCGCCAGGCTCAGGCCGGGCTGCTCGTGCAGCGCTTGCAGCTCGCTGCTGAGCGTCACGCCCGACATCAGGCGGTTGTCGGTGGAGCCGGAGACGGACAGGCCCGCTTCCAGCATGGCCCGGATCGGGTGTGCCGCGAGCGACTCGGCGGCGCCGGTGTGCACGTTGCTGCTGGCGCAGACCTCGAAGTGCAGGCCGAGCGCGCGGGCCTGGTCGACCCACTGCGCCGTCTGTGCCGGGGTCGCGCCGCGCATGATGTTCACCCCATGGCCGATGCGCGTGGCGCCAAGCGCGGCCGCCTCCAGGACCCGCGAACCGACGTCGGCCTCGCCGGCATGGCAGGTCAGGCCGAGACCGGCCTCGCGGGCGCGGGCGAAGGCTGGTGCGTGCGCGGCCGGCGGATAGCCGCGCTCGGCCCCCGCCAGATCGAAACCGATCACCCCGGCATCCTGGTAGCGGGCCGCGAGCTCGGCGCTGCGCAGCGTTTCCTGCGGCGTGTCGGTGCGCATCGCGCAGACGATCAGGCCGCTGGGCAGGGCGCTGCGGCGCAGGCCGCTCAGCAGCGCCTCGACGACGGCCTCGCCTGACAGGCCGTGCGCCTCCAGCAGCAGCGGCGCGATGCGGAACTCGGCCAGCACGCAGCCGTCGAGGCGCGCGTCTTCGGCGGCCTCGAACGCGACCCGTTCGCAGGCCTCGGGCGAGGCCATCGCCGCGATCGTGAGCGCGAAGCCGCGCAGGTAGCGCTCCAGGCTGCCGGAGTTGGCGTTCGCGTGCATCCAGTCGGCGAGGGCCGGAGCGTCCTGCGCCGGCACTTCCAGGCCGCGGGCCTGGCAGAGCTCGAGCAGGGTCTCCGGGCGCAGCCCACCGTCGAGGTGCTCGTGCAGCAAGGCCTTGGGCAGCGCTTGCCAGGATGAAAAGACAGGGTGAGGAAGGGGGGAGGCGGTCAATGTGGACTCTCTGTGGCTCAGGGGCACGGCAGGCGGATTGGTGCCGGGAGGCGAGCGAATCGCAGGATTCGGACCACCGGCTGCGGCGCGTGGAGCCCCGAGGAATCACCGAGGCAGCAGGCCTGAGTTTTGCATAGGATGCGTTTGGCAAACGTTTGCGCCCTGTTTGAGCGCGCGATCGGCGTCATCATATGCGTCCCAACTCTTGTCAAAGAAAAGAGATCATGAACATCACCCAACGTCTCGGATTGTTCGCCTTCGCCGTGGCCACGAGCCTGTCCGTCCGGGCCGAGCCCGCCGTCGTCTTCGACATGGGCGGCAAGTTCGACAAGTCCTTCAACGAGGCCGCGTACAACGGGATCGAGCGCTGGAAGAAGGAGACCGGCAAGCCCTACCTCGAGTTCGAGATCTCCAACGAAACCCAGCGCGAACAGGCCTTGCGCCGCATGGCCGAGCGCGGCGCGAGCCCGATCATCGGCATCGGCTTCGGCCAGGCCGCCGCGATCGAGAAGATCTCCAAGGAATTTCCGAAGCTGCAGTTCGCGCTGATCGACATGGTGGTGCAGCAGCCCAACGTGCAGTCGGTGGTGTTCAAGGAGCAGGAAGGCAGCTTCCTGGTCGGCGTGATGGCCGCTCTGGCGAGCAAGACGGGCAAGGTCGGATTCGTCGGCGGCATGGACATCCCGCTGATCCGCAAGTTCCAGTGCGGCTATGAGCAGGGCGCCAAGTACGCGAACCCGAAGGCCGAGGTCTTCGCCAACATGACCGGAACCACCGGCGCGGCCTGGGCCGACCCGGCACGCGGCGGCGAACTCGCGAAGGCGCAGTTCGGCAAGGGCGCCGACGTGGTGTTCGCCGCGGCTGGCGGCACCGGCATCGGCGTGTACCAGGCGGCCAAGGATGCCGGCAAGCTGGCGATTGGCGTCGACAGCAACCAGAACCACCTGCAGCCGGGCACGATGCTGACCTCGATGCTCAAGCGCGTCGACGTCGCGGTCTACCAGGCCGCGAAGGCCTACAAGCCGGGCGTGACCGTGCTCGGTCTGAAAGAAGGCGGCGTCGACTACGCGATGGACGACTACAACGCGAAGCTGGTGTCGGCCGACCTGAAGAAGAAGGTCGACGCCGCCAAGGCCGACATCATCAACGGCAAGATCAAGGTCGCCGACTACATGGCCGACAACGCCTGCAAGTACTGAGTTCGGATTGAGTTCGGGTCGTCTGGGCTCGCTTTTTTGAGCACCATCAAACATGTCGCCGCGCGCGCCGGGGTGTCGTTCACCACGGTCTCGCACGTCCTGAACGGCACGCGCCGCGTCAGCGATTCGGCGCGCCAGCGCGTCGAGCAGGCCGTCGCCGAGATGGGCTACGCACCGAGCGCGGTGGCGCGCGCGCTGAAGATGAGCGAGACCTACATCCTCGGCGTGCTGGTGCCCAACATCACCAACCCGTTCTTCGCCGAGCTGACGCGCGGCATCGAGGATCGCTGCCGCCAGACCGACTACTCGGTGTTCCTGTGCAACTCCGACGACGACCCGGCGCGCCAGTCGCGCTACCTGCAAACCTTGCTCGAGCGCCGCGTCGACGGCCTGCTGCTGGCTGCGGCGGCCGGTGAGGCCGCGCCGCTGGTCGCGCGGCTCGCATCGGCGCGCGTGCCCACCGTGGTCGTCGACCGGAGCATCCCGGGCCTGACCGCCGATTTGGTGCGCGTCGATCACCAGTCCGGGGCGAAGCTGGCGGTGTCGCACCTGGTGTCGCTCGGCCACCGTGCGATCGCCTGCCTGTCGGGGCCGTCCGAGTTCGCGGTCAGCCGCGCCCGCGTCGCCGGCTGGCGCAAGGCGATGGCGGCGGCGCGCATCAAGGTCGACGAGGGCTGGCTTCTCGAGGGCGAGTTCAGCGCCTCGGCCGGTCACGCACTCACGCAGCGCCTGCTCGCGCGCGGCGACATCACGGCGATCTTCGCCAGCAACGACCTGCTGGCGATCGGCGCCTTGCGCGCCGCGGCCGAGCTCGGCGTGGCGGTGCCCGGCTCGCTGTCGGTGATCGGCTTCGACGGCATCGACCTCGGCGGTTATGTGCATCCGCCGCTGACCACCGTCGGCCACTCGATCCGCGCGATGGGCGAGATGGCCGCGTCGGTGCTGATCGAGCGCATCGCCGAAGGTCCGACGCGCAACCGCGAGGTGGTGCTGCCGGCCGAGCTGCTGCTGCGCGAATCGACGGGCCCGCGGCGTGCTTGAAAGTGCCCCCACCATGACGCCGCCGTCCGCCCCGTCTCCCGCCGTCGCCGTGCGCATGACCGGCATCAACAAGCGCTTTGGCAGCGTGATCGCCAATGGCGACGTGACCCTGCGCGTGCTCGCCGGCACGGTGCACGGCCTGGTGGGCGAGAACGGCGCGGGCAAGAGCACGCTGATGTCGGTGCTGTACGGCTTCTACAGCGCGGACAGCGGCAGCATCGAGGTCTTCGAACAGCCGGCGCTGATTCGCAATGCGCACGAAGCGATCGCCCTCGGACTGGGCATGGTGCACCAGCACTTCATGCTGGTCGACACGCTGACCGCGATCGACAATGTGATGCTCGGCGCCGAGCCGCACCTGCTGCTGCGCCGCGCCGATGCGCTGGTGCGCGCACGGCTCGATGAACTGATGGCGTCGACCGGCCTGCGTGTGAACCTGGACGCGATCGTCGGCGACCTGTCGGTCGGCGACCGGCAGCGGCTCGAGATCCTCAAGGCGCTGTACCGCGGCGCGAAGATCCTGATCCTCGACGAGCCCACCGCGGTGCTCACGCCGCAAGAGACCGAGCAGCTCTTCGACGTGCTCGCGCGGCTGCGTGCGCAGGGCACGACCATCGTGCTGATCACGCACAAGCTGAAAGAAGTGATGCGCCTGTGCGATCACGTCACCGTGATGCGCGGCGGCCGCGTCGTGCACGAATGCCCGATCGCGCAGGCCTCGGTCGAGCGCCTCGCCGAGGCGATGGTCGGCCGCAAGGTCAACATGGGCCGGCAGGGCGATGCGACGCGCCCGGCCGGCGAGATCGTATTGCAGGCGCAGGGCCTGGTCGCGCGCGACGCGATGCAGGTCACGCGGCTGCGCGACGTGAGCATCGCGCTGCGCGCCGGCGAGATCGTCGGCGTCGCCGGTGTCGCGGGCAATGGCCAGAGCGAGCTGCTGGAGTTGCTCGCGGGCCTGCGCGCGCCGCAAGCGGGGTGGCTGACCGTGGGCGGCGAGTCGTTCGAGGCGAGCCGCTGGCTGGACCCGCGCCGCGCGCGCAGCCTCGGCCTGGCCCACGTGCCCGAAGACCGCCACGCACGCGCGATGGTGATGAGCTTCGCGGCCTGGGAGTCGGCGGTGCTCGGCTACGAGCACCTGCCGCTCTACAGCCGCCGCGGCTGGATGCGCCGGCGCAGCATGCGCGAGGCCACCGCCGCGATGATGGAACGCTTCGACGTGCGCCCGCGCGACACCCGGCTGGGCAGCGCCAAGTTCTCCGGCGGCAACCAGCAAAAACTCGTGCTCGCGCGCGAGATCGGCCAGGCGCCGCGCGTGCTGCTGGTCGGCCAGCCGACGCGCGGCGTGGACATCGGCGCGATTGAATTCATCCACGCGCAACTGCGTGCGCTGCGCGACGCCGGTTGCGCGCTGCTGGTGGTGTCGAGTGAGCTCGACGAGATCTTCGCGCTGTCCGATCGCGTGCTGGTGATGAACGAGGGCCGCATCACCGGCGAGTTGCCGATCGCCGAATGCAACGAATCGCGGCTTGGCGTGCTGATGTGCGACACCCGGGACACCGCCGCTGCGCCGGCACTGGAAGCTGTCGCATGAGCACATCCTCCGCTCCGCTGCCGGCGTGGGCCGACGTGCTGCTGATGCCGGTGATCAACCTCGCGATCGCGTTGCTCGCCGCCGCGCTGGTGGTCGCGCTCGTCGGGCAGAGCCCGCGCGAGGTGATGGCGGTGCTGATCCACGGCGCGTTCGGCACGGCGCGTGGCCTGTCGTACACGCTGTACTACGCGACCACCTTCATCTTCACGGGCCTGGCCGTCGCGGTGGCCTTCCATGGCGGCTTGTTCAACATCGGTGCCGAAGGCCAGGCCACGCTCGGCGGGCTGGGCACCGGGCTGGTGGCGATGTGGCTGTCGCAGCGCCTGCCGGCGCCGGTGCTGCTGCCGCTGATGCTGCTCGGGGGCGCGCTCTTCGGCATGGCCTGGGCGGCGGTGCCGGCCTATCTGCAGGCCTACCGCGGCAGCCATGTCGTGATCACGACGATCATGTTCAACTTTCTGGCTAGCACGCTGCTCGTGTACCTGCTCGTCAACCACCTGAAGGCGCCTGGCAGCATGTCGGTCGAAAGCACGCCCTTCGGGCCGGCGGCGCACTTACCGGGCATGCACGAGGCGCTGGCGTGGCTGGGCGTCGAGTGGCCGTCGTCGCCGCTCAACATCAGCCTGTTCCTCGCGCTGCTCGCGGCCATCGGCGTGTACGCGCTGCTGTGGCACAGCCGGGCCGGCTACCGGCTGCGCGCGGTCGGGGCCAGCGAGGGCGCAGCCGCCTATGCCGGGATTCACCCGAAGCGCCAGGTGATCATCGCGATGGGCCTGTCGGGCGCGCTCGCCGGCATGGTCGGCATGAACGAGATCGCCGGCGTCAACGGCAAGCTGCTGCTCGACTTCGTCGGTGGGGCAGGCTTCACCGGCATCGCGGTGGCGGTGATGGGGCGCAACCACCCGGCCGGCATCGTGCTGGCCAGCCTGCTGTTCGGTGCGCTGTTTCAAGGCGGCGCCGAGGTGAGCTTCGAGGTCAGCGGTTTCAGCCGCGACATGGTCGTGATGCTGCAAGGCTTCATCGTGCTGTTTTCGGGCGCGATGGCTTACGTGATCTCGCCCTGGGTCGCCGCGGTCTTTCAATGGGTGGCGGGCCGCATGCGGCGAAGCGCGCCGGCCGACGCGCTCACCGCATCGGGAGCCTCGCATGGATGAAGCCCTGATCGGCGCGCTGATCGCCTCGACCCTGCGCGTGGCGACACCGTTGATCCTGTGCGCGCTGGCCGGGCTGCTGGCCGAGCGCTCGGGCGTGATCGACATCGGGCTCGAAGGCAAGATGCTGTTCGCTGCGTTCGCGGCCGCTGCGGGCGGCGCGGTGTTCGGTTCGACCACGCTCGCGCTGCTGCTCGCGATGGCCGTGGCCGTGGCCTTGTCGTGGTTGCACGGCTTCGCCTGCGTGAGCCACCGCGGCGACCAGGTCGTCTCGGGCATGGCCATCGACATCATGGCGGCCGGCTTGACGGCGGTGCTGGGCATCGCCTGGTTCCACCAGGGCGGACAGACGCCGCCGGTGAGCGGCACGGTGCGACTGCAGGCGCTGTGGCCCGGTGCGGCGGCCGCGCTGCAGGGTGTGCCGGGCGTGGGGGCCTTCCTCGGCCCGGTCGTCGGCGAAGGCCTGCTGAGCCACAACATCCTGGTCTACGGCGCGCTGCTGCTGGTCGCGGCGGTGTGGTGGCTGCTCTACCGAACCCGCTTCGGCCTGCGCCTGCGCGCGGTCGGCGAGAACCCGCACATGGTCGACGCCGCGGGTGTGTCGGTGACGCGTCTGCGCTATGCCGCGTTGACCTTGAACGGTCTGCTGTGCGGCCTGGCGGGCGGCTACTTGGTGCTGGCGCAGAACGCCTCGTTCGCGCCCAACATGACCGCCGGCCGCGGCTTCATGGCGCTGGCCGCGATGATCTTCGGCAACTGGCGGCCGGTGCCTGCGCTGTGGGCGTGCCTGCTGTTCGGCTTTCTCGATGCCGCCGCGATCCGGCTGCAGGGTGTGCACCTGCCGGGCATCGGCGAGGTGCCGGTGCAGGCCGTGCAAGCGCTGCCGTATTTGCTCACCGTGATTCTGCTGGCTGGTTTCATCGGCAAGTCCGTGGCGCCGCAGGCGCTCGGCCGACCCTATCTGAAGGAACGTTGACCCACCATGCCCGATCCTGATCTGACCGAGCAGCAGCAGGCCGACCTGCTGACGGCCGCGCGCGCCGCGCAGACGCGTGCCTACGCGCCGTACTCGCACTTCCTCGTCGGCGCCGCGGTGCTCGACGAACACGGCCGCGTCCACGCCGGCTGCAACGTCGAGAACGCCGCCTACCCGCAAGGCGTGTGTGCCGAGGCCGGTGCCTTGAGCGCGATGGTGCTGGCCGGCGGTACGCGCGTGCGCGCCGCGGTGGTGGTCGGCGATGGCGCGGCGCCGGTGACGCCCTGCGGCGGCTGCCGCCAGAAGCTGCGCGAATTCGCCGGCCCGGACACGCCTATCCTGGTGGCCGACCGCGAGCGCTTGCGCGCCCGCTTCACACTTGCGCAGTTGCTGCCCGACAGCTTCGGCCCCGATCACCTCACGCCATGACGACGATTTCGACTGCCGTTCAACAAGTGCGAGCGCGCGCCCCGCAGGCCCAGCCGCGCATTGCCGTGATCCTCGGCTCCGGCTGGGGCGGACTGACCGAGCGCGTCAGCGATGCGGTGCGCATTCCGTATGCCGAGCTCGACGGCTTTCCGCAGGCCACGGTGCTCGGGCATTCGGGCGAGTTGTGGCTCGGCCGCATTGGTGCGCACGAGGTCGCCGTGATGAGCGGCCGCAAGCACGCCTACGAGAGCGGTGACGTGACCGGCATGAAGCTGCCGCTGCTGACCTTGCAGGCCCTGGGTTGCGAGGTGCTGGTGCAGACCAATGCCGCAGGCAGCCTGCGCCCGGAGATGGCGCCCGGCAGCCTGATGGCGATCAACGACCACATCAACGTGTCGCAGCGTTCCCCACTCGTCGGCGAAGGCGGCTCCGAGCGCTTCGTCAGCATGATGAACGCCTATGACCCCGGCTTGCGGGCGATCGCGCAAACGGTTGCGGCCCGCCGTGGCGTCACGCTGCACGAGGGCGTCTACGTGTGGTTCCTCGGGCCGCAGTTCGAGACACCGGCGGAGATCCGCATGTTCCAGCGCATGGGCGCCGATGCGGTCGGCATGAGCACCGTGCCCGAGACCATCCTGGCGCGCCATGCCGGCATGCGCGTGCTGGCCTTCTCGCTGCTCACCAACATGGCCGCCGGCCTGTCGGACGAGTCGCTCAGCCATGCGCACACGTTGTCGCAGGCGCAGGCGCTGGGCAGCGAGGCGAGCAATCTGCTGGCGGATGTCATCGCCGCGATCGAACTCTGAACCCATCGAAGGTGACGCATGACTGAAGCCGCAGCACTCGATTTGCACGCGACCGCACGGCTCGCGCTCGCGTGCCTGGACCTGACCAGCCTGAACGACGCCGACACCGAGGCCGACGTGGCCAAGCTCTGCGAGCGCGCCCAGGGCCTGCATGGCCCGGTGGCGGCGGTGTGCGTCTGGCCGCGCTTCGCGGCCTTCGCGCGGCGCCAGTTGCCAGCCAACATCGGCGTCGCCGCCGTCGCGAACTTTCCCGATGGCAGCGCCGACATCGAACGCGCGCTGCGTGACACCGGCGAGATCGTGCAGAGCGGCGCGCAAGAGGTCGATGTGGTGCTGCCGTACGCACGCCTGCAGCAAGGCGATGAGCAGGCCGTGTCGCAATTGTTGAATGCAGTGCGGCGAGCCTGCCCAGGCCTCACGCTCAAGGTGATTCTCGAGACCGGCATGCTGGTCGACGACGCGCTGATCGTGCGCGCGTCGCAGTTGAGCCTCGCGGCCGGCGCCGACTTTCTGAAGACCAGCACCGGCAAGACCGCAGTGAGCGCCACACCGCAGGCTGCGACATTGATGCTGCGCTGCATTGCCGACGACGCGCAGGCCGCGGGCCGGGTCGGCTTCAAGCCCTCGGGCGGCATCCGCACGGTCGCCGATGCGGCGGTCTACATCGCGTTGTGCGAGCAGGCGCTGGGCAAGCAGGCTGTGCAGCCGCGGCGCTTTCGCTTCGGCGCCAGCGGGTTGCTGAACGATATCGAGGCCTTGCTGAGCGGCCGGTCTGCGCCACCGAAGTCGGTGCCTGGTACCTACTGACACCCACCCATGCTCGCGCAGGAAATCATCCGCAGCAAACGCGACGGGCACGCGCTCGACCGCGCACAGATCGACGCGTTCGTGCGCGGCCTGGTAGACGCGTCGTGGAGCGAGGCCCAGGCCGCGGCGATGGCGATGGCGCTGTTCCTGAAGGGCATGAGCGATGCCGAAACCGTCGCGCTGACGCATGCGATGACGCGCTCCGGCGAGGTGCTGGACTGGGCCGCTGCCGCATTGCCCGGGCCGGTGCTCGACAAGCACTCCACCGGCGGCGTTGGCGACAAGGTGAGCCTGATGCTCGCGCCCATCGTCGCGGCCTGCGGCGGCTTCGTGCCGATGATCTCCGGCCGCGGGCTCGGCCACACCGGCGGCACGCTCGACAAGTTCGACAGCGTCCCCGGCTACCAGACCGCACCGCCTGTCGCGCGACTGCGCGAGGCCTTGCGCGGCGCCGGCTGCGCGATCGTCGGCCAGACCGCCGAGATCGCGCCGGCCGACCGCCGGCTCTATGCGATCCGCGATGTGACGGGCACGGTCGAGTCGATCCCGCTGATCACCGCGAGCATCCTGTCGAAGAAACTCGCCGCCGGTCTGCAAGGCCTGGTGATGGACGTAAAGACCGGCAACGGCGCCTTCGCCGCCGGGTTGCCGATGGCGCAGTCGCTCGCGCAGTCGCTGGTCCAGGTGGCCGAAGGCGCCGGCCTGCCGACGCGCGCCTGGATCACCGACATGAACCAGGTGCTGGGCCGCAGCTGCGGCAATGCGGTCGAAGTGCATGAGGCGCTGGCCTTCTTGCAAGGTCGCGAACGCGAACCGCGTTTGCTCGAAGTCACGCGCATGCTGAGCGCCGAGCTGCTGTTGATCGGCGGACTCGCACGCGAACTCGACGAGGCGATGCAGTGCGTCGACGCGGTGCTGGCCGACGGCCGTGCGCTCGAGCGCTTCGCACGCATGGTGGCGGCGCTTGGCGGGCCGATCGATTTCGTCGAGCGCGCCGATGCGTACCTGCCGATCGCGCCGGTGCGGCGCCCCGTGCTTGCGGCGCGCAGCGGATACGTGTGCGGCATCGCGACGCGCGAGATCGGTCTGCTGGTGGTCGAGTTGGGCGGCGGGCGGCGTCAAGCGAGCGATGCGGTGGATCACCGCGTCGGGCTGAGCGACGTGATCGCGCTCGGCCGGTGCATCGAAGTCGGCGATCCAATCGCCGTCGTGCATGCGGCCGACGAGGCGAGCGCGGCGGCAGCCTGCGCGCGGCTCGCGGCCCTGATCGACATCGGCGAGATCGCGCCACCGGCCGCACCGGTGCTGATCGAGCGCATGAGTGCCACGTCATGAGCCGCGCCGTCGTCGTCATCCTCGATTCATTCGGCCTGGGCGCCACGCCCGATGCGCCGCGCTTCGGCGACATCGGCGCCGACACGCTGGGCCACATCGCGCAGTGGTGCGCTGCGAATGGCCGACCGCTGCGGCTGCCGCACTTGTCGCAGCTCGGCTTGCCGCAGGCCGCTTTCGCCGCGAGTGGTCGCTGGCCGGCCGGGCTGGAGCTTGTCGAGGCACCGCGGGGTGCGTTCGGCGCGGCCCGCGAAATCAGCCTGGGCAAGGACACGCCCAGCGGTCATTGGGAATTGATGGGCTGCCCGGTGGCCTTCGACTGGGGCTACTTCGCGAAGTCGGACGACCCGGCCGTGCCGGTGTTCCCGCCTGCGCTGATGCAGCGCTGGTACGCGGCCTGCGGGCTGCAAGGCAGCCTCGGCAACGGCCACGCGAGCGGCACCGAGATCCTGGACCGGCTGGGCGACGAGCATGTCCGCACCGGCTGGCCGATTTGCTACACGAGCAGCGACAGCGTGTTCCAGGTCGCTGCACACGAAGAATTGTTTGGCCTTGCGCGCCTGTACGACATCTGCGAGGAGGCCAAAAGCCTCTTCGACGAGATCAACATCGCCCGCGTGATCGCGCGGCCCTTTGTTGGCGCGCAAGGCCAGTACCGACGCACCGCGGGGCGCCACGACTACACCACGCCGCCTCCGCTGCCGACGCTGCTGGATGCACTCGTGAGCATGGGCCGCGAGGTGCACGGCGTCGGCAAGATCCGCGACATCTTCGCGAACCGGGGCATCACCCATCACCGCAGCGGCGACGGCAACACGGCCCTGTGCGAGCAAACGCTCGCGGCGCTGGACGCCTGCGCAGACGGCGGGCTGGTGTTCGCCAACCTGGTCGATTTCGACATGCTCTACGGCCACCGCCGCGACGTGGCCGGTTATGCCGATGCGCTCGAGGTCTTCGATGCCTTCTTGCCCACACTCATCGCGCGCCTGCGCCCTGGTGACCTGCTCGCGCTGAGCGCCGACCACGGCTGCGACCCCACCTGGCCCGGCAACGACCACACGCGCGAGCATGTGCCGCTGCTGTTCGCCGGGCCGGCCAGCCCGGTGGCGCTGGACCTCGGCGTGCGCGGCAGTTTCGCGGACCTCGGCCAGACGCTGGCGGCGCACCTCGAACTGCCGCGCCTGTCGCACGGCCGGGCTTGCTGGTGACGCGGTGGTGTCGCGCGAGTCGGGCGTCATGACGAGGGTGCTGGTCACCGGATCAGCGGGCCGCATCGGGCGCGCCGTCTGTGAATGCCTGCGTGCGACACACGAAGTCGTGGGGCTGGACCGCCTGCCCTCGGCCACGACGAATCTGGTGGGCGACATCACCGAGCCTGACGTGCTGATGCGCGCATTGCGCGGCGTCGATGCGGTCGTGCATGTCGCGGCGCTGCACGCGCCGCATGTCGGCACGGTGGCCGATGCGGAGTTCGACCGCGTGAATGTGCAAGCCACACGACGCCTGGCCGAATTGGCCGCCGAGGCGGGCGCGAGGCAGTTCGTCTTCACCAGCACGACGGCGCTTTATGGCGCGGCGTCCCGGCCGGATCATGCGGCGGCGGCCTGGATCGACGAAGCGCTCGAACCGCGGCCGCAGACGGTCTATCACCGCAGCAAGCTCGCGGCCGAAGCGCTGCTGCAAACGCTGGCGGAGCAGGGCGCGCTCGCGGTCACGGTGCTTCGGATGTCACGCTGTTTTCCAGAACCGGCGCCGCTGATGGCGAGCTACCGCCTGCACCGTGGCGTCGATGCCCGCGATGTCGCGCGCGCGCACGCGTTGGCATTGCAAATGCCACGGCCCGGCTTTCGCCGCTTCGTGGTGTCGGGGGCCACGCCATTCAAGCCCGAGGACGTCGATGAGCTCGTGCGCGACGCGCCATCGGCGCTGCAACGCCAGGCCCCCGAGCTGGTGGAGGCGTTCGTGCGCCGCGGCTGGCGCCTGCCGGCAACAATCGATCGGGTTGTTTCACCCGCGCGGGCGATGAACGATCTCGGCTGGCAGCCCCGACACGGGTTCGACGACGTCCTGAAGATGCTGGACGAGAGCTCCGCCGAGGTGCTGCCGCCGCGTCGGGATGATCGAATCCTCGGCTGACGCGGCGCGCCGCATACCTCTCTTCTCCTTCTTCAACAATTCACCCCATGAAGATCCTGTTCGACACCGACCCCGGCATCGACGATGCGATGGCCCTGCTGATGCTGGCGCGCGACCCGCGCGCCGAACTGCTGGGCATCACCACCGTGTTTGGCAATGCCCCGATCGACCTGACCACCGCCAACGCGCTGGCGCTGTGCGAGCGTTTCGGCATCGACGTGCCGGTAGCGCGCGGCGCGGCTCAGGCGCTGGAGCGGCCGCTTCGCGGCTTCCCCGAGCTGATCCATGGCCACGACGGCATGGGCAACACCGGGCTGCAGCCGGCACGCGTCCGCCAGGCCGAGCGCCTGCTGGCTCCGCAGTTCATCAGCCAGCTCGCGCGCCGCCATTCGGGCGAGTTGACGCTGGTCGCCGTCGGCCCGCTGACCAATCTTGCCCTGGCCCTGCGGCACGATCCGCAGCTGGTCGAGCACGTGCGCCGGGTGGTGGTGATGGCGGGTGCGTTCGGCACGCACGGGCACAGCGGCAATGTGTCGCCGGTGGCTGAGGCCAACGTCGCGAATGATCCGCACGCGGCCGATCTGGTGTTCGCGGCGCGCTGGCCCGTCACGATCGTCGGCCTCGACGTGACCCACCAGGTGCTGATGAGCACCGACTACCTGGCCGCGCTCGGGCAGGACGGTGCCGAGGAGGGCGCCTTCATCTGGGGGATCACGCGCTGCTACGAGAGTTTCTACAACACGCGCACCGGCGGCGGCATCTACTCGCACGATGCGAGTGCCGTGGCCTGTGCGCTCGACCCCGGTCCGTTCGAACTGCGGCCCGGGCCGGTGCGCGTGGTGACCGATGGCATCGCGGCGGGCCAGACGATTCAGGTCCGTCCCGGTCAGCGGTACGCGGCCACCGACTGGGATGGCTTTCCGGCGCAATCGGTCTGCGTCGGTGTCGACGCGCCGCGCCTGCTGGCGGAATTCCGGGCCTGCTTCGCACGCTGATCCCGCTGCATCGGCCGCGCGTGCGAAGGCGCGCGTGCACCAAAGAGGCTGACGGCGCACCACGCTGAGAACACGATTCGCGAAGGCTGGTGCATTAGCGCAGCCGCAACACGCGCGGGCGTGACTTGTGTCGTCATCGCGGTGTAACGAAGCGTTGGCAAGCTCCTTGCTCAGTGTTGCCGAACGCAATTCCAGGTAAATCCCGGCGTCGTTGAGTCGCCATCCGATGTGAAGCTCGAGCTCGATGCGCAAACGTTTGCGAACACGACGCGCCCGACGCCGACCGACCAGTTCAGACCGTCTCCAAAGCAGATCCACAGAAAGGACTCACCTTCCCATGCGCACATTCACACTCAATGCAATGGCCCTGGCCATGCTCGCGTTGCTGGGCAGCGCCCACGCCCAGACGACGACGGAGCTGAACAAGGTCACCGTCACCGGCGAGGGCGACAAGCTCGGCACCGGCCTGCTGATGGATGAGGACGCACCGAAGGCACGCAGCTCGGTGACCAAGGCGCAGTTGGAGAAGACGCGTTCGAGCGGCAACCCGTTCCAGGCGCTGTCGTTGCTGCCGGGTGTCAACAGCTCCAGTTACGACGCAACCGGCCTGTTCGGTGGCAACCTGCGCGTGCGCGGCTTCAACAGCGACCAGATGGGCTTCACGGTCAATGGCGCACCGGTCAACGACTCGGGCAATTTCGCGGTCTTCCCGCAGGAGTATGTCGATCAGGAGAACCTGTGCTCGCTCTACGTCACGCAGGGCGCGCCCGACACCGATGCGCCCCACGTCGGCGCCACGGGTGGCAACGTCGGCATCTGGTCCTGTGCGCCTGAAGATGTGCAGCGCACGCGTATCGCGTTGTCGGGCGGCCAGCTCGGTTTCTACCGCACCTTCGCGCGCGTCGACACGGGCAAGGTCGGTGCCTTCAAGGCGTTCCTGTCGGCTTCGATGTCCCAGGCCAACAAGTGGAAGGGTCCGGGCCGTGCCGACCGCAAGCACCTCGACTTCGGTGCCGAATACGACCTGGGCACGGGCAACAAGATCAGCGCGAGCGTGCTCTACAACCGTGCCGTCAACAACAACTTCGCGACCTTCAACCAGACCCAGTGGGCGGCCAACGGCTACTACGCTGACTTCACCGCCACCGTTCCGCAGCACAAGACGCCGGGCGCCGGCGCGCAGGTCGATACCGCCCCCAACCCGCAGTACTTCGGCTACGCGCTGAACCCGTTCGAGAACTACCTGGTGACGGCGAAGGGGAACTTCACGTTGACCGATCGCCTGCGTCTCGAGGTTCTGCCTTATCTGTGGCACGGCTACGGTACGGGCGGGGTGCAGCAAACCACGCTCACAGAGTCGACTTCCGGGACCTCGGTCCACGGCGGCATCGGCGACATCAACGGCGATGGCGACCGCGCCGATACCGTGCTGGTCTACCGCGGCAGCCTGACCAACACCTACCGCCCCGGCGTCACGACCACGCTGACCTACGTGCTCGACAACCAGAAAATCAGCGGCGGTGTCTGGTACGAGCGGGCGCGTCACCGTCAGACCCAGCCGGCCGTTCGTGTCGACAACAACGGCAACGTCGCCGACCTCTGGCTCGGCGGCAACCTGCTCACCTACGTCGACGGTTCCACCTACCAGGGGCGCGACTGGAGCACGATCTCCACCGGCGAAAGCGTGTTCGTCCAGGACACGATCGACATGTTCAACAACAAGCTGCAGGTCACGCCCGCCTTCAGCTACCGCCGCCTCAAGCGCGAGTTCTCGAACTACGCCAATTCCGGCGCCAACGCTGGTGCGAGCTACGACGTCGATCAGAGCTACGGCAAGGGCCTGCCGAGCATCGCGATCAGCTACCAGGCCACCGATCGACTGCAGGCCTTCACCAGCGTGGCGAAGAACTTCCGCACGCCGAGCAACTTCGAGTACGGCAACGTCGGCAAGGGCATCACCATCGTGAACGGCGTGGGCACCGTCGGAAGCCTGCAGGCGCTGACGATCCAGCCGGAGCAATCCGTCAACTTCGATCTGGGCGCGCGCTACAAGGGCGACATGTTCCGCGGCTCGGTCACCGGCTTCTACAACAAGTTCAAGGACCGCATCGCATCGAGCTTCGACCCGATCGAAGGCATCAGCCGTGACATCAACGTCGGCAGTTCGACCACCAAGGGTGTGGAAATCGAAGCCGGCACGATCCCGTGGAAAGGTTTCAGCGGGTACGCCTCGCTGACATACACCAAGAGCACGATCGACGAGAGCGTGATTTCGCGTCTTGTCGTGCCGGCGACCGGCGCGTCGTGCACGACGCCGTCCGCGACCTGCGTGGCCACGCCGTACCCAACCGCCGGCATGATCTTTCCCGACACGCCGAAGGGCATGGCGGGCTTGTCGGTTCAGTACGCCGAAGGCCCGTACCTGTTGAACATCGGCGCCAAGTACACGAGCGGTCGTTTCCTGACGCTGACGAACGACACGTCGATCCCGGGCTACACGCTGTTCGACCTGAACGCCGCGTGGAAGCTGCCCAACCCGAGCGGTAACGGCTTCAAGAATCCGATCATCCGCCTGAACGTCAGCAACCTGTTCAACCGTCAGTACTTCCTGGCGAATGCCGGGAGCGGCTCGAACGTCACCGTCGTCAACGGCGGCGCGGCGGGTGCGCCGTTCTACTATGCTGGCGCTCCGCGCTTCACCAGCCTGACCTTCCAAGTCGACTATTGAACTTGCGCTGACCCCAGCCGGCGCAAACACCTTTCGGGGTGTTTGCGCCGATTTGTTTCCTTTCCTCGTTCGCCGACATGACCATGAAGATGCCCAGCCTGACGACGATTCCGCACGCCTCCCGGCGCCTGTTCTTCACTGCCATGCTGGGCTTGTGCGGCCTCGCCCACGCCGCCGAGCCCGTGGCCGTGCGCCTGATCGGCATCAACGACTTCCACGGCAACCTCGAGTCCACCGGCCTCAGCCTGACGCTGGCCGATCCGCAGGCGACCGACAAGACGGTGCGCGTGCCGGTGGGTGGCGCGGCGGCGCTGGCCGGGTTGGTCAAGGCCTTGCGCGCCGACGTGCCGAACAGCCTGATGCTGTCGGGTGGCGACCTGATCGGCGCGGCGCCGCTGGTTTCGACGTTGTTCAAGCACGAGTCGACGATCGAGGTGATGAACACGATCGGGCTGGATGTCTCGACCGTCGGCAACCATGAATTCGACGCCGGTGCCACCGAGCTCAAGCGCCTCGCCCAGGGTGGCTGCGTGGCGACCAGTCCGGATGACGCGGTGAGCTCGTGCTCGCTCGATCGCTACAGCGGCGCGCGCTTTCCGTACCTCTCGGCGAACGTGATCGACCGGTCGGGCCACACCTTGTTCGCGGCGGCTGTCGTCAAGCGCTTTCAAGGCATCCGCGTGGGCATCATCGGCGCGGTCACGAAGACGACGCCCAGCATCGTGATCCCGTCCGGCGTGGCGGGCCTGCGCTTCGTCGATGAAGCCGATGCGATCAATCGCGCCGCGCGGCGCCTGAAGGCGCAGGGCGTGCGGGCGATCGTCGTGGTGATCCACGAGGGCGGCGAACTCGGCCCGCCGCAACACCGCGGCGACTGGAACGATCCGAGCTGCGCCGATGCGCACGGCCCGATCTTCGACATCGCCAAGCGCCTGACGCCGGAGGTGGGTGTGATCTTCTCGGCCCACACCCACCAGGGCTACCGCTGCGTCGTCGACGGCCGCGTGATCATCCAGGGGACGTCGTATGGGCGCGGCGTTTCGGTGGTCGATGCCGCGCTCGATCCGCAGACGCGCCGATTCATCCCGTCGCTGACGCGCAGCATCAACCTGCCGGTCGTCAACGATCAAACCGATCCGGCGCTGCGCGAGCGTTTCGCCGCGTCGCTGCCGGCACCGTACGCCGAGATCCTGCGCAGCGCGCGGCCCGACGCCGCGATCGCCGAGAGGGTCGCGAAGTACGCCGCGGTGGTCGCACCCAAGGCGAACCGGCCGGTCGGCCTGATCGGCGCCAGCTTCGCGCGCGGCGGCCTGGTCGACAGCGCGGCCGGCCGGCTGGTCGCCGATGCGCAGCTTGCCGCGACCCGCGCGCCCGACGTGGGCGGCGCGCAGATCGCGTTCATGAACGCCGGCGGCATCCGCAGCGATCTGGAGTGCAAGGGCACGCCGCCGTGCACCGTCACCTTCGGGCAGGTGTTCACGATGCAGCCCTTCGGCAACAGCCTCGTCGTGATGAGCCTGACCGGCGTGCAGCTCAAGACCTTGCTCGAATCACAGCAGAAGCCGAACGCGCTCGAGCAGACCGTGTTGCAGCCGTCCGAGGGTTTCACCTACACCTGGCAGGCCGATGCCGCGGCCGGTGAACGCGTCAGCGACATGCGGCTGAACGGCGAGCCGATCGTGCCCGAGCGCGCGTATCGCGTCACCGTGAACAGCTTCCTCGCCGAAGGCGGCGACGGGTTCGCGACGCTGAGCCGCGGCACCGAGCGCCGCGGCGGAGCGCAAGACCTCGATGCCCTGCTGGCCTACCTGAAAGCCACGCCCGAGCGGATGCCGACGGCCCAGCCGCGCATCACGCGCCTGCCCTGACGAGGGTGCGCCCGCCGGTGGCACGGCGTGACATTGCCGGGCGGTGGGCACACAATCGCTGCAACGATAGTTGTTCAACGCTTCGCGCGTGAGCCAAAGGTGGTGACTGTGAACGGGCTCGAGCCCCCCTCGGATTCAGGACTGGATGCGGTCTGCGGCACGGTGTTGTGCATCGAAGACCACCCGATGCACATGGCCTGGATCGAAGAGTTGCTGAAGGACTTTCCGGGCATCCGCATGCTGAAGGCCGCGACGGGCCGCGACGGCGTTCAAGTTGCACTCGCCGAGAAGCCGGACCTGATCCTGCTCGACATGTACCTGCCCGACATCGGCGGTCTGGAGGTTGTGCGTGAGCTGTGCGAGGAAATCGCCGTGCGGCGCGTCGCGGTGATCCTGGTGACGGCCGACTCCTTCTCGATCGAGGTCATCAAGGCGATGAGCCTGGGCGCGCGCGACTACTGGATGAAGCCGCTGACGATGGACAAGCTGCGCAAGGATTTGCCGCGTGCGCTGGCGCGCGCGCAGGCCGACCGCGCGCGCAGCGCGTTGAGGTAGGGCCTGTTCAGCGGCTCGGCAGCGCCCGGATCAGCTCGCGCGTCAGCCGGGCCACCGCATCCATGTCGTCGCGCGTGGTCCACGCCGGGCCGAGGCGCACGACCACGAGTTGCTGCGACGGGACGATCACGACGTACTGACCATAGCTGCCGCGTGCCATGAACGCGTCCGCCGGCATGCCGGCGGCGATCCGGTAGCTCGCGCCGTAGCCGCTGCTGCGATTGGTCCAGAAGCCGGCCGCGTAGCCGACGTACTCGGCACCGGGGGTCTGGCGTGCCGAATAGTCGACCCAGCCCGGCGGCAGGAGGCGCTCGCCGCCGACCACGCCGTCGTTCAGGTACAGCAGCCCGAGCCGCGCCCAGTCGCGCGCCGGCGCCCACACGTGGCTGGAGCCGATCGGCGTGCCCGCGGCATCGAACTCCAGCGTCGCGTGGCGCATGCCGAGCTTGTCGAACAGTTCGCGGTGCACGAAGGCCAGCGTGCTGCCTGCGTCGCCGCCAGCCAGGTCGCGAACGATGCGCGAGAGCAGCAGCGTGTTCGGGTCGGTGTAGTTCCAGTGCGTGCCGGGCGCGTGCGCCAGCGGCGCGCGCGCGGCGAACGCGGCCATGTCGTGCTCGACGAACAGCATCTGCGCGGACGGGTCGAACGCGCTCACGTCGTGCAGCGACTGGCCGGCGTCCAGCCCACTCGTCATGCGCAGCAGCTGGTCCGGCGTGATCGCGTGGCGCGGGTCCTGCGGGTCGGACCAGGCCGGGATCGGTGCCGGTGCATTCATGTCGAGCCGGCCTTGCCGGACCAGCACGCCCAGCAGCGCATTCGTCACCGACTTGGTCGCCGACCAGCCGGGCATCGGCGTGTCGACGCCGATGCCCGGTGCGTAGCGCTCGGCGATGATGCGGTCGCGGTGCACGACGACGACGGCTTGCGTGTGGCGCCGCGGGCCCGACGGCGCTTCGTCGAACGCGTGATCCAGCGCCAGGCGCAGCGCAGGATCGCCCGCCCGAACCGGCTCGGGGCCGGCGATCGGTGCGAGCAACGCGGGGGCCATGGCGGTGGGGATGGCCGGCGGCGCGACCGCCGCGGTCAGCGTCGTGCCGGTCGCGTTGAGGCAGCCGAACGGCGGCCGATGCACCGCGCGACTCTCGGCCAGGCCGGCGATCGTGGCCCGCACCTCGGCCTGTTCGCGGTCGACGTCGTAGCGCATCAGGAACGCGAACGAGCCGGCGAGCGGCTCGATCGCCTCGTGAAAAGTGCGCTCCGGGTCCTGCTTCGCGACGAAGACGGCCGAGCAGAGCTGGTGGCTGACGTAGCCGGTCGCGGTCGCCGCCGCGCGGCCGATCGAGAGATGGCCGCAGGCGCTCAGCAGCGGCAGCGCGCCGAGCCATGCGGCGGCGAGCGTGGTGGTGTGTTTCATGGGCGGTCTGCGCGGAGTGTTTCGGTCCGCCCAGATTGCCGACCGCGCGCGCTGCGGTCTGGCCGAGTTTCGAATTCGGCTAGGCGGATTCGGTCTCGGCGACGGTTTTCGGCGCGGCCAGCGGCGATTGCGGCGGCACCACTCCGCGCCGGTAGTCGGTCGGCGTCACGCCGGTATCGGCCTTGAATGCGCGGTTGAACGGGCCGATCGACTGGAAGCCGACGTCCATCGCGATCGTCAGCACCGGCACGTCGGCGCGGGCCGGATCGCGCAGCGCGCGCTTCGCGTCCCCGATGCGGTAGGCGTTCAGAAACGCGTTGACGTTGCGGTGCCCGAGGGCCTGGTTGATGAGCTTGCGCAGCCGGTGCTCGGGCAGGCCCATGCGCATCGCCAGCGCGCCGATCGTCAGGCTGGGTTCGCGGTAGACGCGCTCGACCGTCATCAGGCGCTCCAGCGTCGCGAGCTGGCGCGCGTCGGGCCGCGCCGCCTCGACCGCGACCGGCCCGGCCCCGGCTCCCGTCGTGCGGCCGGGTGGCGCGAACAGCTCGCCGAGCCGCGGCTGCAGCAGGCGCCCCGCGACGAACAGCGTCAGCGCCGCGGTACCCGCGGCGTTCAGCGCGCTTTCGACGACGGTCTTCAGGTCCAGCCCCGAGGCGAGCGCGGCGAGCAGTTGTGCGACGCTGTAGAGCGCAGTCGCCGCGACGATCAGCGTGCGCAGCTGCCGTCGTCCCTCGACCAGGTCGTCGCGCCAGCTGGCGATCGATTGCACGATCACGAGCAGCGCCCACGCGACCGGCATCAGGCCCGTGAACCAGGCCATCGCCGGCGCGGCCGCGGGGTGCTGCGAACCGAGGCCCAGGCAACTCAGCGCACCGATGCCGCCGAGCCCCGCCCACACGGCGAGCTGCCAGGCCCGCGGCCTGAACTCGTCGTCGAGCAGGGCGCGCGTGAACAGCCAGAACACGAACATGCTGCCGGCCGCGAGTGCGCTGACGATGGCACGCCAGCCAACCGGCATCGCGGCGAAGCCGGGCATCGCGGACAGCGTGGCCGCGGCGAGGCCGATTGCGAAGGCCGTCCCGAGTGGGGCTGCCACGTGCACCCGTCGATCGCGCCACAGCGCGACCGCGACCAGCGCGAGCACGCCGACCGTGCCGCCGCGCAGCAGCAGGTTCAGCGTCAGCGCGGTGCCGGGCTCCACCAGCGGCAGCTCGTCAGTGCGCGGGCGCCTGCGCCGCGTTCAGCAGCTTGTCGGTGTACGCGATCGCGATCGCCGACAACAGGAACGCGAGGTGGATGATGGTCTGCCACATCAGCACCTCGGGTTTCATGTTGGCGGCGCTGATGAAGCTCTTCAGCAGGTGGATCGAGCTGATGCCGATGATCGCCGTGCCGAGCTTGACCTTGAGCACCGAGGCGTTCACGTGGCTCAGCCACTCGGGTTCGTCCGGATGGCCTTCGAGGTGCATGCGGCTGACGAAGGTCTCGTAGCCGCCGACGATCACCATGATCAGCAGGTTGGAGATCATCACCACGTCGATCAGCGCCAGCACCGCCAGCATGATCACTGTCTCGGTGAGCTTGGGGCCCTGGCCGTCGGGGAAGACATAGCCCATGCCGTCGGTCAGCGCCTGCAGCGCCGGCGCATTGCCGAACGCTGCCTCGATCAGGTGGACCAGCTCGACCCAGAAGTGAAAAACGTAGACGCACTGCGCCAAGATCAGCCCGAGGTACAGCGGCAGCTGCAGCCAGCGACTCATGAAAATGAATGCGGGCAGCGGGCGCAACGCGCCTTTCGGGGCAAGGGGATCCGGGTGCATGATGGAGTGTGATCTCGCTGGGTGACGCCGTGGTGGCTGCAAAATTGTAGTGGCCGCCTGCGGAGTAAGCCCTTCGTAAGAGGCCGGCCCTATGGTCGCAACCAAAGATCGATCGAGCACAGGAGACTTTGATGAGCGCATCCGATACCCCCGTCTACCCCCCGTCCGCGGCCGCCATGAAGGGCGCGTTCGTCTCGGGCATGGACGCCTACCAGCGGCTTGTCGCCGAGGCCGACGCCGACCACGAGGCCTTCTGGGGCGCACGCGCACGCGAGCTGCTGAGCTGGAAGACGCCATTCACCAAGTTGCTCGATGCGAGTGATGCGCCGTTCTTCAAGTGGTTCGAGGACGGCACGCTGAACGCCTCGTACAACTGCCTGGATCGGCAGGTCGAGGCCGGCCTGGGCGACAAGGTCGCGATCATCTTCGAGGCCGACGATGGCCAGGTGACCAAGGCCACCTACAGCGATCTGCTGGCGCGCACCTGCCGGCTTGCCAACGCGCTGAAGAAGCGCGGGGTGAAGAAAGGCGATCGCGTCGCGATCTATCTCGGCATGTCGATCGAGGGCGTGGTCGCGATGCAGGCTTGTGCGCGCATCGGCGCGACCCACACGGTGATCTTCGGCGGCTTCTCGGCGCAGAGCCTGCGCGACCGCATCGCCGACACCGGCGCGGTGCTGGTCATCACCGCCGACGAGCAATTGCGCGGTGGCAAGCAGCTGCCGCTGAAGGCGATCGTCGACGACGCGCTTGCGCTCGACGGCTGCGAAGCGGTCAAGGACGTGATCGTCTACCGGCGCACCGGCGGCAAGATCGCCTGGGACGCGGCGCGCGACCATTGGCTGCACGACGAAGTGAAGGACCAGCCCGCGACCTGCGAGCCCGAATGGGTCGGTGCCGAGCACCCGCTGTTCCTGCTCTACACCTCGGGCTCGACCGGCAAGCCCAAGGGCGTGCAGCACTCGACCGGCGGCTACCTGCTGCACGCCGCGCTGACGACCAAGTGGACCTTCGACCTGAAGCCCGACGATGTGTTCTGGTGCACCGCCGACATCGGCTGGGTCACCGGCCACACCTACATCACCTACGGGCCGCTTGCGCTCGGCGGCACCGAGATCGTGTTCGAGAGCATCCCGACCTACCCCGACGCGGGCCGCTTCTGGAAGATGATCCAGGATCACAAAGTGACGATCTTCTACACCGCGCCGACCGCGATCCGCTCGCTGATCAAGGCCGCCGAGGGCAATGCCGCGGTGCACCCGGACCGATACGACCTGACGAGCTTGCGCATCCTCGGCACGGTCGGCGAGCCGATCAACCCGGCCGCGTGGGAGTGGTACCACAAGCACATCGGCGGCGGGCGCTGCCCGATCGTCGACACCTTCTGGCAGACCGAGACCGGCGGCCACATGATCACGCCGCTCCCCGGCGCCACCCCGCTGGTGCCGGGCTCGTGCACGCTGCCGTTCCCCGGCATCGCCGCGGCCGTCGTCGACGAGACCGGCAAGGACGTGCCGTGGGGGCAGGGCGGCATCCTGGTCGTGAAGAAGCCGTGGCCGAGCATGATCCGCACGATCTGGGGCGACCCGGAGCGTTTCAGGAAGAGCTATTACCCGGAGGACTTCCAGGGCAAGTACTACCTCGCCGGCGATGGCGCGATCCGCGACGCGCAGACCGGCTACTTCACGATCACCGGCCGCATCGACGACGTGCTGAATGTCTCCGGCCACCGCATGGGCACGATGGAGATCGAATCGGCGCTGGTCTCGTGCACCGAGCTCGTCGCCGAAGCGGCGGTGGTCGGCCGCCCGGACGACACGACCGGCGAGGCGATCTGCGCGTTCGTGGTGCTGAAGCGTTCGCGCCCGACCGGCGACGAAGCGAAGGCGATCGCGAAGCAGCTGCGCGACTGGGTCGGCAAGGAGATCGGCCCGATCGCCAAGCCCAAGGACATCCGCTTCGGCGACAACCTGCCGAAGACGCGCAGCGGCAAGATCATGCGGCGCCTGCTGCGCTCGGTAGCGAAGGGCGAGGCGATCACGCAGGACACCTCGACGCTGGAGAATCCAGCGATCCTGGAGCAGCTCGGCGCGAACTACTGAAAGAGGAGCGCGCAGAGGCGTTGCCTACATCGCCTTGAACAGGTGCACGTAGGCGCGGCTCACCGGCAGCTCGCCCTCAAAGCCGCGCATGCGCACGAACAAGCGGCTCAGTTCGTCGCGCCGCGTGCCGGCGACGAAGCGCAGGTTGACCAGGGTCGAGCGATGCACCTGCCAGAACTGCTGCGCGTCGAGCTGGGCCGCGAGCTCGGCGATCGTCGTGCGGATCAGGTGCTCGCCGGTCGCGGTCTGCACGCAGGTGTACTTGTCGTCAGATCGGAAGAACAGCACGTCGGCCACGTCGATCTGGTGGGTCAGCTCGCCTTGGCTGGCGCGCACGTAGCGCAGCGGGGCTGGGGCGGCCGCGAGCGGTGGCGCGAGGCGCTGCAACGCGCTCGCCAGGCGCGCGTCATCCGTGGCCGCCGGCGCGTCGAGCACGCGGCGCACACGTTCGATGCAGCGCGCGAGCCGCTGCGCGTTGATCGGCTTCAGCACGTAGTCGATCGCCTCCTGCTCAAAGGCCTGGACCGCGAACTCGTCGTAGGCGGTGACGAACACGACGCGCGTCGCGCCCTCGATGCCTTGCGCCACCTCGAGGCCGCTCAGGCCGGGCATCTTGATGTCGAGAAATGCCAGCTCCGGTGCGTGCGCGGCGATCGCTTCGGCGGCCTCGACGCCGTTGCGTGCGGTCGGCAGCAGCGCGAGCTCGGGCCACAGCGTGGTGAGCTGGCTGCGCAGGTAGGTGGCGAGGTGCGGCTCGTCGTCGGCGATCAGGGCGGTCGTCATGGTCGTGGTGTCGTGTGGTGTCGGCGTCAGCGAGTGGGCAGCCGAAGCGTGGCGCGAACGCCGTGCGGCGCGTGCGGCTCCAGCCTGAGCTCGCCGTGCGCGCCGTGGATCTGCAACAGCCGCGCGCGGATGTTGGCCAGCGCGGTCCCGGTGCCGCGCCGCGGCGAGGTTGCTGCCGCCGCCAGACCGAGGCCGTCGTCGGTGACCGTGACGACGAGCACACCGGCCTCGAGCCGCGCCGCAATCACGATCGAACCGCCAGCCATCTGCGGCTCGAGGCCGTGTTGCACGGCATTCTCGACCAGCGGCTGCAGGCTCAGCGCGGGCAGCGAATGCGCGCGCAGTGCGTCGGGCACATCGATGCGGTACTGAAGCCTGTCGTCCATGCGGATCCTGATGATGTGAAGATAGGCCTCGACCAGCGCGAGCTCGGCGCCCAGCGTCTGCTCGCGCTGGCGCAGGCTGCCCAGCGAGGCCCGCAGGTAGTCGGTGAACGACTCCAGCATGGCTTTCGCGCGCGGCGTGTCGGCGTCCATCAGGCCGACGACGTTGGCCAGCGTGTTGAACAGGAAGTGCGGTTCCATCTGGGCTTGCAGCAGGTGCAGCTGCGCCTCGGTGGCGCGCTGCTCGGCGCGCAGCTGGCGCGCGCGGATCGCGAAGAAGCCGTAGAACAGCGCCATCACGAGCAGCATGAAGGCGGCCGCGCCCCAAGGCGTCGTCCGCAGGTGCGGGCCGGTGGCGGTCGCCGGGTCGGCAGCAAGCGTCAGCGACGCAATCGGCAACGCGATCGCGAGGCCGACGACCGGCGTGCCCCAGTGGAACAGCAGTCGCTGCCACGGCATCAGCTGTCCGTAGCGCGCGCCGAGCAGACGATAGCCGAGCGCATACAGCCGGTTGATCGTGACGGTGATCGACAACGCGAACGCAAGGCTCGTGCCGGCTGCGCGCAGCCAGCCGTCGGCGGTGCGCCAAGACGGGTGGCTCGCACTGATCGCGAAGGTCAACAACGTGAAGCCGGTCGCGATGATCAGCGCGAAGCGCAAGATGTGCCAGGGTCGAAACCGGAACGGCGATGCGGTCTGGGAAGGGTGCGGGTCCATGGCCGGCAGTGTAAGAACGCTGCGCCGGCGAGCGGCGAGGACGCGACGAATCGCCAGCCGCCGCGATGAATCGACAGCCTGCAGCGCGGGCCGTCGCGGTCCCTACAATCGGCGCACTTCACGAACCCGACCTCCCAATGAAAGTCAGCACCTCCGCCTTCAAAGCCTACGACATCCGCGGCGTCGTCGGCAAGGACATCGATGCCGCCTTCGCCGAACACCTCGGCCGCGCCTTCGGCAGCGCGGCGGTCAAAGCCGGCGAGCGCGCGGTCGCTGTCGGGCGCGACGGGCGCGTGTCAGGCCCGGCGCTGGTGAAGGCCTTGATGCGCGGCCTGGCCTCGACCGGCCTCGACGTCGTCGACCTCGGCGCGGTGACGACGCCGATGCTGTACTACGTCGCCGCGACGCGCGGCGCGCACGGCTGCCGCAGCGGCATCCAGATCACCGGCAGCCACAACCCCAAGGACTACAACGGCTTCAAGATGGTGCTGGCCGGCAAGGCGATCTACGGCGACGAGATCCAGGACCTGCGCCGGCGCATCGAGGCCGAGGACTACGTGAAGGCGACCGGCCGCGCGGGCGCGATGGACATCCTCGCCGAGTACCGCGCCCGCATCACCGGTGACTGCAAGCTCGCGCGCCCGATGAAGATCGTCGTCGACTCCGGCAACGGCATTCCCGGCGCGTCGGCGCCCGGCATCCTGCGCGCGCTCGGCTGCGAGGTGGTCGAGCTGTACTCCGAGGTCGATGGCGACTTCCCGAACCACCATCCTGATCCGAGCAAGCCCGAGAACCTGGCCGACCTGATCCGCACCGTGCAAAGCACCGGTGCCGAACTCGGCCTCGCGTTCGACGGCGACGGCGACCGTCTCGGCGTCGTCACGAAAGACGGCCAGATCATCTACCCGGACCGCCAGCTGATGCTGTTCGCGACCGACATCCTGACGCGCGTCAAGGGCGGCACGATCATCTTCGACGTCAAATGCACGCAGCGCCTCGCGCCGGTGATCCGCCGGGCCGGCGGCACACCGATGATGTGGAAGACCGGTCACTCGCTGGTGAAGGCCAAGCTGCGCGAGACCGGCGCGCCGATCGCCGGCGAGATGAGCGGCCACATCTTCTTCGCCGAACGCTGGTACGGTTTCGACGATGCGACCTACACCGCGGCGCGGCTGCTCGAGATCCTGTCGCGCAGCAAGGACCCGAGCCGCGTGCTGAACGCGCTGCCGACGAGCTTTTCGACGCCCGAGCTGAACGTGCCCTGTGCCGAAGGCGAGCCCAAGCGAGTCGTCGACGATCTGCTGAAGGCCCCGAACTTCCCCGGCGCGAGCGAGATCATCACGATCGACGGGCTGCGCGTGGACTACGACGACGGCTTCGGGCTGATCCGCGCGTCCAACACGACGCCGGTGCTGGTGCTGCGTTTTGAGGGCCACACCGCGGCGGCGCTGAAGCGCATCGAGACCGAGTTGATGGCCGCGTTGCGTGCCGTCAAGCCCGACGCGCAGGTGGCGGCAGCGGCACACTGAGCCCCGTGCGCGTCCTCATCGTCAAGCTCTCGTCGCTCGGCGATGTGGTGCACACGATGCCGGTGGTGCACGACATCATCGGCGCCAGGTCCGGGGCGCAGATCGACTGGGTCGTCGAGCCGGGTTTCGCGCCGCTGGTGAGGCGCGTCGACGGCGTCAGCGAGGTCATCGAGTGCGCGCTGCGCCGCTGGAGCGGGCAGTGGTGGACGCGCGCGACGCGTGCCGAGTGGCGCGTCTTTCGGGCACGGCTGCAGCGCGAGCGCTACGACGCCGTGCTGGATCTGCAGGGCTTGACCAAGTCGGCGGTGATCGCGCGCCTGGCTCACGGCGTGAGCTACGGGCTGGCCAACCGCACCGAGGGCGCGAGTCATGAACCGCCGGCGCGCTGGCTCGTCGATCACGCGATCCGCATCGAGCCGCGCATCCACGCGCTGGATCGCTCGCGCGTGCTGGCCGCGCGCGCGCTCGGGTATGCGCTACAGGGCGCGCCCGAATTCGGTTTGCGCCACGGCGCTGCGGTGCCCGCGCCGGGCGTGCCGACGCTGGTGCTGGTGCACGGCAGCTCGCGCGACGACAAGCTCTGGCCCGAGGACCACTGGATCGCGTTCGGCCGGCGTGTCGTGCAGCAGGGCTGGCGCCTCGCGCTGGCGCATGCAGGCGCGCAGGAGCTCGAACGTGCGCAGCGCCTGCAGGCCGCGTTCGGCGCGGCGGCAGAGGTCTGGCCGGCGATGAGCCTGGATGCGCTGGTCGACCGGATGGGCGCGACGCAAGGCGTGGTCGGTGTCGACAGCGGCCTGAGCCACATCGCGGTGGCGCTGAACCTGCCGCATGTGCAGCTCTACAACTTCCCGACCGCGTGGCGCACCGGCCCGCAGGTGGCGCACGGCCACGCGCATCAGGTGTCGGTGCAGGCGCAGCCGACGCCGACGGTGGACGAGGCCTGGGCGGCCTGGCTGAAGGTGTGCGCATGAGCGGTTTGGTTCACGGCTTGTACGCGCTGCTGCTGCGGCTGCTGCAGCCGCTCTACGCGCTGCGGCTGTGGCGGCGCGGCCGCGCCGAGCCGCTGTACCGCCACGCGATCGCCGAGCGTTTCGGCATCTATGCGGGTGCGTCGAGCACCGGTTGGGTCTGGGTGCACGCGGTGTCGCTCGGCGAGACGCGTGCGGCCGCTGCGCTGATCGAGGCCTTGCGCGTCGAGCTCCCCGGCATGCGGCTGCTGCTGACGCACGGCACCGCAACCGGCCGCGAGGCGGGGGCCGGGTTGCTGCGCGAAGGCGACCGGCAGGTCTGGCTGCCCTACGACACGACTTCGGCGACGCGGCGCTTCATCGCGCGGTTTCGCCCGGTCGTCGGTGTGCTGATGGAGACCGAGGTCTGGCCCAACCTGCTGCGTGCCGCGCAGCAGGCCGGCGTGACGATGGTGCTGGCGAACGCGCGCCTGAGCGAGCGCAGCCTGCGGCGCGGCCAGCGCCTCGACGCGCTGATGCGCCCGGCCGCGCAACGCATCGCGCTCGCGCTCGCGCAGACCGAGACCGACGCGCAGCGCCTGCGCGAGGTCGGCGCGCTGCGCGTCGAGGTCAGCGGCAACCTGAAGTTCGACATGAGCCCCGAACCCGCGCTGCTCGCGCAGGGCCGCGCGTGGCGCGCGCTGCTGGATCGCGACGTGCTGCTCGCCGCCGTGATGCGCGAGGGCGAGGAGGCGATGCTGCTCGCGGCTTGGGCGCAGCAGCCCGCGCCGCGGCCGCTGCTGCTGATCGTGCCGCGCCATCCGCAGCGCTTCGACGAGGTCGCGCAGATGATCCGCGCCGCCGGCCTCACGCTCGCGCGCCGCAGCAGCTGGGGCGATACCCCGTCGGCCGACGATGTGCGTGCCGATGCCTGGCTCGGCGATTCGATGCGCGAGATGGCGCTGTACTACGCGTGCGCGCAGGTCGCGTTGCTCGGGGGCAGCTTCGCGCCGCTCGGCGGGCAGAACCTGATCGAGGCCGCGGCCTGCGGCTGTCCGGTGGTGATGGGGCCGCACACCTTCAATTTCGCCGAAGCGGCCGAGCTCGCGCTGGCCGCCGGCGCGGCCTGGCGCGTGCCGGACATGGCCGCGGGCGTCACGGTCGCGCTCGAACTGCTCGCCACGCCGGCGCGTCGCGACCAGGCCTCCGCTCGGGCACAGGCCTTCACGGCACAGCACCAGGGGGCCGCGCACCGCATGGCGCAGCGCATCGTCAGCCTCATCGTTCCCCCCTGATCCGAGGTGCCGCGCGGCGGCGACCATCTGCTACGCTGCGCGTCACACTTCCAGCGGCGACAGATGCCTTTCCGGTCACCCGCCTTGCTTGCCCGTGCGGCCTCGCGACTGTCGTTCGACATCGACGTGGCCGATGCCCATCGCGTCACCGATGAACAGCTGCGGGAGGTCTGGTTGCACGCCCGCCAGGGCGTGCTGGCGGCGAGTGCATTCGCGATCGTGATGGTGGTGTACTGGCAGGGCGCGCTGCCGGCGCCGTTGCTGCAAGGCTGGCTCATCGCGAAGCTGGGTGTCGCCGGTCTGCGCCTGCTGCAGGCCTATGTCTACTTCACTGGCCGCGAGGCCGGTGGTGTGCGCTGGCGCAACGCCACGCTCGCGATGCTGGTACTCGATGGCCTGGTCTGGGGTGTCGCGGGCTGCTGGCTGGCGATGCAGCCGGCACCGGTGGCCGCGTTCTGCATCGCCGCGCTCGCCGCGATCTCGTGCGTGGCGACCTTCGGCTTGCAGGTGTCGCTGCTGGCCACCGCGGCCTACGTCGTGCCGGTACTGCTGCCCACCCTGCTCGGCGCCCTGTGGCGTGCCGACGAGCTCGCGGCGGTCGGCGGCATCAGCCTGTCCATGCTCCTGCTGCTGCAGCTCGCAACCGCGTACCGCTCCGAGCTGCGCTGGAGCGAACGCCAGCTGCTGCGTCTGCAGGCGCAGCACCTTGCGCAGCAGAAGGCCGATGCGCTCGCATTGGCGCTGCGCCAGAGCAGCCAGCAATCGCAGTTCTTCGCCAACGTGAGCCACGAGCTGCGCACGCCGCTGCACGGCATCCTCGGGCTCGCGCGGCTGCTGCATCTGGAAGCCAGCGATCCCGGTCAGCGCCGCCGCGCCGAACTCATCGATGCGTCGGGCACGCACCTGCTGGGCCTGATCAACGACCTGCTCGACGTCTCGCGCATCGAGGCCGGCCAGTTCGCGCTGCGGCCGCAGGCCTTCGAGCTGGTCGCGCAGGTCGAGCAGGTGGCCGATGTCTGTGCCGTGCGGGCGCAGGCCCAGGGCCTGGCCTTCAGGCGCCAGATCGAGCTCGAGCGGCCGTGCTGGGTGCACGGCGATGCCGGGCGCTTCCGGCAGGTGTTGCACAACCTGCTCGGCAATGCGCTGAAGTTCACCGAGCACGGTGCCGTCACGTTGACGCTGCAGCGCAGCGCGGAGTCGCCCGGGCAGGTCCGCGCGTCGGTGGCCGACACCGGTGTCGGTATCGCCGCGGACGATCTGCCGCGCCTGTTCGATGCGTTCGCGCAGCTCGCGCCGGCATGGCACACGCCGCACGCCGGCACCGGACTCGGATTGACGATCGCACGCGAGATCGCGCGTGCGATGGGCGGCGACATCCTGGTGCGCAGCACACCGGGGGCCGGTTCGACCTTCACGTTCACGGCCCGGTTGCCGGCCTGCGAGGCGGTCGAGGCCGCGCCGCCACCGGCGCTGCCGCCCACGACGACCAGCGTCGACTGGCGCCCCGCGGTGGCGTGCGATGTGCTGGTCGTCGAGGACGACGACGTCAACGCGCTGATCATCGCGGCCTACCTAGAGCGGCTCGGCCTGAGCGTGGTGCGGGCGCGCGACGGCGTCGAGGCGCAGGCGATGGCGCTGCGCACGCCGGATCGGCCGGTGCTGGTGTTGATGGATTGCCAGATGCCGCGAATGGACGGCCATGTCGCGACGCGCCGCATCCGAGCGCAGGAAAGCGCGCTCGGGCTTGCGGCCGTGCCCATCGTCGCGATCACCGCGTCGTTGACCGAGATCGACGTGCAGCGCTGCCGTGCCGATGGCATGACCGACTTCCTCGGCAAGCCCTTCACCGCGCAGCAGCTGACCGCGGTGCTGCAACGCTGCCTCGCGCCGCGCGAGCATGCCGTGCCGCGTGCCGCGGCGTAGCGGCTCGTCAGCGCTGCAGCAGCTGGTTCACCGCCGCGATGTCCTCGGCCGTCAAGCGACCCGATGCCTGGCGCAGCCGCAGACCGGCCATCACGACGTTGTAGCGCGCCTGCGCCAGCTGCGCTTGGGTGCTGTAGAGCTGGGCCTGGGCGTTGAGCACGTCGATGTTGACGCGCACGCCGACCTTGTAGCCGAGCTGCGTCGCGTCCAGCGCGAGCTGGCTCGACGATTCGGCGGCTTCGAGCGCGGCGACCTGCGCGGTGCCGGAGCGCACGCCGTAGAACGCGGTGCGCGTGGCCTGCTCGACGCCTCGGCGCGCGACGGCCAGGTCGTCCTCGGATTTGGTCTCGAGCGAGAGCGTTTCCTTCACGCGGTTCTGGATCGAGTTGCCGGCGTAAAGCGGGACGGTGAGTTGCACGCCGATGGACGCGTTCCGCGTCGATGTCGTATAGCCGAAACCATCGATGTTCGGCTCGCTGTGGCCGCGACCATAGCTGCCAGTGAGGTCGACCTTCGGCAGATTTGCAGCCTTTGCTTTTTCGGTTTCGAGCTTCGCGACCTCCAGGCCCAGCCGCGCCTTGCGCACCAGCGGATGTTCGGCATCGCCGCGTGCCACCCATTCCTCCAGTGCGCTGGGGACGACCGGCGGCAGCTGTACCGGCACCGCGAGCTGCTTGGGCGCGATGTTGGTGCGGCCGACGAGCTGGTCGAGCGCGATGCGCTTGTTGGTCAGGTCGTTGTCGGCCACGATCTCGGTGGCACGCGCCAGGTCGTAGCGCGCCTGGGCTTCGCGCGTGTCGGTGATGGTCGCGGTGCCGACCTCGAAGTTGCGCTTCGCCGAGGCCACCTGCTCGGAGATCGCCGCCAGGCTGCTGCGCGCGGTGGCGAGCGTGTCCTGCGCGGCGAGCACGTCGAAATACGCCTGCGAGACGCGGATGATCAGGTCTTGCTCGGCCGTGGCGAAATCGGTTCGCGCCACCTCGAGGGCCTTTTCGGCCTGGGTGATGGTCTTGTCGTTCGGGCGGTTGAACAGCGGCTGCGTGCCATTGATCGTCGCGCCGTATTGCGTGGCCGTGGTTTGGCGCTGCGACGGCGCCCCGGGCGCTTCGCTCAAAGAGCGCCCGGCCGAAACACTCAGCCCCACGCTCGGACGGCGCAGCGCATAGACCTGGTCGAGCCGGTACTGCGCCGCGTCGAGCGACGCCCGCGCCGACAGGTAGGTCGCGTCGTAGCCGAGCCCCGCCTGGTAGAGCTCCTGCAGGTTCTCGGCGCGCGCCGACAAGGCGCTCAACGCCAGCAGGACGCTCAGTGACAGCGTCTTCGCAACGCGGTGGCTCGGCAACAGCATGGTGGAGGTTCCTTCGGGAATGACGTTTTTCGTGTTCAGTAGCGGGGCACGCCGGCATCGACCTGTGCCGACCAGGCGTCGATACCGCCGGCGAGGTTATAGGCCGCTTCGAAGCCCTGGCGCTCCAGGAATGCGACGACCTGCGCACTTCGCATGCCGTGATGGCAGATACAGACGACGGGCTGCGCGGCGTCCAGCTCGTCCAGCCTTCCCGGAACCTCGTTCATCGGGATGTGCAGCGTGCGCAGGCCGTCGATCCGGATCGCGGCGAGCGCGAACTCCCAGGGCTCGCGCACGTCGAGCAGCAGCGGGCTCTGCGCCTGCATCGCCAGCAGATCGTGAGCGCTGAGCTGCTTCATCAAAAGTGGAACCGGGTCGGCTCTTTGAAGCCGTGCAGGCGTGCCGCCACGGTGTCGAACAGGACGCTGCGCGTCAGGCCGTGGTCGGCGTTGCGCGTGATCAGCAGCGCGCGCATCACCGGCTCATGGCCGATGATCGCAGCGAGCCGGCCCCCGACCTTCAGCTGCGCGAGCAGCGCCTCCGGCACCTCGGCCACCGAGCCCGACAGCACGATCACGTCGAACGGGCCATCGGCGGGCAGCGCCTGGCTGCCGTCGGCCGTGACGACGCTGACATTGGCCAGGCCGGCGCGTTTCAGGTTGGCGGCAGCGAAGCGGGCCAGCTCGGGGTGGATCTCGAGCGTCGTGACGTGCTGGGCCCGGTGGGCGAGCAGCGCGGCCATGTAGCCGGAGCCGGCGCCGATCTCGAGCACACGCTCGTGCTTGTGCACCGCGAGCTCCTGCAGCAGGCGCGCCTCGACCTTGGGCGCCAGCATGCACTCGCCGCCGGGCAGCGGGATCTCGGTGTCGACGAAGGCCATGCCGCGGTGCTCGGGTGGCACGAAGTCTTCGCGCTTGATGACGGCGAGCAGTTCCAGAACGCCCAGGTTGAGCACATCCCAGGGGCGGATCTGCTGCTCGATCATGTTGAAGCGGGCTTGTTCGATGTTCATGGTGTTCAAGAAGAGGTGAGGCGGATGAGGGCGCGTGGCATTCTATTTCGCGGCCACCGGCGCAGGCGTGGGCGCGAAACGCCGTTTGGCCCAGGCGGCCAGGTCATCGAGGTAGCAGTAGATCACCGGCACGACGACCAGCGTCAGCAGCGACGACGTGATCACGCCGCCGATCACCGCCTGGCCCATCGGCGCGCGCTGCTCCGAGCCCTCGGAGAGGGCGAACGCAAGCGGCACCATGCCGAAGATCATCGCCAGCGTCGTCATCAGGATCGGCCGCAGCCGCACCTGCGCGGCGTGCAGCAGCGCCTCGTTGCGCTCGCGCGGCGGGTCACCGTGGTCGCCGGCGCGGGATCGAATCGCGAAGTCGATCAGCAGAATCGCGTTCTTCGTCACCAGCCCCATCAGCATCACGATGCCGATGATGCTGAACATGTTCAGCGTCGAGCGGAACATCAGCAGCGCGAGCACGACGCCGATCAAGGTCAGCGGCAGCGCGCTCATCAGCGCCAGCGGTTGCAGAAAGCTCTTGAACTGGCTCGCCAGGATCATGTAGATGAAGACGATCGCCAGCGCCAGTGCGCCGACCGCGTACTGGAACGACTCGTTCATGTTCTTGGTCGAGCCGCCGAAGCTGTAGCGGTAGCCGGGCGGCCAGCCGATGCCGTCGAGCGTGCGCTTGATGTCGGCCGAGACGTCGCCCGAGCTGCGCCCGAACGCGTTGGCGTCGAAGTTGATCTCGCGGTTCAGGTCGCGGCGGTTGATCTGGTTCGGGCCGGTCGACGCCGTCACGTCGGCGACCTGCGACAGGCGCACCGAACGCGCCGAGCCGTCGACGGCGGCCGCGACGTTGATCGGCATGCGCTGCAGGTCGGCGATCGAGACGCGGCTGTCGGGGCTCAGGCGCACGTTGACGTCGTAGTTCTCGCCGTCGGGCGCGCGCCAGTTGCCGACCAGGGTGCCGGCGACCATCGTGCGCAGGCTGGTGGCGAGCGCGTTGACGTTCAGGCCGACGTCCGACGCCGCATCGCGCTTCACGTCGATCGTCACGGTCGGCTTGTCGGGCTTGAGCGTGCTGTCGAGGTCGACCAGCCCGGCGATGGCCCGCAGCTTCGGCGTGATGACGCGCGACAGCCGTTCGAGCTCGGCCAGGTCCGGGCCCTGCACCGAGAACTGCAGGCTCTTGCCGCCGCCGAGATCGGTGACGCCGATGTTGGTGATCGTGATGCCGGGAATCGCCGCGAGCCGCGCGCGCAGCGGCACCGCCATCTGATCGATCGAGCGCGCACGCAGCCGGCGATCGACGAGCCGGATGTAGACCGCGCCGTAGATCTTGCCCGCGGCCTGGCCGCTGTTGATCGTGGTCACGGTGTACTGCACCTCGGGCAGCTCGCGCAGCGCCGCGTCGATCTGCTGCGCGCGCGCCTCGGTCAGTTCGAGTGACGAGCCGACCGGCGTGTAGAAGTTGATCTGCGTCTCGGAAAAGTCGGCCTTCGGCACGAACTCGGCGCCGAGCAGCGGGATGATGAAGAAGCTGCCGACGAAGGTCGCGAGCGCGACGCCCAAGGTCATCAGCTTGTGCGCGAGCGACCAGCGCAGGATGCGCTGATACGCGCGCGACAGCGCCTCGGTGAGGCGGTCGAACAGCTGCGTGACGCGGCCGATGGTCTTGTCGTACGGCGTGGCCGGCGGGCCGGTGCGGTGGCCGCCATGGGCCTGCGGGTCGTGCCAGACGCTGGACAGCATCGGATCGAGCGTGAAGCTCACGAACATCGAGATCAGCACCGCGGCGACGATCGTCAGCCCGAACTCGTGGAAGAACTTGCCGACGATGCCGCCCATGAAGCCGATCGGCAGGAACACCGCGACGATCGACAGCGTGGTCGCCAGCACCGCCAGGCCGATCTCGTTGGTGCCGTCCAGCGCCGCCTGGTGGGCGCTCTTGCCCATCTGCACATGGCGCACGATGTTCTCGCGCACCACGATCGCGTCGTCGATCAGCAGGCCCACGCACAGGCTCAGTGCCATCATCGTGATGCCGTTGATCGTGAACCCGAACGCGTACATGAACAGGAAGGTGCCGATCAGCGCGATCGGCAAGGTCAGGCCGGTGATCACGGTCGAGCGCCACGAGTTCAGGAACAGGAACACGATCAGGATCGTCAACGCCGCGCCTTCGAACAAGGTGCGCTTGACGTTCGCGACCGAGACCCGGATCGCGCGCGAGTTGTCGCGGTTGACCTCGACCTTGACGCCCTTCGGCGTGATCGCCTCGGCATCGGCCAGGGCCTTGCGCAGCCCGTCGACGACCTCGATGGTGTTCTCGCCCTGCGATTTCTGCACGCTCAGCAGCACCGTGCGCTTGCCGTTGTAGAGCGCGAGGCTGTCGATCTCCTGCGGGCCGTCGGCGACATCGGCAACCTGCCAGAGCTTCACCGCCTGGCCGCCCCGTCGGGCGACCACGATCTCGCGGAAATCCTCCGGTCGCTTGAGCCGCGCATTGATCTGCACGACGCGCTCTTGCTCGAACGAGCGGATAGCGCCCATCGGCAGCTCCTGGTTCTCGCTCTTCACCGCCGCGACGACCTGGTCGACGCTGATGCCGAGCGCATCGAGCGCGGCCGGCTTCACGTACAGGTTGATCTGGCGGCTGACACCGCCGACCACGCTGACCGAGCCGACGCCGCGCACGTTCTCGAGCTTCTTCAGCAGCACCTGCGAGGCCCAGGTCGTCAGCTCCTGTGCACTCTTCTTGCCGTCGGGCGACAGCACCGCGACGTTGAAGATCGGCACGCTCTGCGGGTCGAAGCGCGAGATGCGCGGCTCCTTGACCTCGTCGCGCAGCAGCGGGCGGATCAGCGCGACCTTCTCGCGCACGTCATCGGCGGCCTTGCGGCCATCGACATCCAGGTTGAACTCGATGATGACGACCGACGTGCCCTCGTACGAGCGCGAATACAGCGTGCTGATCCCGGCGACGGTGTTGACCGCCTCCTCGACCTTCTTCGTGACCTCGCTCTCGACGATCTCGGGCGAGGCGCCGGGGTAGTCCATCACGACCACGACGGTCGGGAAGTCGATGTTCGGGAACTGATCGACCGCCAGGCGCTGATAGCTGAACAGGCCGAGCACGACGAACGCCAGCATGACCATCACGGCCATCACCGGGTTGCCGATCGAGACGCGTGTGAACCACATGTCAGGGAGCGGAGGCGGCCGACGCGACGGCCGTTGCCACCTTCACCGGGGTGCCGTCGCGCACCACGCCGGTGGCGCCGCGCAGCAGTGTTGCGCCGTCCGCGGCGCCGCTGACGATTTCGACCGCGGCGTCGGTGCGGCCGTCGAACCTGGCCTCGCCGCGCACGCCGAGTTCGACCGCGCGCTGCACCGCCTTGCCGCCTTCGATCGCGAGCACGTAGGGCCGGGCCTGGTCGATGCGCACCGCCGACACCGGCACCGCGAGCGCGTTTCTGCGTTGCAGCTCGATGCTGCCGCGCGCGAACAGGCCCTGGCGCAGGCCGGGCTGCGGCTGCAACGCGAGGTAGACCATCACCGCGCGGGTGCCGGCCTGCGTGCTCGGGTTGATGCGCACGACCTTGGCGCTCGCGGGTTCGGCCAGGCCGTCGACGCTGAGCCGCGCCGACTGGCCGACCTGCACGCCACCCACGTCTTCAGGTGCGACCGCGGCCTCGAGCTCGATGCGCGACAGGTCGACGATCTCGATCAGCTTGGCGTCGGTGGCGACGCGCTCGCCCGGCTGCGCCAGGCGCTGCGAGACAACGCCGCTGATCGGTGCGATCAGCACCGCGTCGGCGCGCGACTTGCGCGCGAGTTCGGTCGCGGCCACCGCGGCCTGGTGGCTGGCTGCGGCACCGGCTTCGGTCGAGATCGCGGTTTCGAGTGCGGTTGCGGAGATGAAGCCCTGCGCCACGAGTGCACGGTTGTTCTCGAGGGCGCGCTTCGCGATGTCGAGCTGGGTGCGCGCCGACATGGCGGTTTGTTCGGCCTGCCGCAGGCGCCAGTCGAATTCGGCGGTGTCGAGCTGGCCGACGGTCTGGCCGGCCTTGACCGAATCGCCCTCGCGCACCGTGAGCGACTTGAGCTCGGAGGCGACCTTGGCTTTCACGACCGCGCTCGTCACCGCCTTGAGCCCGCCCGAGATCGTCAGCGTGCGCGTCAGCGGTTGCAGGCGTGCGACGAACACGTCGGCACTGCCGAGTTCGAGCGCAAGCGGCGCAGCACTCGCCGCCGAGGCCGCGGCGGCGAGTGCGCCGGCCTGCTGGCGCGCCTTGAACACCTTGGCGCCGACGCCGATCACGACCAGCAGCACGATCATCGCGCTCGCCCATTTCATCCAGCGCTTCATGGCGTCGTCTTTTTCTTCTTCTGGATGGTGCCGGCGGAGCGCGGAATCAGGCCGAACAGCACCATGTCGGTCAGCGTCGCGATGATGACCTTCGGGTCGAGCAGAAACGCCGCCGAGCAGGCGCCCAGCGAATGTTTGTTGAGGGCCAGGAAGACCAGTGGTCCGACCAGCGCATGCACGACCTCGACGACGTTGACCTCGCGAAACTCGCCGCGGTCCACGCCGCGCTGGATCACCTTGGCGAGCATCTGGTTCGAGGGCGTCACGACCTCGTCGACATAGAACTGCGCGATCTCGGGGAAGTTGCGCACCTCCGAAGTCATCAGCTTGACGATGCCGGAGGCGCGGGTTTCGCCGATGCGCTCCCACCACAGCCGCAGCACGAGCGCGAGCAACTCGGGCGTCGGGCCCTCGAACTCGCGGATGATCTGCACGCCCTCGGCGATCGGGTTGATCACGTGGTGGCGGATCACTTCCTTCAGCAGTTCTTCCTTGCTCGGGTAGTACAGGTACAAGGTTCCCTTGGAGACGCCGGCGCGTGCCGCCACGTCTTCGGAACGGGTCGCGGCGAAGCCGCGCTCGACGAACAGGTCGAGCGCGGCGTCGAGCAGTTCCTGGGGGCGGGCGTCCTTGCGGCGCTGGCGCGTCGGGATGATGGCGAGGGTGGCGGGAGAGGGTTTCATACTGACCAGTCAGTCAGTAATGTAACTTTGCACAGGACAGGGGTCAAGGCGAGCGCGGCGCCTGCCTAGAATCCGCGCGGCAACGGCGAGGGTCAGGCATGGGCAGACGGTACGGTTGGAAGCTGGTCTGCGCGGCGCTCGCGCTGACGCTGGTGGCGGGCTGTGCCGCGTTGTTCGGTCCGCGCGACGTCGAGGTCTCGCTGGCGCAGCTGCAGCAGGCGGTCGAGCGCCGGTTCCCGATCCAGCGCCGTTACCTCGAACTGCTCTATGTCACGGTCGCCGCGCCTCGCGTGCTGCTGCGGCCCGAGAGCAATCGGCTCGCGACCGAGTTCGAGGTGCTGATCGGCGAGCGTGTCTTCAACGGCCAGCACCGCGGCACGATCGCGCTGAACTACGGCCTGCGCTTCGAGCCCAGCGACAACAGCGTGCGCCTGACCAATGTGCGCGTCGATCGTTTCGAGATCGAGGGTGCCTCGGCGCTGCTGCGCCAGCAGCTCGACCGCGTCGGCGTGCAGCTCGCCGAACAGACGCTGAACGAACGCCCGATCTACACGCTGCGGCCCAAGGATGTCGAAGCCGTGCAGGGCCACGGCTACCGGCCCGGCGAGATCCGCGTGACGCCGAGCGGGCTGGTGATCACCTTGCTGCCCGACTCCCCCGGCTGATGGAACCCCGCGCCCGGCGCGTACGCCGGCCGATCCCCCGCAGGGATGCGGGCCGGCTTGGGGCGGCCCGGCGCTCGCCCCGCTAACATCGCGACTCTTTGCGCGCACCGGAGTACTTTTTGGATCTCATCCTGTTGTTCAAGGCCGCGATCATGGGGATCGTCGAAGGCCTGACCGAATTCCTTCCGGTGTCCAGCACCGGCCACCTGATCCTGACGGGTTCGCTGCTGGGCTTCGCCGACGACAAGAGCAAGGTGTTCGACATCGCGATCCAGACCGGCGCGATCTTCGCGGTGATGATCGTCTACTGGCAGCGCCTGCGCGAGACCATGGCCGGTCTCGGCAACGACGCGCGCGCGCAGCGCTTCGCGATCAACGTCGCGATCGGATTCGTGCCGGCGGTCGTGCTCGGCCTGCTGTTCGGCAAGGCGATCAAGGCGCATTTGTTCACGCCGGTGGTCGTCGCGAGCACCTTCATCATCGGCGGCTTCATCATCCTGTGGGCCGAGCGGCGCACGAGCGCGGTCGTGCGGGTCGAGACGGTGGACGACATGAGCAGGCTCGACGCGCTCAAGGTCGGCCTGGTGCAGTGCTTCGCGATGATCCCCGGCACGAGCCGGTCCGGCGCCACCATCATCGGCGGCATGCTGCTCGGGCTGTCGCGCAAGGCGGCGACCGACTTCAGCTTCTTCCTCGCGATCCCGACGCTGATCGGCGCCGGCCTGTACAGCCTGTACAAGGAGCGCGCGCTGCTGTCGGTGGCCGACATCCCGCTGTTCGGCGTCGGCCTGCTGTTTTCGTTCCTCGCCGCGTGGCTGTGCGTGCGCTGGCTGCTGCGCTACATCTCCACCCACACCTTCGTCGCGTTCGCGTGGTACCGGATCGCGTTCGGCATCGTCGTGCTGATCACGGCCTACACCGGCGCGGTGACCTGGGCCGATTGAATGGAGCCCCCGGCGCGGAGTACCGCGCCACCCCCCGAGGGGGTGCGGGCCGGTTTGGGGCGGCCGGGCGCTCGGCCCGCCCTGCGCTACGGTCGCTTGACGAACACCAGATCCCACACGCCGTGGCCGAGCTTCAGGCCGCGGTTCTCGAACTTGGTCAGCGGGCGGTAGTCGGGCTTGGGCGCGTAGTCGGCCGCGGTGTTGCGCAACAGCGGTTCGGCGGACAGCACCTCCAGCATCTGCTCGGCATACGGCTGCCAGTCGGTCGCACAGTGCAGATAGCCACCCGGCGCGAGGTGGCCCACGAGATGGTGCACGAACTCGGGCTGGATCAGGCGCCGCTTGTTGTGTTTCTTCTTGTGCCATGGATCCGGGAAGAACACATGCACGCCGGCGAGCGAGTCGGGCGCGATCATGTGCTCGAGCACCTCGACCGCGTCGTGCTGGATCAGCCGCAGGTTGCCCAGGCCCATCTCGCCGATGCGCTTGAGCAGCGCGCCGACACCTGGTGTGTGCACCTCGACGCCGATGAAATCGGTGTCCGGCAGCGCCTGCGCGATCGCCGCGGTCGCGTCGCCCATGCCGAAGCCGATCTCGAGCACGCGCGGCGCGCTGCGGCCGAACGCGGCATCGAAATCGCAGCGCTGCGCCGCAAACGGCAGCACGAAGCGCGGACCGAGTTCGGCCAGCGCACGCACCTGGCCCGGGCCCATGCGACCGGCGCGCACGACGAAGCTGCGGATACTGCGACGGGCAGGGTGGGGCGGAGGCTGATCGCTCATCGGTTCATGAAAGACGTGGGGGTGAGGCCCCGCATTGTGAAGGCCGGCGCGGCCCCGCCTCCCCAGACCTCGGGGTGACGTGGTGGTGCACGCACCACTATGCTCGCGGGATGCGAACCTTCCTCTGGCTGATCGGTGCCGGCCTGCTGATGATGGCGACCGCGGGCAGTGCCGCGGCCGCCGGCAGCACGCTGCCGCCCACGGTGGCGCGCGCCATCGCGGCCTCGGGGCTGCCTTTGAGGAGCTTCGGGCTGTACGCACAGGAGGTGATCGGCGAACGCACGGTGCTGGCGCTCAACGAGGAGCAGCCCTATGTGATGGCGTCGACCACCAAGATCGTCACCTCGCTGGCGGCGCTCGACCTGCTGGGGCCGTCGTACCGCTGGCGCACCTCGGCGTTCGTGCTCGGCACCTTGGCGGACGGGCATCTGATCGGCGACCTGTTGATCGTCGGCGGCGGCAACGCGCAACTCACGTCCGACGAACTGCGCGCCTGGTTCAAGCGCATGCGCGAACAGGGCCTGCGCGAGATCGACGGCGACATCGTGCTCGACCGCTACGCCTTCCAGCTCGACCCCGCCGATCACGCTGGCACACCGATGCAATCGGCGGCGCAGCCGCGCCACGTGTGGCCGGATGCGATGACGCTCGATGAAGGCCTGATCGGCGTCAGCATCCAGCCCGCACGCGGCAAGCGGCCCGCGCTGGCGCTGGTGCCGGCGCTCGCCGACGTGCGCATCGACAACCGCATGGCGATGGGCGGCGGTGGCGGTGACTGCGACGCCACGCCGCGCTGGACGACCAGCGCACGCGAGGGCGAGGGGCATGCCACGATCGTGATGCAGGGCCGGTGGAGCAAAGCCTGCGGCTCGCGCGTGGTCACATTCGTGCCGCCGCCCGACAGCGGCATCGCGGCGCGTGCATTGCCGGCGATGTGGGCCGCGGCGGGCGGCGTGCTGCACGGGCGCGTCGTGTCGGCCGCGATCACGCCCGGCGTCAGCCCGATTCCGCTGGGGCCGGACGGCGAGCCGCAGCGGCCGCTGTCGTTCCACGGCTCCAAGCCGCTGACCGAGCTGGTGCGCGACATCAACAAGGTCAGCGACAACTTCGCGGCGCGCAACCTGATGCTGTCGCTGTCGCCCGGCTTTCCCGAGCGGCCCGCCACCTTGGCCGGCGCCCAGAAGATCGTCGGCATGTGGCTGCGCGATCAGGGTCTGCAGGATGGCGACGTGCGTGTCGAGAACGGCTCGGGCCTGTCGCACACCGAGCGCGCCCGGCCCCGTGCGATGGTGCAATTGCTGCGCAAGGCCTGGCGGACCGCGCAGGCGCAGGCCTTCTTTGAATCGCTGCCGATCGCTGGGGTCGACGGCACCCTGAAGAATCGCTTGCAGGGGGGCCGGGCGGCCGGCCAGGCCTACCTGAAGACCGGCACGCTGAACGACACGCGCGCGCTCGCCGGCTACGTGCATGGCCTGAGCGGCAAGATGTACGCGGTCGCGCTGATGGTCAACGGCGCCGATCCGGCCGCCGGCCGGCCCGCCCTCGACGCGATGGTCGAATGGCTGGCCAAGAACGGCTGAGTGCCGGCCCGGCTGCTCGCGCTAAACTAGCGCCCGAATGCGGGTGTAGTTCAATGGCAGAACGGCAGCTTCCCAAGCTTCATACAGGGGTTCGATTCCCCTCACCCGCTCCACGTCTCACGGCCCGTCGACGATTGCGCTCATGCGCTGTTCCCTGGCCGTAGCCTCACGCAGCATGCCGACTGCGGTCGACCACCTGACGGGCGCGTTGGTACGCGGTCAACACCGCCGACTTCGTCTGATCGACCAGTGGGCGCCGCCCGACAGGCTCGGGCCGGAGTCCGAGCTTGCGGGCCCGCTGGTTGAATCGGCAGGCGTTGGTCCACGTGTCCGAACGCCGAGTCCGGAACGTGATGGCCAGCGAAATAGAAAGCGCCGGACCGGTGTGCACCAGGTGCGGAGCGATGAACGGGTGGTGCACACCCAGACCGGGTTCGAGTTCAAAGACCATGGCTTTCGCTTCGAATGAAGGCCGGTAGGTCGGCCGCTGACCGATGTACGACAGCAGCAGTTCGCGCTGGGTCGGCGTCATGATCTCGTCGTCGAACGGGTCCCACAGCTTCACGGTCTTGCTGCCGCGCACCTGCAGCAGGAAGTTCATCTCGCGGTCCATGTGGTACGGCGTGACCGAGTCCTGCGTCGAGATGAAGATGTAGGTGGAGTACCAGTTCATCCCCGGCTCGATCGGCTCGGTGTTCGACGCGACCTCGCCCACCAGCTCCTGAATCACCGGGCGGTACTCGGCATCGCGCTCGGGGTTGTAGATCACGATGTACGCCTGCCGTGCCTCGAAATGCTCGATCGTGTCATCGAGGGTGAGGCCCTGGTTGTAGCGCTGCAGCGAAGAATCGAACTCGGCATCAACAGGCACTTTGCCGATCCGACACGACACCTGCTCGGCGTCCATGCGTCGGCACAAGGCAAACAACGAGGCCAGTTCGAAGTGCGGGTGCTCGACCAGTCGATGCCTCAGCAGAAACGGGCGGCGGTTGTAGGACGCCCGCATCACCTCGGGGTCGAACTGGAGCCAGGGTGGACGCTGGCGCTGGGCCTGCGCCAGGAGGTCGGCACGAGCTGTCGGCGAGAGGGGTTCGCCGAGCGTGAACTGCCGCGACATAGCCGCTCCTTCGTGGATCGCTCGAGTGGGGGAGAGTCTCGAGAATCAAATCCAGTGGATCAGTCTATGCATTTTTCTCCGGGCTGTCTCGTGAACTGCCTGTCGCGCTGTCTTCAGGCGCTCAGACTGCGGTCCGGCGTTTGATGACCAGGGCGACGGCGGCGAGACCCGCCAGCATCAGCGCCCAGGCCGAGGGCTCGGGCACCGGTGACACGACCGTTTTGGCCACGAGCCAGGTGCCCGTGTCCGACGCAGACTGAGAACTCACCGGACTGGTGTAGTCGTCGAACGCCCTGGAGACGGTCGGGCTGCTGGGGTCGTAGCCCGTACCGGCTCGCCACAGGCCGTACACGTCATGGGCAGGATCGATGGGGTAGGCGCTGTCCCCCAGGTAACCGAGGAACGTTTCGCTGCCGTTGGCGTTTGAAACACCGTTGAAGGCCCCAGCGAAGGATGCGCCGGCAGCGAGTCGCGCTGGATCGGTGAAACCACAATCCATGTGTCCAACACAGAAGCCCGCGTCGTAGAACAGCCCGACCACCTCGCTTCTTGTCGCGATCCGGAAGTCGGCGAATTGCGGGTCGACAGACAGGTCATGCGTGACGGAATTGAATGTCTGGCCCAGGGTGACGTCGAGATTCAACCAGGTCAAACCAGACACTGAATCCGTCACCAGGCTGTGTGCACCGAGTGCGCTGTCGCTGGCAGAGAACTGCGCATGTGCGCCGAATGGTGTGAGTGTCGCGACCGATGCAACACAAGCTGCCGCCAAGAGATTCCGCATGCGCTTCTCCACGTTGAGTAGCCGAATGATTGCGGAAGGACGAAGGCCATTTTCCCTAGACATAGGGGGATTTCGCGGGTTTACCCGACACACGTGTGCGGGGTCGCACAACAGCTTTCGTGGGCGAATCGGGAGTTCGTCACAGTTCATGCAGATCTCGCGTCCGGCCCTTGTGTGCCCGGACCAACCATCGTGCTCAACCCCTAGCTTGTCGGCCCGTCGGCGAGGGGTGCGCTGCTACGATCACAAGCCCTTCTCAAAGCCTGACCCGGCCCGCTGCGTGAAACCCAAACTCCACTCTCGTTCTGCTGTTTCGCGTGCCCGTCGCGACATCCTCAAGACGGCGGCCTGCGCCGTCGCGCTCGGGCCGCTGGCGGTGCGGGCAGAGCAGGTCGAGGTCGCGTTGGCCGGTCTCGCGTTTTCGGGCGATGCGGCCTCGATGGCCCAGCGCTTCCCGTACTCGGTGGCCTACGAGAAGGCGCTGAAGACTGGCGGCAAACCCGCGTACGCGATGCTGCGCGAGGCGATCGCGCAGAACCCGCCGCAGCAGCTCAAGCTCGTGACGCAGATCGAGGAGCTCAAGGGCCGCGACCAGGCGATCGCGGTCGCGCTGGTGATCGGCTCCGAGACGGTCTCGGTCGAGCAGCTTGCCGGCCTGCACAAGCTCTTCGTGCTGATCCGCGCGCAGGCGCTGTTCTTCGACTTCAAGTCGATGT
>Ga0307517_10000921_pt1 | contig 49843 bp, 63 predicted proteins | sample 23_EM_MG_FD_194515 | JGI IMG/M metagenome (GOLD analysis project Ga0307517, IMG submission 194515) | Populus trichocarpa ectomycorrhiza microbial communities from riparian zone in the Pacific Northwest, United States - 23_EM | ecosystem: Host-associated > Plants > Roots > Unclassified | place... | reverse complement strand
GGTGGTTCACTAGAGTACTTCTCGAGTTCGCGACTAGGATGCGCGGTCCTTTATCGTCGACTTAGCCCTCATTTGAGACTATCCCCTGCGACGAGTCCACCGTACCTCCGCCTTCGAGTTTGGTCTCGCTCCCGAGACCCCCTCAGACATCATTCGTCGGGCATGAACCTTGTGCCCAATAGACGCGCCCCCAGCTTCTATTTGCCCGGCTTTTTTACTCGGAGGGAAAGTCAGGTTGCCCTGGATTTCGACCCTCCTCACGCGTGTCGTGCAACTCAAGCTCCGTTCCGGCGAATGGTAATCTTCTTTTTCCCTTTTAGTCTCGTCGACCTCTTTCTTCACTTGTAGTTTTTTATGGCTCCCGTGGTGAGCACGGACTACCCAATTTTGGACGTAAATTGGCAACCGCTATTCTTTGGTCTTTTGCCTTCCGGTGAGATATCGTCACCGACTACGCCGCAGGTCTTTCGATTCGAGGCGGCAACCTCACTACCCGATCACCGTGGTTGTCGGTACCTGGGTGACCTTTTATAAAATGTCGTCATCGTCAAAAGCCCAAGCCTGGGGCCTTTGTACCGCTCGCTTTGAGCTTCCTCCCTTGCCATCAACGGCAACAGTGGCTACCTGGGGGCGTCGTTTTGGCGCAAATGCGGATGGTCGTTTGGGCTTGGGTTGCCCTCGATACACTACCGATACTTGTATCGGTTTTCGACAGTGTTTCCAGACGTGGTTTCTTATCCCGCATCGCGTGCATTCGTTGTCAGATTTCCCTTTATCGACAACTTTCTGATCGACGCCCTGGTGTGCTTCCGACCAGACCGTATGTCTTACCTCCCCCGTTGGTGCCACCGACCCTTCTTTCTTCACCTTTCTCTCCCCTGCCTTTTTCTTCTGGTATGCCGCCTTTTCCGTAGCCGTGTACTGCTTCTTTACACGCTTGGCAGCAACCGTTGGCCTCGAATCGTCGAATTTCCTTTTTTCGCCTCGTGTCGTGCCGGAGGGACCGCCTCCTCGAAGATCTTTTCTTTCCTTGAAATCTTCTTCCGCTCGGGTTACGGTCCTGACTGCTTCTAACCATTCCCCATCGTCGACATATTCTCTATGCGAGAGTCGTCGCAATGCTTCTATGGGAAGTTCGTCTTCAATCATTTTTCTCCAGGCTATCCCCGTGACTCTTGCATGGATGTTGAGATTTTCCATCTCCATCAAGAATTTGGCGACATCACCGCGATACTTGACTGATCCCATTTCTCGGAGAGATTTTTCCACTTCATGGGTGGGTCCGAAGCGTCGCAGGACTTGTTCTGCAAAAACGTGCCAGAACTCGTATCCTTCTTGTCTCGTATAACCTGTTTCTCCGGTCATTTGTCGTCGGTAGGTTAAGGCAAACGGTGCGACTTCTTTCCCATCCATTCGGCTTATGGCGTATCGGATTCGTTGTGCCTCGTCCTCCCACTGCCAACTGTTTCGTCCAAAGAAATCGGTGCATGTCATTAGCCACATGCGGATATCTTGGTGTTTTTCGTTTCTAAACATGGCAGGGGGTTCCGCTGGGACTCTTGTCCGTTTTCCCAGGGACTCGGCCATGACCCGTGAGAACAGTTTGAACTGTTCGTCATTTTCGGCATCATAGTCATCTTCTTCAGGCTGGGGTGCGGGTCTCTCGTCCCGTCTTCCTTTCCTTCCCTCATCTGGCTTTCTACCAGATCCTTCTCCATCATCATCGGGGTCTCCTCCCCTGCCTCCGCCTGGAGCTCCTGCTGCTGCGTGTCGTGGTGGTGGTGGTCTTCCTCCACCCACCCCTGACGCCTCTGGTGTCGGATCTGACACCTTTCCCTTTCCTTTGACCTGCCCCAACAACTGTTCCACCAGGGCCTTAAGCACCGCGATCTCACCATCTTGGGCTTCTCGAGATTCCTGGTGGTGTCGTAGCTCATCTCTCACAAGATTAATGCTTATCTTGTGAGCTGCCAGTTCCCGTTTGTGTTGCTCGTTTATTCGAACAATTTCCTGGTCGAGGAGTAGGTCTCGGTGCATGGATTGTTCGCCGGTTCCTTGTACGGCTTCGTGGAGATGAGAGGTGACAGCCTCGTGTCTGGCTTGTCTTTCGTCTGTCTCCCCCAGCCGTTCTGCGACCTGGGTTGCGAAGCTTTCCTGAACTTTCTGAGATTCCAAGTCCAAAAGTCGCACTTGTTCATCTACTCGAGCAAGTTCTCGACCGACTATCTGGACCCCAGATTTCAACCGATTCTCGACTTTTACCAGTTCTTGGGCCATCAATAAGATGTTGGTCGGGAGGGAATTGAACGCAAGATGTTGTCTATCTTGACTGACAGTAAGCTTTGGGTCAAATCGGCCGAGGATTTGTTCCAATCTTTGGATCCGACCGGTCATGAGGGATTCGCCTGTGGGTTCCGGCGTTCGGCGGCCTCCTGGGCGTCTTCCTTTTCCGTATTTTTCTAGGAAGCCTAAGCCCACAGGGGATCGGGGTGTTCGATCCGCCGAATGCGATCGGACGAGGTGGGTGACGGTGGTTTCCACGCTTGGAGCTTGAACGGAGGAAAGCTCATCTCCTCCTTCGCTCCCGCCTTCTTGCCATTCCATGGCTTCAGGCACTTTGGGGTCAGAAGCCATCTCTGTGGTTTCTATAAGGAAAACTTATCATTTGTTTCCTCCCCAGACTTCGGGTATTTCAAACTCGGGGCTTGAGCGTCTGCCGTCGCGGTAGTACCTGACGTACCACACCTGACCTATTTCTGCCTCTGGTTCGTAGTAACGGAACGCTTCTCCTTCCCGCTGTAGGTATAAGGCTTCAAGGTCTTTGGTGGTAATGGTGTTTGCTGGATTTATCCAGTAAGCGTAGGTTTCGTGGTAGGGTTTTTGTGTTCTTAGTTCCCTAATGAAGGTTGGGAAGTAGACTTGTGATATTGAGGTCGTCCTCAATGGTCTTGGTTCAAAAAGGATTTCGGGTTTGGGAGAATGAGTTTTTCTGCCAAACATTCATCTCGGTAACGATGAGAAATATCAATATACTGTTAGGTGGTAGCTTCGGCGTGAGGTATTCCGACAGCTAGGACCTTGATCGTAATTATATCGGAGAACTCGTTAAGAAGACACGAGTAATGTAGGCTACATATAATGGTTCGCTTCGGTATAGATCGTTGAAATATTGGTAACGATATAAAAGTGTAGAATAACTTATTATATTGATAAGATCTTTTCTCCGTGCTTGTTGTGTCTAGATGGCAGCGAAGATGCTTCGATATTTATATTCCGCGTCTGAGCAATCGCGGTATACATACTAACTCTATACTAACTAAGTACCTTGCCCGCAACTCTGCGAACTTCACCTGAGTGCGAACACTCGTAGACCCGGAAAACTCTCTAACACACCTCCTGCTCCCATGGTCAACTTATCGGTCTGTGCTTTCATTATTCCTGATGGTGTGGAGACCAGGTCAGGTGTCAGCTCATCCGTTTATCCGTTGACAACAATGGTTACGAATTATCTTGCCCTCGTGCTCGCCGAAGGTAGTCTAACTCGCTGGACAGAAGATGGCCAATCTTCTTTGGTTGGTTCCGTAGAGAATTCAACCTGCAACTGCATGTTGTATTCTGGTCTTCCGGCATTACACGACTTGTCCTCGGGATGGTACCAATAGCTTTTTTCCCTCGGACTCCATCTTTATACCAACTTGTCCTCTGTCGATTCACCCGATCCACTTACTGGGCATAGTTACCGCCTTCCTACTCTACACGACTTTGTAGGTACGAGTGGACTAACTTTCGTGCAAAACGTCCCGTTACCTTCGACCCACTCTTCCGACTACCAGTCTTCAAGTGTCTGTAACCTTATGCGCCGTCGCCCGATTCACCTGCCTCCACTTGCATAAGGTGCCCGGAGGTCTCCCCTCATATATCCTGCGAACAGGATCCGGTCGGACGGACGGCCGCGACGTATACGGTGTTATAAGATATGTTCCGTTGATAGTGGTCTTTGGTGTTGGGACGCGACTACCCAGGCGGCCAGTGATGACGCGCCGTCCCAACGCCGGGGCTGGAGGGGGATGTTATATTTTTCCTTCGAAGTTGGTATGCGTCAAGGTAGGGTAACTTTGCCCTGTAAATCCTCACGGGGAGTCCGTGCGCCTAACACCACCTAACAGTATATTGATACTTCTCATCGTTACCGTGATGAATCTTTGGCAGAGACCCTCATACTCCCAACAAACCTTTCGAACCAAGACCATTGAGGACTATCTCGATAGACGAAGTCCTCACACCGATTCCCGAGTTAGGGACACAAGAGTCCTACCACGAATCTTATTTCTGGTCGATAAACCCAGAAAACACCGTTACCCTCGAAGATATCACCGCACTATACCAATACCAATACGGTGAAAACTTTACATACCACACACCCTCAGAGAAAACAAACTCCATTTGGTACACTCCGTACCCAAAAAGCGACCAACACTGAAGTCAGTGTTTTGAAATACCAATAGTCTGGGGAGGAAACAAAAGATAAGTTTTCCTTATAGAAACCACAGAGATGGCTGCTGACCCCAAAGGGCCTGAAGTCATGGAATGGCGACAGGAACAAGGAGGTGAAGGAAGCGAAGGAGGGGATGAACTCTGTTCCGTCCAAGCTCCAAGCGTGGAAACCACCGTCACCCACCTCGTCCGATCACATTCGGCTGATCGGACACCTCGATCCCCTGTCGGCCTAGGCTTCATGGCACAATATGGAGGAAAGGCGCCAAGAGGAAGCCGCCGAACCCCCGAACCTACCCACGAAACGCTAATGGCCGGTCGGATCCAAAGATCAGAACAGATCCTCGGCCGATTTGACCTAACGCTCACCGTTAGCCAAGATAGAGAACATCTGGCATTCAGTTCCCTCCCGACTGACATATTGTTGATGGCCCAAGAACTGGTAACCGTAAAAAACCAGTTAACATTCGGGGTCTTGATACTCGGTCGAGAACTGGCCAGAGTAGACAAACAAGTCCGCCTTTTGGACTCGGAATCGCAAAAAGTCCAGGAAAGCTTCGCCACTGAAGTCGCCGAGCGACTTCGTGAAACAGATGATCGACAGACCAGACATGAGGCTGTCACCTCTCATCTCCACGAAGCAGTGCAAGGAACTGGCGAACAGTCCATGCACCGGGACCTACTCCTCGATCGGGAGATTGTTCGGATAAACGAACAACACAAACGGGAGTTGGCAAATCACGAAATGAGTATTAATCTTGTGAGAGATGATTTACGTCACCAGCGGGAGTCTAGAGAAGCCCAAGATGGTGAGATCGCGGTGCTTAAGGCTCTAGTGGAGCAATTGTTGGGGGCAGGTCAAAGGAAAGGGGAAGGTGTCAGATCCGACACCAGAGGTGTCAGGGGCAGGTGGAGGAAGACCACCACCACCACCACGACACGGAGCAGCAGGAGCTCCAGGCGGCGGAGGAGACCCCAATAATGACGGAGAAGGATCTTGCAGGAGACCAGACGAGAGGAGGAAGGAAAGACGGGACGAGAGACCCGCACCCCAGCCACAAAAAGATGGCTATGACGCCGAAAACGATGCACAATTCAACTTGTTCTCACGGGTCATGGCCAGCGCCTTGGGACAACAACCAAGGGTCCCAGCGGAACCCCCTGCCATGTTTCGGAACGAGAAACACCAAGATATCCGCATGTGGCTAATGACATGCACGGATTACTTTGGTCGAAACACTTGGCAGTGGGAGGACGAGGCACCACGAATCCGATACGCGATAAGCGGAATGGACGGGAAAGAAGTCGCACAGTTCGCGTTGACCTACTGACAACAAATGACGGGGGAAAGAGGGTATACAAGACAAGAAGGGTACGAGTTCTGGCAAGTTTTTGCAGAACAAGCCCTGCGACGCTTCGGTCGCACCCATGAAGCGGAAAAATCCCTGCGACAAATGGGATCAGTCAAATATCGCGGTGATGTCGCCAAATTCTTGATGGAAATGGAAAATCTCAACATCCATGCAAGAGTCACCGCGCGATAGCCTGGAGAAAAATGATTGAAGACAAACATCCGGTTGAAGCATTGTGACGTCTCACACATCGAGAATATGTCGACAATGGGGAATGGTTAGAAGCAGTCAGGACCGTAACCCGTGCGGAAGAAGATTTCAAGGAAAGAAAAGATCTTCAAGGGGGCGGTCCCTCCGGCACAACACAAGGCGAAAAACGGAAGTGCGAGGATTCGAAGCCAAGGGTCGCCGCAAGACGTGTCAAGAAACAATACATGGCTACGGAAAAGGCGGCCTATCAGAAGAAAAAGGCGGGGGAATGAAAAGTGCAGAAAGAAGGGTTGGTGGCACCGACGGGGGAGGTTAGACATACGGTGTGGTTGGAAGCAGACCAAGGCGTCGATCAGAAAGTTGTCGATAAACGGAAATCTGACAACGAATGCACGCGATGTGGGATGAGGAACCACGTTTGGAAAGACTGTCAAAAACCGATAGAAGTATCAGCGGTGTATCGACGGCAATCCAAACCCAAACGACCATCCGCATTCGCGCCAAAACGAGGCCCCCAGGTAGCCACTATTGCCGTTGATGGCAAGGGAGCAAGCTCGAAGCAAGCGGTGCGAAGGCCCCCAGGTTGGGCCTTTGACGATAAGGACAGTGTATAAAAAGTCATCCAGGTACCGACAACCACGGTGATCGGGTAGTGAGGTTGCCGCCTCGAATTGAAAGACCTCCGGGGTAGTCGGTGACGATATCCCACCGGAAGGCAAAAGACCAAAGGATAGCGGTTGCCAATTTACGTCCAAAATTGGGTAGTCCGTACTCACCACGAGAGCCATAAAAAAATACAAGTGAAGAAAGCGGTCGACGAGACCAAAAGGGAAAAAGAAGATTAGCATTCGTCGGAACGGAACTTGAGTTGCACGACACGCGTGAGGAGGGTCGAAATCCAGGGCAACCTGACTTTCTCTCCGAGTAAAAAAGCTGGGCAAATAGAAGCTGGGGGCGCCTCTATTGGGCACAAGGTTCATGCTCAACGAATGGTGTCCGAGGCGGTCTCGGGAGTGTGACCAAACTCGAAGGCGAAGGTACGGTGGACTTGTCGCAGGGGACAGTCTCATATGAGGGCTAAGTCGACCATAAAGGACCCTCATCCTTGTCGCGAACTCGTGAGGTACTCTAGTGAACCATCACTGCGGTGATATAGGAACTCCTCGGCAGTAGGTAAAGACCGCTAGTAGTGGGCTGCCCGATATCAAAATATTAAACACTTATTGTAAAAGGTTGTCTGCGGAGGCTTTGAGAGCCGAAACTGCGCAGGCGCCGTAACAAACCCCCACGCTACTTGTAACCTCGACAATGAAATTATTTCATCATGAATCGAGCGAAAGCTCTAGACCCATTAAAAAACCAAAGCATTATGCCTGCCCTGAGGGGAAGGCATTCATTGAAATCAATGGACGAAAATACGCGATAAACGTCCTCTTAGATACCGGTTCAAATATTTTCCTCCTAAACCAACACACCGCACGACGGCTCGAGATCCCGACCGAAGCTAGGGATTCACCGTTAAAAATCAGAACAGATGGCGAAACCGCGCCTAGGGGAGGAATAATCTATACCCATCCTATTCTCCAGGAAATCGGTGCCAACGGTCACCGAACTATGATTTCCTGCGAAATTGCGAATGCTGAAAGGTATGACTTAATCATACCCTTTGGGTAGTGGCATAATGAGCACCTCCTTAAAAATATTGCGGAACCACGTAAATGGGCCTTTGAAGAAGCAAAATGCCACGCTCATCTAGAAAATAAAGCAGTGGCGGATATGTTTGAATGGGATGAAACTGTGGCTTACGACAAGGAAGCACAGTATGTAGGAAGTATAGAACGAGAAGAAGAAGGAGGAGTACAGTTTGTGGCGCTGCCGAAGCCATTGTGGCAGTATACCGAGCTTTTTGAAGAGAAAAATGCTAGGATGTTGGCACCCCGAAGAACCTTCGACCACGCCATCAACCTTAAGGAAGGGGCCGAGCCCCCGTGGGGTCCAATTTATCGAATGTCGGCACACCAGTTCAATGAACTGCATAAATACCTCAAGAAAATGATGGCAGAGGGAAAGATCACTGATAGCGAATCACCTTATGGCGCTCCAATCCTCTTCGTTCCGAAACCAGATGGAAGTCTACAACTGTTCGTGGACTATAGGAACCTCAACAAATTAACAATCCAGAATAAGTACCCGCTACCGCTCAAGGATGAGTTACGAGACCCCGTCGCTGGAGCAAAAGTGTTTACCAAACTCCACCTAAAAGATGGATATCATCTTATTCGAATCAGGAAGGGCGACGAACACAAAACTGCCTTTCGTACACGATACGGACAGTACGAATACAAGGTCATGCCTTTCGGGCACGTTAACCCTCCCTCAACCTTTCAGACAATGATGAACAAAATCCTAAGGGAATTCTTCGACCACCGAGTAGTCGTTTACGTAGACGATATCCTAATATACTCTGCGAATATAGAAGACCATATCAAATTAGTCCAAAGAGTCTTGGACCGGCTCGAACAACAAGACTTAGCAGTTTCATTGAAAAAGTCCGTATTCCACCAAGGGGAAGTTGAATTCCTAGGATACATTGTCAAAACAAGTGGAGTCACCATGAGTGATAGGAAAGTGAAAAGCGTTCAGAACTGGGCACACCCGAGATCTGTTAAAGAAGTCCAGATTTTCATCGGATTCGCAAACTTTTACTGACGATTCATGAAGAACTTCTCAAAGGTCTGCAAACCAATAACTGAGACGTTGAAGGGGAACCCAAAGGATTTTCACTGGGGCAGGGAGCAGGAAGAGGCGTTTGAGGAGTTGAAAAAGAGGTTTACAACGGCACCAATTTTATCGTATTTTTACCCATGAAGAAAAACTGTGGTCGAGACTGACGCAACCGACTTCGCGCCCCGATGCGTACTGTCACAGTATCAAGGAAGACGGCTTCACCCGGTTGCCTTTTATTCTCGAAAGCTAAACAGCGCAGAAAAAAATTACGAGATACACGATAAAGAATTACTCGCAATAATGGAAGCGTTTAAAGAAGGGAAAAGATACCTCTGAGGAGAAGAAGAACCCGTGACAGTATACACCGACCACCAAAACCTATAGTCCTTCTTGACAAAAAAAGTCTGGACCCAGTGGCAAATTCTATGGGAACAGGAGTTGACCAACTATAACTTGAAAATAGTCTACCGTCCAGGGAGCCGTTGTGGGAAGCCGGACGCGTTAAGTAGACGGCCCAAGTACCGTCCTGAGGAGGGAGCTCGTCACAGTGAACAGTCCATTTTGAAATCGGAACATTTTCAGATTTCGGTGATTCATCAAAAACGAAACACAGAGACAGCCCTCGTCCCAGAAAAACCCGCACGTACAAGCCTCAGGATAATGAAACTTTCGGATAAAGCTATAATCCCGACGAAAGGATCAGAGTTTGCGGCCGGGCATGACATCTACGCCTTGACAGACGACCTGGTACCAGCCAGAGGACGGGCGATTGTGGAGACGGGGATTGCGATAGGATTGCCGGAAGGAACCTACGGAAGGCTAGCCGAAAGAAGTGGTATGGCTAGCAACATGGGAATAGCAGTAGGCCGTGGTGTAAGAGATGCAGATTACACCGGAGAAGTCAAGGTCATACTTCGAAATCATGGCGAAGTGGACTGCGTATTTAAGGCAGGAGACCGCATAGAGCAACGCATAGTTGAGAAAGTTGCCAACGCCGACGCCATGGAAGGAGACGAGCTGGGAACAACCGAGCGAGGAACAATGAGGTTCAAATCAAGTGACATGGACCCAAAGAGATCCATCACGGCTAAAAAAGAAGAAGTAAAAAATATGGTTCCTTCACACGAACACAAGCAAAAACGAATTCTTTAGCGCCGCTAACATCGGCTATCACCCGCGGTTAATGAAAGAAAGAGAAATGTTATCAAGCACTCACGTCAATGCAGCCCTGACGCGAGCAATGAATGATTCATTTCTGGACAAGATTAGAGTGGCTGGAAAGGAGGACGAGAAGTGGCAGGAGCGAGGCCGTGAACTGGTTGGGTTAAGAAAAGGCGGAAAAAAGCTGCCGAACGAATGGATAGAAAAGGACGGGTAATTATACTACAAAAATCGTTTGTACATTCCCGAGAACCAAGCCCTTCAGACCGTGGTAGCCCAAGGATTTCACGACTCATTAGTAGCAGGGCATTTCGGACACGAAAAAACGATTGAGATAGTAACAAGGTATTTCTACTGGAAATGACCCGCAGATTGGATCAGAGATTATGTGCAATCCTGCGACGAATGTCAACACAGTAAATCCCCATGGCATGCTAAGTACGGATTGCTTCAACCCTTAGAAGTACCTTACACCGCCTGGTCCTCCATATTGACGGACTTCATTACCCTACTACCGGAATCGCAGGGTAAGACCCAGATCATGGTACTAGTAGACCGGTTCACCAAGATGGCTCACTTTATTGGCCTCCACCAAAACCCGACTGCAAAACATGTCGCAGACACCTTCCTTGAGGAAGTTTGGAAACTTGACGGATTGCCGACCGAAATTATATCAGACATGGACACGAAGTTTTCCGGTGAGATTTGCGCACCACTCTGCAAAATGCTAGCTGTTAAACGGCGCATGTCAACAGCGTATCACCCTCAGACTGATGGACAAACGGAAAGAACCAACCAAGTGCTGGAAGGTTACTTACAGACATTTGTCAACTAGAATCAGGACGACTCGTACCAGCTGCTGCCGTGAGCGGAACATGCTTACAATAACTCGGCAACCAACGCACACAAGATGACCACATTCTTCCCCAACTACGGTTTTCACCCACAAACGGAGTGGCTGAAAGAAAGCGAAGCTCATAACCCCGGGGCGACGATGTATGCTCACCGGATGCAAGACATACATCAACAGGCGAGACAAACCCTAGAAAATACACGGGAATCAATGAAAGAATATTATGACCGAAAAGAGACGGAACAACCCAGCATCGAGGTCGGCGACTTGGTAATGTTGAATGTGAAGAACATACGTACCAAACGACCATTGAAGAAGCTGCCTCTGAAACTGTATGGCCCTTTCAAAGTCTTAGAAAGAAGAGGAAGCAGGGCATACAAGTTAGAAATCTCACCGCTGTGGAAAATTCATCCTGTATTTCATGTTTCGCTGTTGGAACCCTACCCCGCCTCGAACCGACCAAATCGCGAACAACCCCCACGAGATTCCGAAGACATCGTGGGTGATTTAGAGTGGGCAATAGAACGGATCGTCAAATCCGAGATTATTTCCTACACGCGAAAGGTTCGACGAAGGAATAAACCGATGAAACAGCTTCGGTATTTTGTGAAATAGAAAGGCTGCGCGGAGGATGAGAATACTTTGGAGCCACCCGCAGGTATGAAGAACGCGCAGGAAGAGGTGGAACGGTTTGATAGAGAAAACCCGGAGATGCCGGGCCCGAGGGATGTCGAGTAACATTAGAATGGTTTTCCATCAGTGGACAAGTAAACGCTGATGGTTTTTACCACTACTATGTGGAGCTCGAGATGCAAGATACAATTGTATAATAGACATAGAGCATTCGAGATGAAGACTTCGAAGAGGGGAGCTCGTGTTACGCGCACGGACTCCCCGTAAGGATTTCCAGGGTAAAGTTACCCTACCTTGACGCACACAAACTAGCGCAGTCGGAATAACACTTGACTTCTTTCAGAAGGTCACGTGTTCGACTCACACCCCCGTCATAGTTTTCATAACTACGTTACGGATCGTATCAGTCTCTACACAGCTGCACGAGCAATGCGACCAAGGGGTTTTCGCCGTGTACTATAGAAGAAATATTCCGCTATTAGTATGAAGTCAAACGGTGAAGTGCGAACGGTTGGATGACAAGTTATGGCGCTTCAAGGTTAAGCCGACCGACATATGTAGTCTGATATGTAAGACGTAAGCATATGATTACACGGCATGAGAAATGTTGATCACAACATGACCGGAAGGAACGACTGATATGATAGCGAGCCAGGCTGCATATTCAGACCAAGTTCATATGGCACAAGAATCGAGAACCAGTAATTGGGCGCGATTACTTGGGCAATGATTAAAGCCGAAGTGGTGTGCGAGAACTCAGGGTCAAACCGTGTTCGCACAATCATGCAAACTAGGAGAAGTTGGAAAAGGTACTTCGCTAGCATGATAGTTAGATGTACCCCAGGAAAGGGTATAAGAAGCGGGCAAGAGCCCGGAGTAGATAGAGATCAACAAGCACGGAGAAGAGATCTTATCAATATAATAAGTTATCTACACTTTTATATCGTTACCAATACTTCGACTATCTACACCGAAGTGAATATTATACATAGCCTACATTACTTGGGTCTTCTTAACGAGTTCTCCGATATAATCACGATCAAGGTCCTAGCTGTCGAAATACCTCACGCCGAAGCTACCACCTAACAGCGGATACGTGGCAGATGGAGGAGGTGCTGATTGGGTTCAAGGAAATCAGGGGTTCTCATATGGGGGCTAATATGGCAGGGATAATTAATGACGTTCTGGCTAGATATGGGATTCAGGATAGAATCCTGAGTTTCACCTCCGATAGTGCCAGCAATGACCAAACGCTCACCATAGCCTTAAACAATGCCTGGAGTTAACTATCGGTGGAATGATGTCAATTGGAAAATCATGTTCCATGTATAGCCCCTGTTGTTCAGCTTATCCTCGGTGCATTTATGAGTTGGATCAATGTGAAATCGCGGGATGGTCATATGCCGTCTGGCTTTAAGGCAGGCTATATCGAAAACGTTATGAGATTGGATAATGGCTTTCACAAAACAGTAGAAATGGTAATGTGTCTAAGATCTCATACCCTAGCACCTATATTACAAATGCATACGCACAAATTCATATACACAAATTCATACACACAAGGGTATATGCACAAATTCATTGTTCCAAATTGAATGCGCGCCAATGTGAAAGTAGAACCAAGTGTTTTCCCCCTTGTTCCCACCTAAGATAGCTTTAGTCAGAGATAATGCTAATAATGGTTTATAGCATCGGACAATGAGTATTGTGGTTGGTGTTTCATCTCAACGGCAGCAACACTTTATCGAGATAGAGAATAACCGGGTTAAGATCCCTACTACACTACTTTGTGGTGTCGGAACACGGTGGAACTCGACCCTAAATATGTTGGAGAGATCGGTACGGCTACGGGAATTCACCAAGGACTGGGTACAAACCTATGCGGAGTTTACACCTCTCTGGTCAACCTTGGAAAAGTGGAGGCCGATTGAATACATCTTGGAGGGACTTCAACCGATCTGATTTTGGACTATGTGGAGGGCAAAAACACGTGGCCTCACCATTCATCAAGTGTTTCAAGTGTATCAGGATATCATTGATCCTTGGCTAATGCAAATTTCCAAGTTAGAACGGAAGCGGATTGTTAGGCGCACCGACTCCCTGTAACGATTTACAGAGCATAGTTACCCTACCTTAACACGAACTAGAGCGGTCGGAATAACACGTGACTTCTTTCAGAAGGTCACGTGTTCGACCCACACCCCCGTCATAGTTATTACAACTACACAACAGATCGTTGGTCTCTACGCATGCGCATGAGCAATACGACCAAGGGGTTTTCACCGGTTAGTATAGAAGACACAATTCTTTATCAGTACGAAGTTGAACGGCGAGGTGCGAAAGGTTGGATCAGAAGTTATGGCGCTTCAAAGTTAAGCTGACTGATAGATGTAGTCTGAGATGTAAGACGTAAGCATATGATTACCGGGAATGAGGAATGTTGATCACAACATAACCGGAAGGAACGACTGGTATGATAGCCCGCCAGGCTGCATATACAGACCAAGTTCATATGGCATAAAAATCGAGAACCAGTAATTCGACGCAATTACTGGGGCAATGATTAAAGCCGCAGTGGGGTGCGGGAACTTAGGGTCAAACGGTGTTCGCATACTCACAGAAACTCCGAGAAGTAGGAAAAGGTACTTCGCTAGTATGATAGTTAGATGTACCCCAGGAAAGTGTATAAGAGGCGGGCAAGAGCCCGGAGTAGATAGAGGTCAACAAGCATGGAGAAGAGATCTTATCAATATAATAAGTTTCTACTGTATCGTTACCAATACTTCGACTATCTATCCTGAAGTATACCATTATATCTAGCCTACATTACTCGTGTCTTCTTAACGAGTTCTCCGATATTAAATCGATTCAGGTCTGGTTTGTCGGAATACCTCACGCCGAATCTACCACCTAACAGTATATTGATATTTCTCATGGCTACCAAGACGAATGTTTGGCAGAGACACTCATCCTACCAAACCCGAGAACCTTTTAGAATCAAGACCCTTGAGGACGACCTCAATAGCACAAATTTACTTCCCAACTTTCATAAGGGAACTAGGAACACAAAAACCCTATCGCGAAACCTACACTTTCTGGACAAATTCAGAAAACATCATCACCACCAAAGACCTAGAAGTCTTATACCAGCAGTGAAAGGTGAAGGTTACCGTTACTACACACCTGAGGAGGAAATAGGACAGGTCTGGTATGTTGGGTACTATAGCGACGGAAGACGCGCAAGCCCAGACTTTGAGATACCAGAAGTGTGGGGAGGAAACAAAAGATAAGTTCCCATTAAAAGAAACCATAAGAGATGGCTTCTGACCCCAAAGTACCTGAAGGCATGGAATGGCAAAAGGAAGAAGGAGAGGAAGGAAATGTTAGGTGGTAGCTTCGGCGTGAGGTATCCCCACAGCTAGGACCTTATTCGTAATTATATCGGAGAACTCGTTAAGAAGACACGAGTAATGTAGGCTAGATATAATATTCTCTTCGGTATGGATAGTCGAAGTATTGGTAACGATATAAAAGTGTAGATAACTTATTATATGATAAGATCTCTTCTCCGTGCTTGTTTTCTAATAGCAGCGAAGATGCTTCGATATTTATATTCCGCGTCTGAGCAATCGCGGTATACATGCTAACTCTATACTAACTAAGTACCTTGCAAGCAACTCTGCGAACTTCACCTGAGTGCGAGCACTCGTAGACCCTGAAAACTCTCTCCCACACCTTTTGCTCCCATGGCCAACTTATCGGTCTGCGCTTTCCTTATTCCTGATGGTGTGGAAACCACGTCAGGTGTCAGCTCATCCGTTTATCCGTTGACAACAATGGTTACGAATTATCTTGCCCTCGTGCTCGTCGAGACTAGTCTAACTCGCAGGACAGAAGATGGCCATTCTTCTTTGGTTAGTTCCGTCGAGAATTCGACATGCGACTGGATGTCGTATTCTGGTCTTCCGCCATTACACGACTTGTCCTCGGGATCGTACCTGGAGCCATTTTCCCTCGGACTCCATCTTTTACCAACTTGTCCTCTGTGGATTCACCCGATCCACTTACTGGGCATAGTTACCTACTTCATACTCTACACGACTTTGTAGGTACCCATGGACTAACTTTCGTGCAAAGCGTCCCGTTACCTTCGACCCACCCTTCTGACTGTCGGTCTTCAAGAGTCTGGAACTTTATGCGCCGCCGTTTGAATCACCTGCGTCCACTTGCATAGGGTGCCCGGAGGTCACCCCTCATATATCCTGCGAACAGGATCCGGTCGGACTGACGGCCGCGACGTATACGGTGTTATAGGATGTGTTCCGTTGATCGTGGTCTTTGGTGTTGGGACGCCACTACCCAGGCGGCCAGTGATGACGCGCCGTCCCAACGCCGGGGCTGGAGGGGGGTGTTATCTTTTTCCTTCGAAGTTCGTTTGCGTCAAGGTAGGGTAACCTTCCCCAGTAAATTTTTACGGGGAGTCCGTGCGCCTAACAGGAAACGAGGCAGGAGACGAACTGTCCCGAACGGGAGCCCGTAGTGTGGAAACAACGGTGACACAAATGGCCTGAGCACATTCGGCTGACCAGACACCGCGATCCCCCATGGGACTCGGCTCCCTAGCAAAATATGGAAAGCTACAACGAGGTGCTGGTCGCGGAACCCCCGAACCCGCCAGCAACCCCATCATGCGCACGTGAATCAAACGTCTAGACCGGATTCTAGAATGTTTTGATTCTGAGCTCACCGAACGCGAGGACAGGCTACATCTCTCTTATAGCTTCCTACCAACTAACGTCCTACTCATGGCCCAGGAAGTGGTAAAAGTCAAAGATCAGTTAAAATCTGGGGTCCAAATGGTAGGTCGTGAACTCGCTCACATCGACGATCAATTTCAACTCCTGGACGATGAATCCCAGAAAGTCCAAGAAAGCATCGTAGCCCAAGTGGCTGGACGGCTCGGAGAGACAGATGATTGACAAGCCGGACACAAGGTAGTCACATCTCGGCTTCACGAGACAGTGCAAGGAACCGAGGCGCAGTCTATGTACCAGGACCATATCTTGGACCCGGAAATTGTGCAGTTGAAGGAGGAGCACAAAAGGGAACTCCAGAATCATGAGATAGACCTGGTTCTAATGAGAGAAGAGCTACGACACCAACAGGAGGCTCAAAAAGCCTGAGATGGTGAGATCTTGGAGCTCAAAGCCATGGTGGAAACATTGATGGGACAAGTCAAGGGAAAAGGGAGGGTGTCAGATCTGAGACCAGTGGCTTCAGGGGCAGGTGGAGGAAGACCACCACCACCACGACACGGGGCAGTCGGGGCTCCGGGAGGAGGAGGAGACACCGATGATGATGGAGAGGGATCTGGAAGAAAACCAGATGAGAGTTGGAACGCAAGACGGGGCGAGAGCCTCGCACCCCAGCCAGAAGAAGACGACTATGATGCCGAGAACGAGGAACAGTTTAACCTGTTTTCACCAGGGATGGCCAACGCCTTGGGACAACGAACAAGGGTCCCAGCAGAACCCCCTGCCCTGTTGAGAAATGAGAAACACCAGGATATCCGGATGTGGCTATTGACATGCACAGATTATTTTCGTCGAAAGAGTTGGCTGTGGCAGGAGGAGGCAGAACGAATCCGATACGGATTCAGCCGAATGGAAGGAAAAGATGTTGCACCGTTTGCGTTGACCTACCGGCGACAGATGACCGGGGAATGAGGTTATCCCACGCAAACAGGGTACGAACACGGGAATGTCTTTGCAGAACACGCAGTGCGATGAGTCGGCCCTACCCACGAGCCCGAAAAATCCCTTACCCAAATGGGGATTGTCAAATATCATGGTAACAGCGCTAAAGTCTTCCCAGAAATGGAAAACCTGAATATCCATGCAAGGGTTACCGGGATAGCCTGGAGTAAAATGATTGAGGACCAAATTCCCGAACATGCACTATGACGACTATCGTTACGACAGTATATCAACCATGGGGAATGGTTAGATGCAGTTAGGACCGTCACCAGAGCAGAAGAAGGCTTTAGGGAATGGAAAAGTCTGCCAGCCGGCGGCTCCTCCGGGGCGGCCAGGGGCGAGAAAGGGAAATTCGAGGATTCAAAGGCGACCCTCGCCGCAAATCGTGTAAAAAAGCAGTACACCGCTAAGGAAAAGGTGGATTATCAAAAGAAGAAGGCTGGGGAAAGAAAGGTGAAAAAGGAAGGGTCAGTGGCACCGGCGGGGGAGGTTAGACACAAGGTGTGCGCAGAAGCACACCAGGGCGTAGATCAGAAAGTTGTCGATAACCGGAAATCTGACAACAAATACACGCGATGCGGGATGTGAAACCCCGCCTGGAAATGCTGTCGACAACCAATAGAGGTCTCGGCTCTATATCGAGGGCAAGCAAAGCCCAGCCGACAGTGCACATTCGTGCCAAAACGACGCCCCCAGGTAGCCACTGTGGCCGTTGATGGCCAGGGAGAAAGCCCAAGACGAGCGGCGCAAAGGCCACAAGCTTCGGCCTTTGATGATGAGGACATTTTATAAGAAGTCATCCAGGTACCGACAACCACGGTGAAAGGGTAGTGAGGTTGCCGCCTCGAATCGCAAGACATGCAGCATAGTCGGTGACGATATCCCACCGGAAGGCCAAAAGACCCAACGATAGCGGTTGCCATTTTAGGTCCAAAAATGGGTAGTCCGTGCTTACCATGGGAACAATAAAACGTCAAAAGTGAAGAAAGCGGTCGACGAGACTAAAGGGGAAAAGGAAGAGTACGATTCGTCGGAACGGGGCTTGAGTTGCACAACATGCGAGGGGGAGTCGAAATCCAGGGCAACCTGACTTTCTCTCTGGGTAAACCAGCCAGGCAAATAGAAGCGGGGGGCGCCTCTATTGTGCACAAGGTTCATGCCCGACGAATGTTGTCGGAGGGGGTTTCGGGAGTGAGACCAAACTTGAAGGTGAAGGTACGGTGGAGTCGTGGGGACAGTCTCATATGATGGATAGGTCGATGATAAAGGACAGCGCATCCTAGTAGAGAACTCGCGAGGTACTCCCGTGAACCACCACTCCTGTGATATGGGAACCCCTCGGCAGGAAGTAAAGACCACTGGTACTGGGCTGCCCGATATTAAAATATTAGACACCTATTGTAAAAGTTGTCTGAGGAGGCTTTAAGAGCCGCAACTGCGCAGGAGCGGTAACAAAGCCCCACGCTACTTGTAACCGTGATCATGAAAAGACTTCACCAAAATCTGAGCGAAAGCTCAAGACTCATTAAAAAGCCAAAGCATTATGCCTGCCCTGAGGGGAAGGCATTTATGGAAATTAAAGGACGAAAACACGCAATAAACCTTCTCCTAGATTCAGGTTCAAACCTCTTTCTCGTCAACCAGAATACAGCACAACCGCTTGAAATCCCGACCGAAGCTAGGGATTCACCCTTAAAAAGCACTACCTTCTATGGCGAAACGGCGCCAACCGGAGGAATATTCTATACACATCATATTCTATGAGAAATCGCCAACGGTCACCGAAGCGGGATATCCTGCGAAATAGCGAACGCAGGAAGATATGATGTAATCATCCCCTTTGAGTGGTGGCACGATGAACACCCCCTCACAAATATCTCAGACCCGAAAAAATGGTTCTTTGAAGCAGGGAAGTGCCACGCTCATATAGAAGATCAAGCGGTGGCGGATTTGTTTGAGTGGGATGCCACTGTGGCCTACAACGAGGAGGCACCGTATGTGGGAAGGATTGAACGAGAAGAGGAAGGGGGAGAAAAAATGGAAACACTGCCAAAACCGTACAAGCAGTATAAGGAGCTTTTCGAAGAGAAAACAGCAAAGATATTGGCACCTCGAAGAACTTTCGACCACGCCATAAACCTAAAGGAAGGGTCCAATTTACCCAATGTCGGCACATCAGTTGAACGAACTGGATAAATATGTCAAGAAAATGATTGCAGAGGGTAAAATAGCAGACAACGAATCCCCTTACGGCGCTCCAATCCTCTTCTTTCTGAAACCAGATAGAAGCCTACGATTATGCGTACACTATCGGAACCTGAACAAGTTGACAATCCTGAATAAATACCCCGTACCGCTCATGGATAAACTCAGAGACCGCGTTGCAGGGGAAAAAGTGTTTTACGAAGCTCGACCTAAAGGATGGGTACCTTCTTATTCGAATGAGGAAAGGCAATGACCCTAAAACAGCTTTTCGTACAAGATACGGAGAGTACGAATATAACGTCATGCCTTTCCGGCTCGTTAAAGCACCCGCAACATATCAGACAATGATGAACAAAATCCTAAGGGAATTCTTGGACCACGGAGTAGTCGTCTAGCTAGATGATATCCTGCGATAGTCCGAAAATATGGGCGACCATATCAAACTAGTGCAAAAAGTACTAGACCGGCTCGAGCAACATGACTTAGCTGTCTCGTTGAAGAAGTCGGTGTTCCCCCAAGAGGAGGTCGGATTCCTAGGATACATTGTCAAGACAAGCGGAGCCATGAGTGATAGAAAAGTGAAAAGTGTGCAAAATTGGGCTCACCCTACATCGGTTCAGGAAGTTCAAACCTTCATTGGATTCGCAAATTGCTACCGACGATTGATCAAAGATTTCGCGAAAGTTTGCAAACCAACCACGGAAACGTTAAACGGAAGCCCAAAGGATTTTCACTGGGGAAGGGGGCAAGAGGAGGCTTGTGAGGAGTTAAAAAAGAGGTTTACGCCGGCACCAATTTTATGACATTTCTACCCAGGAAGGAAAACGGTGGGCGAAACAGACGCAAGTGACTTTGGGCTTGGATGCGTATTGTCTGAATACCAAGGCAGACGGCTTCACCCCGTAGCTGTTCATGCTCGGAAACTGAACAGCGCTGAAAGAAATTACAAGATACATGACAAGGAATGACTCGCAATAATGGCAGCATTCAAAGAATGGAAAAGATCCCTCTGGGGTGAAGAAGAACCCGTGACAGTATACACCAACCACCAAAATCTACTGTCCTTTTTGATCAAAACAGTCAGGAACCAGTGACAAATTCGATAGGCACAGGAGTTGACGAACTACAACTGCAAAATAGTCTACCGACCTAGAAGCAGGGGCGGGAAACCCGATGCATTAAGTAGAGCGCCGGAGTACGGCCCTGAGGAGGCAGCTCATCACAGCAAACAGTCAATTCTGAAATCTGAACACTTTCAAATTTCGGTAATTCACCAAGAAAGAAGCGCAGAGACAGCCCTGGCCTGAGCACAACGCGAAGGGGCAAGCCTCCGGATAATGAAACTTTCGGACTAGGCTATAATCCGGGCCAAAGGATCACCGTTCGCGGCCGGCCATGACATCTATGCCCTGCCAGATGGGGTGGTACTAGCAAAAGGACAGAAAATTATAGAAACGGGTATTGCGGGAGGACTGGCAAAAGGAACCTATGGAACGATAGCTGCAAGAAGTGGTATGGCTAGCAAGATGGGAATAGCAGTGGGCGGTGGTGTAATAGATGCGGATTACACCGGAGAAGTTAAAGTCATACTTCGAAATCATGGCGAAGCGGACTGCGTATTTAAAGCAGAAGATCGGACAGCGCAACTCATAATGCAGAAGATTGCCAACGCCGACGCCATGGAGGTACACAATTTAGACACAACCAGGCCAGGGAAACTGGATTTCCGGTCAAGTGATCTAAACCCCAAGTGGTCGATTACAGATAAAGAAGAAGTAGTCACAATATGTTTCCTTCCCCTAGACACAAACAATAACAAATTCTTTAGAGCAGGGGATATCCGCTATCACCCTCGGTTCACGCAAGAAAGAGAAATGTTATCAAGCGCTCACGTCAATGCAGCCCTGACAAGAACCATGAATGATGCGTTTCTGGACAAGATTAGAGTAGCTGGAATGGAAGATGAAAGGTGGCAAGACTGAGGCCGTGAACTGGTTAGGATAAGAGATGGCGGAAAAAAGACACAGAGCGAATGGCTAGCAACCGACGGGTTGCTATACTACAGGAATGGATTGTACATCCACGACCACATAGCCCTTCAGACCGAGATAGCCCAAGGCTGTCACCACTCGATAGTAGCAGGGCATTTCGGACAGGAAAAGACGATTGAGATAGTAACAAGGGATTTCTACTGGGAAGGGCTCGGAGAGTGGATTAATACTATGTACGATCCTGTGCCAAATGTCAACACAGTAAATCCCCACGGCATGCTAAGTACAGATAACTTCAACCTTTGGAAGTATCCTATGCCGCCTGGTCCTCCATATCGACGGACTTCATCAAGCACTTACCAGAATCTCCGGGTAAGACCCAGATAATGGTAATCGTGGACCCGTTGACAAAGATGGGCCATTTTATCGGCCTCCACCAAAATGCGACCGCAAAAGATGTTGCGCATACCTTCCTTCGGGAAGTTTGGAAACTTCACGGATTACCCAGCAAAATCATTTCAGGCATGGACGCGAAGTTTTCCGGCCAATTCTGGGAATGATTGTGCAAGTTGCTAGGAGTTAAACGGCACATGTCAACAGCTTATCACCCTCAAACAGACGCAGAGACTGAAAGAACCAACCAAGTGCTGGAAGGTTACGTACGAATGTTTGTCAACTACGATCAGGACGATGGGTACCAAGTGTTGCCGTTGGCCGAACATGCATACAATAACTCGTCTACCAACGCACACAAGATGACCTCATTTTTCGCCAATTCCGGCTTTCACCCACAAACAGAGTGGATGAAAGAAAGAGAAGCTCATAACGCCGGGGCGACAATGTATGCTCACTGGATGCAGGAAATACACCGACAGGCGAGACAAACGCCAGAAAATACACTAGAAGCGATGAAAAAATATTATGACCGGAAAGGGACGGAACAACCAAGCATCGAGTTCGGCAACCTGGTAATGTTGGATGCGAAGAACATACTTACTAAACGATCATCGAAGAAGGTGAGTCCGAAACTGTATGGCCTCTTCAGAGTAGTAGAAAGGAAAGGAAGCAGGGCATACAAGTTAGAAATATCGCCAAGGTGGAAAATTCTTCCCGTATGTCATGTTGCACTGCTGGAACCCTCCCGAGCCTCGAGCCGACCAAATCGTGAGCAACCCCGCCGCGACCCCGAAGACATAGAGGGAGATTTAGAATTGAAGATAGAAAGGATCGTCAAGAGTGAGATCATTTCCTACATGCCAAAGGTTCGATGAGGCAATAAACCGATGAAGGCGCCTATGTATTTTGTGAAAGGGAAAGGCTGCGCATAGGATGAAAATAATTGGAACCGACCGCAGGCATGATAAACGCCCAAGAAGAGGTGCAAAGATTTCATAGAGAGAACCCAGAGCTGCCGGGCCCGACAGAGGTCGCTTAACATAAGAACGGTTTTCCATTGGTGGACAAGTAAACGCTGGTGGTTTTTACCACTACTATGTGGAGCTCGAGTTGAAAGACATATTGTATAATAGAAATAGAGTATTCGGGACGAAGACTTCGATGAGGGGAGCTCGGGTTAGGCGCACAGACTCCCTGTAAGGATTTACCGGTCAAAGTCACCCTACGTTAACGCACATGAACTTCGAAGGCAAAAGTTAAAACCGCCCTCGAACCCCGGCGTTGGGACGGCGTGTCCTCACTGGCCGCCTGGCTAGTTGTGTCCCAACACCAAAGACCACCACCAGTGGAACACATTGTATAACACCATATACGTTGTGGCCGTCCGCCCCACCGGATCCTGCTCACCGGGTAGATGCGGGGAGGCCTTCGGGCACCTTATGCAGGTGGAGGAAGCAGAATCGGACCACGGTGCATAAAGCTATGGACACTTGAAGGCAGACAGTCGGAATAGTGAGTCGAATGTAACAGGACATTTTGCACGATAGTTAGTTCCCTTGTACCTACAAACTCGTGTAGAGTATGAAGGAGGTAACTATGCCCAGTAAGTGGATCGGGTGCATCCACAGAGGGCAAGTTGGTAAAAGATCGAGCCCGTGGGAACAAAGCGGGTAGGGCCGATCCCAAGGCCAAGTCGTGTAATGCAGGCAGACCAGAATACGATATGCAGTTGCATGTGGAATTCTCGACGGAACCAACTCAAGAAGATTGGCCATCTTCTGTCCAGCAAGTTAGACCACTCTCGACAAGCAGGAGAGCAAGATAATTCGTAACCATCGTTGTCAACGGATAAACGGATGAGCCGACACCTGACGTGGTCTCCACACCATCAGGAGTAACTGAAGCCCAGACCGATAAGTTGGCCATGGGCGCAAACGGTCTGGGAGACAGTTTTCAGGGTCTACACGTGTTCGCACTCAGGTGACGTTCGCAGAATTGTCAGCAAGAGACTTAGTCAGTACAGAGTTAGCATGTACACCGTCACTACTCAGACGCGGAATGTAAATATCCAAGTATCTTTGCTTCTATTAGACACAACAAGCACGGAGAAGGGATCTTATCAATATAATAGGTTTCTACTTTATCGTTACCAATACTTCGACTATCTATCCCGAAGAATACCATTATATCTAGCCTACATTACTTGTGTCTTCTTAACGAGTTCTCCGATATGAAATCGATTCACATCCCAGCTGTTGGAATACCTCACGCCGAAGCTACCACCTAACATCAATGAGGTAGGTTTTCCTCAGTTCAATGACCATGACATACCCACACTCTCTGTGATTATTTCGAGAACTGGGCTACACAACGCGATTCGCTACGTACTTGCCGCAACTGGTGAATGCCGCAAAGAGCGGTGTCTTCATCCCGTGTTCTCGTTATCTGTATAAATTACGTCTTCATCGAGAATGATAAAGACGTAAGTGCCTGGGTGCTGTCGAATGCCGTTCTCAAGCCTCCATTGGATCTGTTCGTCTATTGTCATCGCCGATATACTGCGGACAGGGTAGCCACTCCGCCCTTCAAGACCCACCACTATCTTCGTGAATATGCCATTGCCAATTGGGCAGGGCAATCAGGGGCATGCACTAGCATTCAAGCCCCCCGAAAGGGACTGAGACCTGACCCCAGCCCAGTCAATGCGGGAGGTAACCAGGCAAATGGCTCTCCCCTTTGTCTCCCGGTATCTAGCAGTTCATCACCTGCTGTCTCCAACGCCGGCGACGGATGTGAAGCAATCATGCGAACATCACCATCCCCCATTTCAGATCCCACCGAATCCCCCCATTTTCGTATACCCCTAGCTATTCAATCGCTATCCAAAATCAATACCCACAATGGGTGGGACGTGAGGGGCCGCCGGGGTGAGACTCCTGATGTCAAGGTACTGAAGCGTGGAGCACCATCTGATTCTGAAGATTGAGAGCCTTTGAATAAGAAATTGCGTCAAGCCTCAAATCTTCACGAGTGGTTGCAAGCCTTGCAGGACCAGATGCGTTGGGCAAAGTTCGATGACGAAAAAGGTAACGAAGATGCCAGTCCAGTTAAGAGATTGCATTTGACATTGTCAGCAGAGTGTAGTGGATCAGAGTGTGGTCGATCCGACGGCACATCGTTTGTATGCAAAGTCTACTAAGACATCTATTAGTGATTTCAATTTCCGTTCGATAGATTTCATAGAGTACTTAAGACTTTTGGAATAGCGTTTAGATCTTGCTCCGATGAGTTCCTTCGTCTTGGTTGGCACATGGCGTTGTAGGATAGCTTGTGGTGTTGTGTTCAGATTCAGGCAGGGAGCTTGGGTCTTGGCTGATACTGACACCAAGAGACGTCGTTGTATATGTCTCTTGGCGCATGCATACTTGTAAGGCGTGCTGCCAATCACCCGTGACAATCAAGACTCAGTACTTTTCATGATCTTTCGACAACCACAGATCTATATCTTTATCCGCCGTCATTGGCCAAGTGTCTTCGTTATCTATCTCCTGATACAGTAGCTCAGCCATACAGATCCAGATCTACATCACGAGGTCGCGGTACACCCTAAGTCGCATTCCCTAGTTGAACGTCCCCTTTGGCTCACCACCGGCGAAATGTACAGTGTCGGTGAAATCTCTATAACCACCACTCCGACCTTTCGCTCACTCTTACCTCTTCCCCCTACAAGACCTCTACCTTTGTTTTGACCCTGCGTCCCCACCTCCAGCACCTTGAGATAGACAAACTCCCAACACCGTCCAAGTGGCCATCAATCAACCCCGCCTAATTTTTGCCCTGGATATCAGATTCAAGCATCGCTAATGGACCAATAGCCCCCCCGGGAATAGCGAGACCTCAGTTGCGGCAGGGAAAGTATGCAAAACACATCTCCTACTAGTATAAGTAACAAATGTTAATACCTCTCTGGCCCTTAGACATCCCGCTGTGCTGCCACAGTGACAAGAAATTCAAAGCGGTATACGAAGAAGGACCCTGACACGTGCGGCTGCCGTCGCCCCGCAGAAGAGCGAGCGTAAGCATTCATGAAATGCTCTTTATATCGAATCATACCATAATGAACCGACAAATCTCCCATAATGAACAGAATACCAGAGTCTGAGGACCGCGCACACTTCCATCCGGCAGTGGGAGATTCTGTGTATATAAAGTCAAACCAATCTTCCCAGCAATAAGATTCTGGCATGCAGACAATCTTATGCAAACCAGGACCGTATATGGCAACATTGCGTATGCATAATGGTGGTGTGGATTCCAACATCGATGTGGCCTATCCTCTGTCTATGCAACATGGCATGAGCAAATAAAGGCCTATATTGTAGCTTGCCCCCTGAACCCTGATCGCCTAACATAATCACAAGTTCATTCAATTATATGATTTGCTCTCGGCCTTTGGCCAGGCAAGGAGCCTATTGAGTTCCTCAAACACAATCACCACACAGACGATGTTTGGGAACTCATCCGGCATCTGATGATCCTAGTCTAAGATTCGGCCAAGAAACTGCAGACTTCCAATGAGCATCACAGCGCTGAGTGGGATCGGCGTGGCGACCATGCGGTACCTGCAAGTCACTGTTATCCATCTTCATACTGTTACTCCCACACTAACAGGTATTGCCTGTGGCTCATTCCGATTGGGACTGCCCATATTCGCCGTGAGCAGTGAGTATTCATATTGTTCATCAAACCGGAGCACCGGCTGCCCAGTATCCATTCCTTGGCCATCCCTCGTGTGTAAGAGACTCGGATTGGGGAATGGCCTAGGGTGTCCTGGCTGCACTGAGGATTGCAGATCTGCTCCGTTTGGTAAGAGTGCAAGCCGTCGAAGAAGAAATCAAATGACCCCGGTATCTGATCGGCGCGACCGGTGAGGGCGCTACCAGCCTACATCAGGACTCCAGAGAACCTCTCCAACTATGCCGGCTGATATTCCTGAATCGAGATGACGACATTCATTCGTTGTTCCTTGCAAACGATAGCCACAATCCCCTGGACCTCATCGTTCTTTAGCCATGTCCACAAGATGCAGAGGACATGGATGAGACCCCTGAGCATCCCAATGGGAGCCACCCCTTTTTAGGCCCCAAGGTCTGGGATGACTTGGCGGGTGGAGAATATGCCATGAGGGAGATGCAGGAGGAGGAGGAGTAGATTGAGCATAATGAATGGCTACAGGCCGAGCCGGAAGGAGCAACTCGGGCGCCTTCTTGTGCTGGTGTTATTATTGATAATGGCGATGTATGTATCAAAACATAATTGGGACACAAGTTAAGACAGCTAATTGCCGATGTAGGACGAGTTACCAGGAGGCACGGGCCACTCAAGAAACGGAAGTAACATTCCATCGCAAATGGAGGAGCTGGCGAGATCTAATGGATTTGCATGGGCATCAGGGGTGCTCGCCGCTGGTACATCGGGCCCTTCCGAGTCTGAGATGCTCCAAAAACTCCAGGAATTTGTGCAGGTGAACCCTTGGGCAACCAAATTCGCTGCAAATCACAGGCTCGTAGCTGTGAGAGCTCATGGGGCCGATGGCGCTGAGGACAAACCACTTGCCGGACAGATGAATCACGACGAACAGCCAGTCTCACCTCGGGCTGCTCCGGTCACCAACCTTGATGTCTCAACTCCTGAGACAACTCTTCCTGAACCCTCACCCACTCCAATGCCGCCATCCACCTGCAATGTGGCCACGACTCAGCCACCAGCATCCGTGACTCTCCAGGCTTGTGGATCTTCAACTCTGAGTCTTGAGCATGCCCAAGAGAACCACCCATCCACCCCCGAAAGACGCTGTTGTAGAAGACGTCGGCTGGGTGGCAAATAATTTGAGATTTCCTAGATTCTAGTTTAATTCTTTTTTCATTTTTACCCCAAATACTGTGAGGCTTAGTATGCGCCAGCATTGAACTAAATTGGTTTTTATTTTCTTTTGTTTGTATTGGCTTCTCTAGGAGAGTGGGTTACATCATCGGCAAAAAAAGCGTTTGCTCCAGACGGATAGGAATTGCGTCCGGACGCAGGAAATCCGTCTGGAGCATCCTGTCCGCCCAGCCCGCCCTCAGATGGCTACAGCACAATGGTTGCATCCTAGTCCGTTGGGTGCAATACAACCCGCATCCTGTCCACCCAGTGCACCTGAATGGTCTATTTCACTCCCTAATCTCCCGAAGAAACCCAGAGTAAGTGACCCATAGGGCTCTGCATTGGGGAACTCTCCCTGCCCCTGATGGCCTCTACATACAACCGACTACTTTATCACCAGGTAAAGGCTGTTCAGGCGAGAAAGGATCTAAACATAGGATGACTAACCATCTATTGTCCCAGTAACGACCCAAAACATACGCATTATTTGATCACAGCTAACAACTCTTGCAAAAGGTTTCGAAGTTCTTCCCACCTTGTATTAGGCTTCATGATCGAATGAGTTGAACTATTGAATATTATCAACCTTCGGAGAGGGGCATGCTCATCCATCCAGGTTGACACTATTCATTACTCCTAAGCGAGCGGATTGCAATGAGGCCCTTCCTGACTGGAGCGGATTCCAATGAGGCCCTTCCTGACTCTAGTGGATTGCAATGGGGCCCGGCCAGAATCTAGCGGATTGCAATAAGGCCCTGCCAGACTCTACCGGACATCGGCCAGTGCCCAGTGAGGTATCTGCCTTTTCATTCCTGCTGACCTCTATAGCCATGCGGACGCTTCGAAGCCTATACCATTCGATTCCCCTCGGCGAGCGGACTCCAATGAGACCCTTCCCGACTCTGGCGGACATCTGCCCGCTGAGGTATCTGCCTTTTCCATGCTGCCGACCTCTATAGCCATGCGGACCCTTCGCAACCTATACCATTCGATTCCCCTGGACCGGCGGATTCCAACGCATCCTGTTCCGATGCTGTCCGACCGCTGGTTGAAATGCTATCCAAACCTTTGTCCTTGTGTTCCCCAGGTAAGTACTTTCCAATTGTCGGCTCCTGGGTGCTACAGACATGCGGACGCTTCGAGACCTATACCATTCGATTCCCCTCAGCGAGCGGACTCCAATGAGACCCTTCCCGACTCTGGCGGACATCTGCCCGCTGAGGTATCTGCCTTCTTCACTCTCCTGACCTCTATAGCTATGTGGACCCTTCGAGAGCTATACCATTCAATTCCCCTCGCCGAGGGGAATCCAACGCACTCTGTCCCGACACTGTCCGACCGCTGGTTTAAGGGTTATCCATACTTTTGTACTTTAGTTCCCCGGCCAAGTACTTTCAAATTGTTAGCTACTGAGTGCTACAGTTTTCTAGACTAGCTTTAACAAATGTATTCCTATCTTAGTATCTAAATGACTCAAATACGTAAACATGAGTAATAGTGGATGGATCTTTCCTGACAATTTGGATATTCTCCACAGTTTTCACTAACTCATTCAAAGTCCTCGAAAGTAGAGTTGTTGACTTAGGAGGTATCCGATGATAGCCAGTTACACATGAGTACTTCCCCTATTCTACTATCCTATCAGGTTGCGTCTGGAGAACCTTTTTGCGTCTGGAGAACCTTTCTGCGTCGGGTACCTTCTGAGTCCTTGGTTGCCTCTGGTGCATCCGGGCGGCATGGACCTCTGTCCACCAGCGCCCAATAAAAGACCACACACCCAGAACGCGAGTTTACGTTCTATGCGCCTCGACCACCGGACGCAAGGGGAGCACGGGGTGCGTCCTGGTGTAACCTTGTTTTTTTGCTGATGATAGCAAGACAACTAGGAAAACTATGCGGTGGGTTGCTAGATGACTAAGGGACGGGAAGGACCGCAAGGTTGAAGAGGCACGGGTGGAGCCAGCAAGGACAAGAGAAGAGATAAGAAGGACGACAACCTGTACGTAGACTACTTTCCTTGTGGGTTTTCATCGATAGGGGGTCAACTTTTATCTTTCAGGTTCTTTGACGATCATCAACGATTTCTTTGACTTTAGCCTTTGTTTGAGCGGGGATTGCCCACTTCGGTATTGTTTTGTTTCCCTACTGTGATATCATTTTCCTTTCTCCGCCAGGTTTTTGGGCTTTCCTTTATCCATCTTGCTTCACGGGAGGAAAGTGATGGAGGTCTGGTTTCCGCGCAGGGAATATGCCGTCGGACAGGTACCGCAAGGGCACAGCAATGATCGAATATGTCGTCACGAGAACGGTCCGGGTCAGTCGCTGATAGGAAAACTGAGATGTGTTCGATATCAGGTATATGACAAGTGTGTTGCTAAGGAGTGTGATGACCATGAGTTGTAATCGTACAGAGAAAAGAACGCAGCTCAGACTAGATACAGTTTGTGGTGGCAAGCACAGTGGGCTCCTACCACACAACACCAGTCACCGCCGCGCGGTCTGGTCAATAGCCCCGCTCACACCAACAAGTGTGCCCTAACCTAACATACCACGATGGGGTTACTTCATCAGAAAGTTCTTTTCTGGACCGAAATCATTGTTTCAATACCCAAATAGCTTGGTGTATACTAGATCTCGTTTTCCTTTTGGAGTCCTACATGTTCTGATTGGGAATTGTAGCTAGTATGTCTTAGGACTCGGGTAATGATACCATTGCACCCGCTTGCTTCAGCTACTGTCATCCTTACATCACCTCATGCTAATGTCTGATACCTTTTTCCGGATTGGGCATACCTCGCATGCTCTGTCCATAACCAGGATGGCATTAGCCAATGGAGATAGGGGATGCATGACGTGAAAACTGACATGGTGTCGATTCACTGGATGATTCGAGGTGTAGAGATGCGGTTCGATATATCTAATCCGCTTAGAGCATGGCGGGTGTCTTGCAAGAATTAGTGGCGCTAATCGATACTCCTTGTGTCTAGTTTTGGCTTGCGCTCTAGAGAGATTAGTAATGCATCCTACATTAGCGACACCATGTATTCAGTCGAATGTTGTCATACCCAAGTCCAGACGAACCTTATACCTGAGCTTGTCCAGAGTTCAAACATAATGTTGAACAAGTAGAAAACCCCTATTGCTGTTGAATAGTGAAATCAGCTGTCAACCCTTTAATAGAATCGTGTTTGTTCGTTCTGCCTATCTTGCCTATTCTCGTCTGCATCAACATACAACCTGTTATATATACAAACATCCAAGGCCAGCGAAGCCATCAGGATTTCATCCATTCCAGCAATCATACCAGTTCTCATTCTCAAGCGCATAGTGTCATTCCTTCTCCCAACCATGCTGTACATTCCATCATTCCACCATTCCACAATTCCATAGGCCACTAACCATTCCTCCAATACAAATCATTCCGCATACCAGCAAGCATGATACATTCTGGGCAACAAATAGATTCTTCCAATACTGAGTGATAGGACGTGATCCCCCCCCCCCCCACAAGATATAGCGTATAAGACCTAACGTGTTCCATTAAACCACAATACTCTCCTAGTTTTCACAACACGTGGGATACATTACAATTTTCTACCTCCTAATTCCTATCCTCTCCGAACAAACCTTCGTCATTCGTCCAGTATTACACCCTAGCTAGACAACCTCAAGGCAATTCACTCAGCCAGCCTGCTCCACGAGTAGGCAATATGTATGGGCGTAGAGGGAACGCCGTACACATGGATAGGGGATGTGGATCAGGAACACGGCCGACCGAATCCCCCTTCTCCCATAGTACACGAACACTGGCTGCCGAATCAGGCAGCTCGCACTATACACACTCGTCAGGTTGGAGTTCTTCCCTACCACAAATCACAAGACGTCTTCCATCAGAACCTCTGAAGCACCCTCGAAGGAGTACATTACAGACAACGGCATATACTGAACATTTGGGGGAGACTCACGCACCACCACAAATTGGCACAGTTCCTCTTAGCGATGATAGCAGCGATGAGTACCAGAATTCCCACAGATCTGATCAAATTAAATCAGACACAGAACCAGACGCAGAAGGCCATGTTATTCCAAATGATGACAGTGCACCAGGGACTCGTCGGCACTTACGAACTGTGGAAACACGACAAGCAAAGAGCAAGGTTTCGACTATGCGAGTTTCCATTACCTCCAGATCCCAATGGGCAGTGCCAGTCAGGCGCACCCCAGCTGCTCTACGACGTATACTCCAAAGTTGTGCGTACACTTCACCGACGTTCACATCTTCCAGTGTACCACCATATTCATCGCCGCTGGCCACCCAGAGTACCACAATGTCTGTAGTCTGAAGCGCGAGTCCTCCCGCTAATCTGAGTACGCCATGACTTGAGCACATCTTGCGGCCTCCTAAATCACGGCCAAATATAGTGATTGGAGCCACAGCAGACGTAATAACTTGGGCCAAGACTCTCATTCTCCGGTACACCCTCTTTGTTACTCCTATTCCAGCTTCTGCTACTTTGATGTCTTAGGTCCACCGATCTTGGCTGAAGGCCTTTGATACCATATCCGACGCAGGAAATATTAAGGAATTGGTTCCTAGCTTAAAATTACTAAGTGGACGCTAATGCTTAAACATTATACACGCCGCCGGGGGTGCTTACTAAATTTGACAGCTGGGCGCAAGACACTCTGCAGTAAGATCCCAGTTTGTTTTCCACGTAAAGGATCAAATTGCAAATTTGTACCATCCCCCAGAAGAGTGGACGGCGATTGCTCGCAGAGTGGACTACCTTCTTGGGAGGAATAGATTTATCTGCTCCCCGAGGGGGTATGAGGTAAGTGTGTGGTAGGGGGTGAGCCGGGCCACAACTAATGTGTATGAACATCACACAGCAAATAACAAATCGATTCCTGGTGCTCCAGATTCCCGAGCCAATATGGGGAAAGTACTTCAACGGCAAGAAAATGTTTGGGATTTCCGAACCTGATTGTCTTGGTCGCATCAATGGCATCATGGTTTGTTTAACATGTGCCATACTGGGCCATAATGTGCCATACTCTGCGAGCATGGCAAACAGGGGTGCATCTTGAACCATGGGACGTCAAGCCGGAGGCCGTAGGAGGTGAACATGACCCTGAACCCAGGGTCCTCTCGTTCCAGCTCTGGTGCTAACATGATGTTGAGTTCTGAAGACGTTTTTGGCCGCCAGTGGTAGACGTGGGCCTCTTGCCGAGACTCGGTACAGCCTATCATTCTCAAGAACATTCTCGAAACCATGAAAGCCAAGATGGAGCAAGAGCATAGGGGCCAGGATGATTGCCGTGAAGGGTTTACCCACGATTGGGCTGCAGTGGCTGCACAGGTACAGAGTCAGATTTCGAGTGGAGCCCCCACACGCGCAACTCCACCAATTCAGAGTAAAGTTCCTGGCAACCGGGCAATCGGGGCCCTGGCGGCGCCCTTGGTAACCAATTTGATTTAAAAGAAACTGTCACCTCTTTCAATTTGAAACAGAGAGCGACCCGACTCACCCCCACACGCTCGACTCCCTGGATTCAGAGTCAAACTCCCAGCAACGTGGGAATCGGGGCCCTGGCGGCCCCCCCATGTAACCAATTTGATTAACCAGAAATTGTCTCCGCGTTTGATTGCAGCCACATGGCAACACCACTCCTGAGCTTTCTCAATTCTGATGCACAGACCCCAGACGACTCACAGGAGGAGGGCCTGGGGCTAACTTTGGACAATACCGTGACTCTGATTCCTTTGCGACAACTCGCGCTCAGGGTTGAAGATCTAGAGTCGTAAGAGGAGGCATCTGTGCATAGCGAGCCATCAGATATGGAGCAGGGGCAAGTGGGAGTAATGATGTGTGCAGTTAGGAGATTGAGAAAGTGTAGCATAGCTGTAATAAATATTTGGATACGGTCGTTGCTCTTACACGTGGGAAAGGTACCCACAGGAGCTTTGTATCAATATGAGGACATCAAGCCAACTCCAGGATTCAGAGTAGAATTAGTGAAGTCACATCAGGATACGGTAAAACTCAAGGTGAGAGCATTAGGAAAGATTTCCAGGCGTAGGATCAGGGTAGCATTAGAGTGAATGCACGATGTGTCAGAGGTGACAAGTTGACATCTTATAGTGTCACAATTGGACCAGGACGTGACATGTATAGGATGTAAGATCAGGAAGAACAGACCCAGCGTCAGGAAGGGAGAGATCAGGATGGTGGTATCCGGATGAGGGAGGTAGGAGCAGAAAGCATCGGGACAAGAGATGGTATGATCCTTCAAGCCCTGATGGGAGGCAACAAGGAACCGGCATCTGGGCGCGAGAGTTTTAGCCCAGGTGAGGGCAGGACAGCAGAGTTGTAGATCAGGCACCGTCAGGATGGAAGAGTCCAGAATCAGGCGGCATCAGGATGGAGTAGGAGAGCACCAGACGCAGTCCGGATGGACAGGACCTAGGGGTCGGTATCCTCATGGCTTCAGGACAGAAGGCGCCAGGTAAGACCAAGTCGGGAGGCAACCTCGGATTGAGGTCGGACCCTGATTTGCGATTAGTGTTCCGGCATCACGTGTGGCAGACGCAAGGAAGGCAGGGAGGCAGGGAACGCAAGGTAATATTGTTGCTGATGTACCCCTAATGTGTGGAACTTGAAACAAAGCTTAGATTGAATAATAAAGATAGAGTATTCGGAATGAACACAACGAAGAGGGGAGGTCGTCTTAGGAGCACGGACTCCCCTCAGAAGGATTTAGGGGTTAGTGTTACCCTACCTTGATGCACACGAACTTCGGAGAAACAAGATAACACAACCCTCCGGCCCCAGCGTTGGAACAACACGTCATCACTGTGCGCCCAGGTAGTTGCGTCCAGGCACTAAAGTCCACTAGGATTGGAAGACATCTGATAACAATGTATACCTCCCAGCCGTCCGTCCGCCTGATTCCTGTTGGCAGGATATACGAGGGGGGACTGCCGGGCACCATATGCAGGTAGAATCAGGTTAACCGGACGATGGCACATAAGGTTACAGACACATGCAGACAGACAGTCGGACAAGTGGGTCAAATATAGGCGGACGTTAAGCATACAAGCTGAGCCCCTATTTCCTACAAAGGCTCGTAGGGTATGAAGGAGGTAACTATGCCCAGTAACTGGATCGGGTGAATCCACGAAGGAAATGTTGGTGAAAGATGGAGTCCGAGGGACAAAACCCATAGGTGCAATCCCAAGGACAAGTCATGTAATGCCGGAAGCCAAGAATACGACATGCAGTCGGATACCAAATCCTCTATGGAAACAACCTAACAAGAATGGCCATCTTCAGCCTAGTGAGTTAGAGTGCCTCCGTGAAGCACGGGGCAAGATAATTCGTAATCATTGCTGTCAAGGGAGAAACGGATAAGCCGATAGCTGACGGAGGCACCACCCCATCAGGAATAACTGTAGCGCAGACCAATAAGTTGACCATGGGAGCAAGAAGGTGTTGTAGAGAGTTTTCAGTGTCTAGAAGTGTTCGCACACAGAAAGTGTTCGCAGAATTATTGGCAAGATACTTGGTTAGTATACGGGTAGCATGTATACCGTGAGTGCTCTGACGCGGAATATAAATATCAAAGCACCTTCGCTGCTATTACACACAACAAGTACGGAGAAGTGATTTTATCAATATAATAAGTTCTTCTACTCGAGGGTTACCAATACTTTGACTATGTATACCGAATTTTTCCATTGTATCTAGCCTACGTTACTCTAGTCTTATTACCATGCTCTCCGATACAACAGGATCCAGGTTCTAGCGGTTGGATTTCCTTACGCTAAAGCTACCATCTAACATGAAGACTGCATAGTTTGAGCTGAAAACCTAGCCTACTGGAGCAGCTGAGAGGGTAGTTACCTTTAAAGTGCCAATATCAGCAAAAATTCACATTTGACCTTCATGCCTCATGAGGGACCTGGGGTTCGGGGGGCCAAATTATACAACTCCAGTTGATGTACGGAGTGACAAGAATAGGAGAAACCAGGTACCAATCAGGAAATTTGTATTGTTACTACAACAGCCAAGGTTGTGTGATAGTAGAAGATAGGTGGGACGTACAGAGTCTGATTTGGGACCCCAGGAGGCCTTCAGAGGACTCTGAGGGAATGCGAGATTGCCCAGGGGGACCAAATCCATAACAGAACAATAACGGAAAATTCCTGGAAAAATGGGGAAAGGTTTTTGAAACTCTCAAATTCTGTTTAGGTCACTAGATTTGACCTATTTAAAATAGGAATAAGACATGTTTCAGGTCACAGTTCTGAATTCAATTACCTATTCATGCTAGCATAATACCATGTTCATTTACTTATAATATTTTACCTAGTATAGTCGTGTGTAAATTAATCTACCGGTATACCTAGCGACTATTACTGGAAGCCAGCTCAACAACAGCTGAAATGAGACGTTTAAAGGCCAACCAGAAGGCCCTTAACTTGTGGAATCTAGTGCTGGTCTCCACTTAGCGATAGCATGCCTGTAGCCTAAGATATTGTCTAGGTTTGTCAGAGATTCAAAATTCCGCCCTAGTGTAAAAGTGTAAAGAAAGGACCTTGGAAATCGTCGAAATAGGATGTTTAAAGGCAGTGAAGATTGCCCTCAACATGGGCAATCTAACCGCGGTATCTGCTTGGTAATAGCATGGTTCTCTTAGGTTGTGGCTACGGCATGAGGAATTCTGACGGGTAGGACCTGGATCGTTATTATATCGGTGAACGCGTTAACAAGACACGAGTAATGCAGTCTAGATATAGGGGGCGACTTCGGTATAAATCGTCAAAGTGCCGATGACGATAGAGCAGAACAAGGTATTATATTGATAAAATCACTTTTCCGTGCTTGTTGTATCAAATAGCAGCGAAAATGCTTCGATATTGATATTCCGCGTGTGAGCAATCGTGGTTTACATGCTATCTCTATACTAACTAAGTATCTCGCTAATCTTTCTGCAAATACTTTCCTACAGTGAATACTGGTAGAGGCTGAAAACTCTCTACCAGACCGTCTTGCTCCCATGGTCAACATATTGGTTTGTGCTTCCGTTATTCCTGATGGTGTGGAGACCACCTCAGGTGTCAGGTCATCTGTTTATCTGTTGCCAGCAATGATTACGAATTATCTTGCCCCGTGCTTCACAAAGGTAGTCTAACTCACTAGACAAAAGATGGCCATTCTTCTTTTGTTGGGTTTGTACCGAATTCGACCTGCAACCGCATGTTGTATTCCTGTCATCCGGCATTAAATGACTTGTCCTCGTGATTGCACATATGGGGTTTGTCCCTCAGACTTCATCTTTTGCCAACCCGTCCTTTCTGGAGTCCTCCGCTCCAGTTTCTGGCCATATTTACCTGCTTTATGCCCTACACATCCTTGTACGCAAGAGGGGTCTAACCTGTATGCAAATCGTCACTTTACCTTTGACCCAGTCTCCACACTGTCTCTCTTCAAGTGTTTGTAACCCTATGTGCCGTTGTCCGATTTACCTGCTTCCACCTGCATCTGGTGCCCCAATGTCTCTCCTCATACACCCTGCGAACAGGATCCTGTCGGACAGACGGCGTATATGGTATTATAAGATGTTTCCAATAATGGTGGTCTTTGGTGTAGATGTTGGATGGGTGGACGTGGTGGATGTGAGAGAACTTGTGCTATTCTTAGATGCGCGCCGCTGCTAACCAAATAGGACTAACAAACATGTGTGCGCAACTAGTGGTTTACCCTCAATGCTGTCCTATCTTCTCCACAACACTACTAGGGTGGTTGCCCATACCCTACTACACTCAACAGTAGGGACGCAACTACTCCGGCGGCCAGTGATGACGGACTGTCCTGACGCCGGGGCTGGAAGGGAGTGTCATCTTTATTCTTCGAACTTCATGCGCGTCAAGGTAGGGTAACTCGGTCTCAGAAATCCTTAAGGGGACTCCTTGCGCCAAACACAACATTCCATCATTGAAGTGTTCATCCAGAATACTCCATGTTCATTATACAATTGAGCTTCCGTCTCAAGCTCTACACAGTAGGTGTAAAAACTAGAGGCGTTTGCTTATCCACCGATGGAAAACCTTTCTATGTCACTCGACCTCTTCGGGGCCCGCCATCCCCGCACTTTCTCTATGAAACCTTTCCACCTCTTCCTGCGCGTGCTTCATACTGCATGTGGTTCGCAACTATTCGCATTCTGCGCGCAGCCTTTCCATTTCACAAAATACCGAGGCTCGCTTATTGGTTTATACCTGCCTCAAACCTTTCTCGTATAAGAAATGATCTTCACTTTTGACGCTCCTGTCAACCTCCCACTCCAAATCTCCTTCAATGTCTTCAGGATCTCGTGGGGGTTGTTTGCGATTTGGTCTGTTCAAGGCTCGGTAGGGCTCCAACAGGCAAACATGAAATGCAGGATGAATCTCCCACAATGGCGATATCTCCAACTTGTCTGCCCGATTTCCTTTCCTTTCTAAAACTTTGAAAGGGCCATACAGTTTCGGACTCTACTTTTTCGATGGGCATTTGGTACGCATTTTCTTCGCCTTTAATATTACCAAGTCGGCGACCTTGAGGTTGGGTTGTTTTGTCACTTTCCAGTCGCAATATTTCTTCATTGATTCTGGTGTATTTTGTAGGGTTTGTTTCGCCTGTCGATGTATGTCCAGCATCCAGTGAGCATATATTATTGCCCCGGGGTTATCAGCTTCTGTTTCTTTCATCCACTCTGTCTGTGGGTGAAAGCCGTAGTTGGCAAAGAATAGGGTCATCTGGTGTGCGTTGGTTGCCGGGTTATTGTACGCATGTTCGGCTAAAGGCAATCATTGGTATCAATCCTTCTGATCATGGTTGACAAATGTCCATAAGTAACCTTTCCCCACTTGGTTGGTTCTTTCCATTTGTCCGTCAGTCTGAGGGTGGTACATGGTTGACATGCCTCTTTTGACTCCTAGTCTCTTGCACAATGCTTCCCAAAATTCATGGGAAAACTTTGCGTCCATGTCCTATTTGATTTCAGTCAGTAACCCTTGAAGTTTGCAAACTTCCGGAAGGAACTTGTCCGCAACATCTTGTGTCGTCGCATTTTCGTGGCCACCAATACAATGGGCCATCTTTGTGTACCGGTCTACCACTACTATTATCTGGGTTTTTCCCTCCGATTCCTGTAGTTGCTGCATAACGTCTGTTGAAATAGGGCTCCTGGCGTCATCACGGACCCCCAAATGTTGAAGTAGTCCATAGTTTGCATGCCGTCGGGATTTAGTGTGTGGACACTCGTCGCAGGATGGTACGTGGTCTCTGATCGATTGGGTGCGCACTGTCCAGTAAAAGTCCCTTGTTAATGTTTCGATTGTTTTTTCTTGTCCAAGGGTCCCGCTACCAATGAGTTGCGCGAGCCTTGGGCTATCTCTGTCTGCTGGGATTCGTCATCCAAGATGTATAATCGATTTTTGTAGTATAGTACCCCTTCCTTTTCTATCACTTCATTTGGCACTTCCTTTCCACTCACTCTTAACCTGACAAGTTCATGGCCTCGCCCCTGCCACTTCTCATCTTCCTTCCCAGCTACTCAAATTTTATCTAGAACTGAATCGCTCATCGTCCGCGTTACCGCTGCGTTGACCTGAGCACTTGCTAGCATTTCTCTTTCGCTTATTAACCAAGGATGATGGCCGAGATCGGCTGTGCTAAAGAATTCATTGTTGCTTGTCTCTTCGTGCACGAAACCTATTTTGATTCCTTCTTCTTTAGCTGTAATGAATGGTTTGGGGTTTAGATCACTTGATCCGAAACCCATTTTTCCCCTCTCAGTTGTCCCTAGGTCGTGTACTTCCATTCCGTCAGCATCGGCAATTTTCTCTACTCTGAGTGGAGCTATCCAATCCCATACTTTACACGAGCTGTCTGCCTGTTCATGATTTCGCAGTATGACCTGGACTTCTCCCGCGTAATCCGCATCTTCTACACCACTGCCCACTGCTATTTCAATCTTGCTTGTCATACCACTTCTTGCGGCTAGCCTTCCATAGGTTCCTTCTGGCAATCCTATCGCAATACCCGTTTCTCTCATTCCTTGTCCTTTTGCTCGTACCAGTCCATTTGTCAGGGCATAGATGTCATGACCAGCTGCAAATAGTGATTCTTTTGTCGGAACTATAGCCTTGTCTAAAAGTTTCATTATCCTAAGGCTTGTGGATTTGCGTTTTTCTGGGGTGAGGGCCTTCTCTGGACTTCGATTTTGATGAATTACAGAAATTTGAAAGTGTTCTGTTTTCAAAATTGACTGTTCAGTGTGACGAGCTCCCTGCTAAGAACCATACTCCGCCTATCTGCTTAGTGCATCTGGCTTCCTGCCTCTGCTTCCCAGTCTGTAGACTATTTTGATTTTCTAATTTGTCAACTTCTCTGCCCATCGAATTTGACACTGGTTCTATATCTTTTTGGTCAAGAAGAACGGTGGGTTTTGGTGGTGGGTGTATACCGTGACCGCCTCTTCTACGCCCGTGATGTATCGCCTGCATTCTCTGAAAACTTCCATTATTGCGAGCAATTCCTTATCATGCATCTTGTCATTTGTTTTGGCACTATTTAATTTCTGGGAATGGAATGCCACAGGGTGGAGCCGTCTGCCTTGGTATTGAGACAATACACAGCCGAGCGCAAAATCACTGCTGTCTGTCTCCACTACAGTTTTCCTTCCTGGGTAAAAATGCAACACAATTGGTGTTGTCGTAAACCTCATCTTTAACTCCTCAAATGCCTCTTCCTTCACTCTTCCCCTGTGATAGTCCTTTGGGTTCCCTTGTAACCTGTCGATTATTGGCTTGCGAACCTTCAAGAAATGGTTTATGAATCGTGGATAGAAGTTTGCGAATCCAATGAATATTTTGACTTGTTTAACGGATCTCGGGAGGGCCCAATTCTGAACACATTTCACTTTTCTATCACTTATGGTGACTCCGCTTGTTTTGACAATGGATCCCCGGCATTCGACTTCTTCCTGGTGAAACACCAACTTTTTCAATGAGACTGCCAAGTCGTGTTGTTCGTCTCGGTCAAGGATCTGTTAGATTCGTTTGATATGGTCTTCCATGTTTTCAGAGTATATCAGGATATCGTCTAGGTAGACGACTACTCCATGGTCTAAGAATTCCCTTAGGATTTTATTTATCATTGTCTGAAAAGTTGTGGGAGTGTTTCAAAGTCTGAAATGTATAAGGTTATATTCATACTGACTGTATCTTGTACGAAAGGTTGTCTTATATTGATCGCCTTTCCTCATTCGAATAAGATGATATCCATCTTTTATGTCGATCTTCGTAACCACCTTTGCTCCAGCAATACACTCTCGGAGTGCATCCATGCGCGGTAGGGGCTATTTTTTCAGGATTGTCAGCTTGTCGAGGTTCCTATAGTCTACGCATAGTTGTAGGCTACGATCGGGGTTGGGGCTCGAAGAGAAGTGATCCATGGGAGGATTCGCTATCTACTATTTTGCTTTGTGCTAGCATTTTCTTAATGTATTTGTTCTGTTGATTCAACGGGTGTGCCGACATCGGGTAAATCGGGCCCCATGGGGGTTCAGCTCCCTCTTTAAGATTTATGGCATAATCGGAGGTCCTTCGAAGTGGCAACATCTCCGCTTTTTTCACTTCAAAAAGATCCTTCTACTGCCAGTATGGTTTTGGCAGGACCTCTAACTGTACTCCCCCAACCTCTTCGCATTCAATCCTTACTACATAGTGTCCTTCTTCATCGTAAGCCACAGTTTCATCCCACTGAAATAAATCTGCCAGTGCCTCATTGGCTATATGAGCATGGAATTGTGCTTCGTTAAAGACCTATTTCTTTGGGTCCGCGATGTTAAGAGGGTGTTCGTCATGCCACTACCCCAAAGGGATAATCAAATCATATTTTCCTATGTTTGCAATTTCGCAGGATATCATGCTTCGGTGACCATTGGCACCATTTCCAATGGAATAGGATGGGTATAGAATATTCCTCGGGTACGCGCGGTTTTTGCCATTGAAGGTCGTGATTTTTAACGGTGAATCCCTAGCTTCAGCCGGGATGTCTAGCCGTTGTGCGGTATCCTGGTTCATGAGTAAGATGTTTTAACCAGAATCTAGAAAGACTTTTATCGTGTGTTTTCGCCCTCTCGTATCATAAATGAATTCCCTTCAGGGCTGGCGTAATGCTTAGGCTCTTTAACGGGTCTTGAGCTTTCCCTCAGGTCTTGATGAAATCATTTCATTGTGATGTCTTCATGTAACGTCGCGGTTTGTTACTGCGCCTGCGCAGATTTGGCTCATGAAGCATCCTGTGACAAAGCTTTACCCAAAGTGTCTAAATTTTGAATATCAGGCAGCCCACTACAAACGGGCTTTACCTCCTACCGAGGAGTTCCCATATTAAAGGAGTGGTGGTTCCCTAGAGTACCCCTTGAGTTTGTGATGAGGATGGGCTCTCTTTTATTGTCAACTTATCCCTCTGTGAGGCTGTCTCCTGCGAGGAGTCCACCGTACCTTTGCATTCGGTTTTGGCGCTACTGGACAGGAGTGGCCTCCTCGAACACCATTGGTCAAGACATGTACCTTGTGCAGCATAGAGACGCCCCTGACCTCTATTTGCCCCGCTGTTGTACTTGAACACAAAGTCATGTTTCACTGGCTTTCGACCCTCCTTCGCCTGTTCTGCAACTCAACCCTTGTCCTGACATATGGTTCTCTTGTCTATCTATGTAATCCCGTCAATAGTGTTCGTTACGGGGCCCCGTTTCTGACAAACGGGGCGCCCAGAGCAGGTTATTAACTGCATATTAAAAAAAGAATCGTCCAAATCGGACCAAAACTGAGTGAGATAGAGCTCTGTGAAGTTGTCTAACTTCAAAGAGCTCTATCTCAGTCCGTTCTTGTCTGATTTGGATGATTCTTTCGCCAAGTTAATCAGAATAACCTATGTTATTTTGTCCCCGCTCCTCGGAACCGGGGCCCCGTAACGAAGCCTACCCGTCAACCGCTTCCTTCCCTTGTGACTTTTTAAGGTCGCCCTAGTGAGCACGGACAATCCATTTTTCAGTAAAGTGGAAACTGGTTGCCTTTTTTGTTTGTTTCGCCTTCTGGTGGGATACCATCACCAACTACGCCGCAGGTTTTTCGATTTGAAGCGGCAACCTCACTAGTGAATCACCGTTGTTGTTGGTACCTGAATGACGTTTGTACAAAGTTTCGTCAGCCTCAAAGGCCCAGGCTAGGGGCCTTTGAGAAGCTTATTTGGAGCATTCTCCCTGGGCATTTACAGCCACTGTGGCTACATGGGGGTGTTGCTTCAGTGCGAATCAGCCCTGTCATTTGGGCTGTGCCTGCCCTCGATCTACAGCCAATACTTGTAGCGGCCTTCGACCGAATTTCCCAGGGTGGTTGTTGATTCCGCACCGGGTGCATTTGTTGTCTTTCTTTCGTTTGTCGACAACTTTGTGATTGAGGCCCTCGTGGGCTTCGGCCCCCACCATGTGTTTTACCTCCCTTGTCGGTGCCACCGACCCTTCTTTTTTCACTTTCCTTTTTCCAGCTTTCTTAGCCTTATAGTCCACCTTTTTCTTGGCCGAGTACTGACCTTTTTCTCCCTTCGCAGAATTCATGGGTTTCGATTGCTCGAATTTTCTTGTTGCCCCCCTTGTCACGCCGGAGGGGCCACACTCTCAAAGACTTTTCCGTTCCTTCAAGTTTTCTCCCGCTTGGGTAACCGTTCTGACTGCTTCTAACCATTCCCCATCATCGACATACTGTTGTAACGAGAGTCGTCGTAATGCATCTTCGGCCATTTGGTTTTTAATCAATTTTCTTCTCGCTATCCCAGAGACTCTTGCATGGATGTTGAGATTTTCCATTTCCAGCAAGAACTTAGAGCTATCACTGTGGTATTTGACAACCATAATTTCTCTAAGGGATTTTTCAGCATCATGGGTAGGGCCGAAGCGTCAGAAAGCTTGTTCTGCAAAGACATGCCAGAACTCGTATCCCACTTTTTAGTGTAACCTAGGTCACCGGTCATTTGTCGCCGCTACGTTAGGGCAACCGGCGTGACTTAGTTACCCTTGATCTAGCTCACGTTGTATTGGCTTCGTTGTGCCTTGTCTTCCCATGACCAACAGTTTCGGCCCAAGAAATCTGTGCATGTCAACAACCACTTGCGTATGTCTTCATGTTTCTCGTTTCTAAACAGGGCAGAAGGTTCCGCTGGGTCTCTTGTTCCTCGTCCCATGGGGCCGGCCATAATTCGTGACAGGGTGGCGAACTGTTCGTTGTTTCCCTCATCAATGTCAGCTTCTGACTGAGCTGCGGGTCTCTCGTCCCGTCTTCCTTTCTTACTCTTGTCTGCCTTTCATCCAGGCCCTTCCCCTTCGTCATCGGTGTCTCCTCCACCTCCTGCAGCCCCCACCGCCGTTCTTCTTGGTGGTGGTGGTGGGTTTCCGCCTCGTGCCCCTGAGGCTTCTGGTGTCGGATCTGACGCCTTTCCTTTTCCTTTGACCTGTCCCATCGAGGTCTGCACCATTGCTTTGTGCTCCGAGATTTCACCATCTTGGGCCTGCTGCGCTTCTTAGTGCTGTAACATCTCCTGCTTCATGTGATTAATGCTTATCTCATGATTTTCAAGTTCCCGCTTATGTTGCTGGTTTAGCCAAATGATTTCTCTGGCCAACAGTAAGTCTCGGTGCATGGACTGTTCATCAGTTCCGTGCACGGCTTCATTGAGCTTGGATGTGACAGCCTCGTGGCTGGCTTGTCTATCCTCTGTATCTCCTTGCCATTCGCCGACTTGCGCGGCGAACCTTTCCTGAACTTTTTGTGACTCTAAGTCTAGGATTGGTACTTTATTATCAATTTGGTCGAGTTCCTGGCCGACACTCTGGGCACTAGACTTCAACTGCGATTTAACTTTTAGCAGTTCCTGGGCCATAAGTAGCACTTCGGTTGGCAGGGAGCTGAAAGAAAGATGCTGCGCATCTCTACTTTCTTTGAGATGAGGATCCAATGGTCCTAGAATTCTATCTAAACGTTCGATTCCATTTGTCATGAGAGAGTCGCCGGTAGGAGCAGCGCTTCTTTTGCCTCTCATCCATCTGCTTCATTGCCTAACCAAGAAGCCTATTGAGAGGCTTGGGGACCAGGGCACGGGACCACCAGAGTGCGACATGGCCAATCGTGTACTGCCGGTCTCCACACTCAGCGCGGTGTCTTGGGACAATTCTTCCCCTCCTTCTTCCTGTTGCCATTCCATGGCTTCAGACACTTTGTGGTCAGAAACCATCCTTTCGACGTCTTACTGGGAATCTTATCTTTTGTTTCTTCACCAGACTTCTGGTATCTCGAATTTCTGACTCGAGCACTTATCCGTCTCTGGATACTCAGTGTACCAGATGGAATTTAACCATTCTGAACGGGTATTGTAGGTGAAGTCTTCGCCGTACTGGTAGTGGTATTGTGCGGCGATATCTTCAATAGTAAGGCTGTTTTCTCGGTTTATCCACCGGAAATAGGATTTGTAGTAGGGTTCTTGTGTCCCTAATTCAGGTATGGCAGTAGGGTTGAGGACTTCGTCTATTGAGGTAGTCCTTAAGGGTCTTGGTTCGAAAAGGGTTTCGCGTTTGGTAGTGTAAGTGTCTCTGCCAAACCTGTGTCTCGGTAACGATGAGAAGTATCCATATACTGTTAGGTGGTAGCTACTGCATGAGGAATTCCAACAGCTAGGACCTGGATCATTATTATATAGGAGGACTCGTTAAGAAGAGATGAGTAATGTAGCCTAGATATAATGGGCGACTTCGGGATAGATCGTCGAAGTGCTGGTGACAATAAAGTAGAAAAACTTATTATATTGATAAAATCTCTTCTCCGTGCTTGTTGTGTCTAGTAGCAGGGAAGATGCTTCGATATTTATATTCCGCGTTTGAGCAATCACGGTATATATGCTATCTCTATACTAACTAAGTATTTCGCTAATCTTTCTACGAATACTTTCCGCGTGCGAACACTCGTGGACCCTGAAAACTCTCTACCCCACCTTCTTGCTCACAGGTCAACTTATTGGTCTGTGCTCCCGTTATTCCTGATGGTGTGGAGACCGCGTAAGGTGTCAGCTCATCCGTTTATCCGTTGACAGCAATTATTACGAATTATCTTGCCCCCGTCCTTTACGAACGTAGTCTAACTCAGCTGACTGAAGATGGCCCTTCTTCTTTGGTTGGCTCTGTAGGGAATTTGACCTGCGACTACAAGTCGTATTCCTGTCCTCAGGTATTACATGGCGTGTCTTCGGGATCGCACCTATGCGTTTTGTCCCTCGGACTCCATCTTTTGCCAACCTCTCCTTTCTGGAATTACCCGCTGCAGTTACTGGGCATAGTTACCTCCTTTATGCCCTACGCGTCTTTGTAGCTAAGAGGGGTCTAACTTGTATGCAAAATGTCTCCTTTCCTTTAACCCACTCTTCCGACTGTCTGTCTTCAAGTGTCTGTAACCTTATGCGCCGTGGTCCGATTCACCTGCTTCCACCTGCATCTGGTGCCCGAAGGTCTCCCCCCATATAGCCTGCCCAGAGGATCCGGTCGGTCAGACGGCGGCGATGTATACGGTGTTATATGGTGTTTTCCAATGATAGTGCTCTTTGGTGTTTGGACACAACTACCCCTGCGGCCGGTAATGACGCACCATCCCAACGCCGGCGCTGGAGGGGTATATCATCTTTATTCTTCAAAGTTCGTGCGCGTCAAGGTAGGGTAACTCTGTCCCAGAAATCCTTAAGGGGAGTCTGTGTGCCTAACAGCCTCAAGCCTAAGTAATCCGCTGAGATTGTCAGAGAGTCAAAATTCCACCCAAGTTTCAAAGTGTAAAGAAAGAACTTTGAAACTAGTGCGAATAGGACGTTTAAAAGCTCCTAATATCGCCTCTGATGTGGGGAATCTAGCCCTAGTATCTACTTACTGATATCTCACATTTAGCCTATGTGGTTATCTGAGCTTGTTAGTTGTTCAAAATTCCGCCCAAGTCTGAATCTGCGAAGAAGATACCTTGAAAATGGTGCAAATGGGACATTTAAAGGCTCCAAAGATTGCTCTTGATAAGGGGTATCTAGCCCTGGTATCCTCCTGGTGATAGAATGCCTGTAGCCTAAGTAAACATATAAGCTAGAGACAGGTTCAAAATTTTGTACAAGTGTAAAAGTGTAAAGAAGTCACCTTGAAAAAAGTGCAAATGGGACTTTTTTTTAATACCTCAAAAGGACACTCTCGATTGGGGGAATCTACCTCAGGTATCCGGTTAAAGATCAGATTCCTGTAGGTTGAGAAGTAATATGAGATAGTTAGATGTTCTAAAATTCGCCCAAGGGTAAAAGTATGAAGAAAAGACCTTGAATATGGGGCAAATAGCACGTTTAACAGCTCAGATGAACCCCCTCAATGAGGGAAATACAACTCAGGTATCCATTTACCATTAGCATGCCTGTAGGCTAAGTAAATATATGGGATAGAGATAGGTACAAAATTCTGTCCAAGTGTAAAAGTGTAAAGAAGTAACCTTGAAAACAGTGCAAATAGGATGTTCAATGGCTCAAATGAATGCTCTCGATGAGGGGAATCTAATGCTGGTATCCCTGTATTGATTGGAGGGATGTAGCCTGAGATATCTGGTGGGATCCAAGTAAATGCATTGAAGAAAGAAACCTAGGGTGAAATAAAGAGTTAAAGGGGGCTTTCAGAGGCATAAATAGATTGGTGAATGGGTGATGTGTTTGCAAATCTCGGCACTACTTACAAACTAAGCAAGCCTCTCAGAGTCCCATTTGAACCTTCTAGAGTCCTATTGAGTCTTTTCAGAGTCTTTTTCTAACTTGTATGGCAGCAACCTTGTAAAAAGGCCTAAGCGCAAGAGTAAAATGTGATTTAAGTAAGGGCCAAAAAATCTCGGCACTATTGTAGTCCCACACACAGGTATTCTAGGATGAACAAAGTCCCCCAGAGGACTTCAGGGAACTCCTGGGGGCGACTGTCCACAACGGAAAAACTCAGCAGGAGCCAGTGCATAACGGAAAAACTCATTTAGAAAAGTGGTTTTACTGGAGGCACCGTGGGACTCCAGCCAGTGCCAGACCACCCATCAGTCACCCCTAAATTATGTAGTTAGTCCAATACCCCATGCATTTACCATGTATATCTTGACCCCAGTAGTAAGGTCCTGAATGATAAGTAAACTATAGTTGTCCCATGAAGGCACCAGACATTCCAATCAATACCTAATGTCATTTGTGGTATGGGAGGCATAGGGCTCCCTCGTAATGCCACCTGCTACATGAATCAAAGTGTGATATAGATGAGGCAAAACATTTTTTGCTGATGAAGCAGGATTGGTGAGATAGAGAAGATGAGATAATTTGACAAGGGCCGCTGCCAGGCTGGAGCAGGAGACACATTGATTGTAAAGCGGACAGGAACTTAATTGTAAGGACAAATTTCGGGAGGACCAGGGTTGTTGACACTGGAAAATTAGCCGAATCGGGAGAGATGTGGCGGAATGTGCCCCTCTGAGCCCTTGAGCCGTGAATTGTAACTTGAATTCTGAGAGGTTGTCAGGTGGGAATGTCAGAGAGAGGTGGATTTGGGAACGATCAGTGTGAAGTTTTCAATTAATGCCACGCTGTGGTGAAAATATTTTCACAGGGCAACCAAAGCTTTTCTCCCTAGCAACACCTAGCTTACTGTTGAGAGCTAACTGTAGAGTTGACACCAACCGTTTCTCCCTTTCAAACTGTTTCACAACGGAACGGTCGTCGCTCCTTCCGTCGCAACCAAACAGGCTCTAAGTCATTCTTCCACCACCACCAAGTTCCTACAACCCCATGACTGCCCTTAGGCCCTATCTCATGATAGTCTCATGTCTTTAGAATTCCGTCCTTTGTTCTCCGTTTCCATCAATAAGTTCTTCGTTGATTGTTTGTTTATTACCAAGGTATCCGGAGCCGAGGGGCTTGCCCCCCAGTAAACCTACACCATTTAATCTTCCTATTTTTCACTCAATTTATTGTCGTGTTGTGCCTCTTTTCTGAGGTCCTGTATGGAGCCAGTACAGGAGGGGTGGCTCAACTGATTTTCCCAAGACCCGGTGGTAGTACTTGTACTCGGGGGTGCATGAAAGTGGTTCACATTTTGTGGGGCAGTTTGGCACAAAGTGACAGGGCCGGTTGGGTGTGGACCATGCCTGACGGGTCCTATAACCTTTCTCCAACCTGCGCCACAAACCTGTTAATCACTTTCGTGCACCCCCGAGTACTGCGTGGTAGGCAGGCTGAGTTGGCTTACCTACGGTATTGTAATGCCGTAGGTGTCAAAGCCTGGATTTGCACCTCTTCGTTTAGTTATTAATAAACTACGATTGAATTGCTCCAAGCTCCAGATTCCTCCAGATTCCTACGTGAAGTCTTCCACCCTACCTATCCCTCTCTTCCTTCCCTATCATTTTATTCTTTCTCTCGCTCAGCTCTTTTTAACTTGTGGTCAACGTACTTCACTGCTCGCACCTTAGTTCCTGCACTCTTGCATAATGGTCTTCGCGAGGTTTGCTCCCACCGCCCATAGCAAGGCAGTGTCGCTTCTCCGTACCGTTCAATACACCCATCCGCCCACCTGCCCTTGTCACGGTGTATCCACTCACCCTCACTGTTTTGCCGCTTCTGCGGCTTCACTCCTTGACGGAGCACAGTCACTTGCCACCCCTATCGGCCCACAGAAAGAGTATGCCTTTGAACTGTCTGCTTCAAGTATTCGATTCGGGCCCGGAAGCACGCGGGAAGTGGGAATGGACTTTGCAAACATGAAGGCGAAGAAGGTGATCGTTATTACTGACAAAAGGATTGAGCGGCTAGCTCCCATGTGGACCGCAGTCTCCGCGCTTGAAAGCTCGGGGATCAAGTATGAGATTTTTTCTGATATAATAGTTGAACCGAAGGATTACTCTTTGAGGAAGGCCATCGAGTTTGGGAAGCATGCCAAAGGTGACACCTACTTGGCTGTTGGAGGGGGGGGGGGGGGGGGGGAAGTGTTTTGGAAAATGCA
>Ga0307517_10000920_pt1 | contig 49857 bp, 35 predicted proteins | sample 23_EM_MG_FD_194515 | JGI IMG/M metagenome (GOLD analysis project Ga0307517, IMG submission 194515) | Populus trichocarpa ectomycorrhiza microbial communities from riparian zone in the Pacific Northwest, United States - 23_EM | ecosystem: Host-associated > Plants > Roots > Unclassified | place... | reverse complement strand
GGGAAGAAGGGTGAGTAAATTCTCAAAGGATGGAAATTAGGAGGCAAGGTTCCATGGTATTAGTTTTATGGACTGTGGTACACAGAATCCCCTCCTACAAAGGAGGGGATTTTCTGTCATTTTCCTATATTTGGGACCCCGCATTACCTCTTTTATATATGTGTATATATATTTTTTTTAAAAAAAACAGAACCTAATTTTAGTGTGTCAGTATAGTTTTCCTATGCAAGGTGATGAAGATCTTGTTGACTCTTTGTCGGAAAGCTACCACTTGATTAACGGTTTATTTGGAATTATAATACCGATTGTGTAAAAAATAATTTTTATTTAAAAATATATTAAAATAATATTTTTTATTTTATAAAAATCATTAAATTATATTTGAGAAAAATGATTTGCATCGCATTACCAAATAAGTCCCAACTCGGCTCCTGTCATGGCTGTATTAAAAGTATTGTAAGGATTTGATGTGAAAATCACATGGTCATGCAAAGATATTAATTCTCGAAAAGTTAAGTAAATCAGGTTTTATAGTTATATAACATAAAGATAATTTATACTTAAGCACTAGCATTATTAGAAACGAAACCTCCACCCAACTTTTATTGCCCGGATTGTAGTTTTTAAAATAATTTTTTATTCAAAATTTTATTTTTAATATTAAAAAAATAAAAAAAAATCAAAATTACGATCGCAATTTCAAATGATACCGACGTTCACAGTACAGATACAATCTAATGGGCAATAACAACTTTCTGTAATTTTTGTTTACAAGACGATTAGTTGTAACCTGTCTGTAGACTCATAAGATTTGTTATTCTGTCCTTCCCTAGCTACTGTCTCTATAATTCTATCTTTAGGGCTGGCAACTGGAGATTGAAAACTTCTCTTGTTATATACTTTGTTATTATTAAATCTAAATAATTGTAATGAAGCTTGGAAAAACTTCATTGAACTTGAGCTCTTTAAATGGACGATTGTCGTTTCGATGGGAGTGTTAATCGTGAAAAAACTTTCCGATACTAAAATTAATTTAGTGTTTTTTAGATAGCGACAATATAAAGATAGCAAGTAGAGAGAATAAAATATCTGTCTCCGTGTGGTGTTGGAGAGTTTTTTTTATTTATTTTTTGGTAAAAACTTGGCATTTTATATATAGAAAAAGATGAAAAAATCTCTTAGATATTGAAGATGATAACTCTATTCCTCTCTAGTATCTCTATTCAGAGTAGGCTTGTAATAATAAAAGATAATTGAAAAATTATCTAGGTAAGAGCTTGGATTAAGAGGTTTACTTTTCCTATAATCTCAGGTTCAAACTATGTGGTTGTTAATATGATGATCATTGGAGGCTTACATGGTCATTAATTTCAGGGCCCGTGGGATTAATCGAGGTACACGTAAGCTAACCCGGATACTCGCGTTAATAAAACAAAAGGAAAGTAAAAAGAAAGGGGAGGGAAAACACAGCTTGACCTCAGCCCAACCTAATGAGACACTCGACCTAACAGAATTTATTTATTTTTTATCTTATCTTTATCAAAGGTTTCAAATCTAATAAACATGACTAAATACATATTAAAAATAACAATAATTTAACTCATTATTTCATGGTTGGTGTTATTCCCATTGTATAGTCTATTTTATCACTTACTAAATGTTAATATTACATTTATACTTAAAGCTATAGCTAAAAGAAAGCATTGTTTTGTAATTAATTAGGATATTTAGGTTTTATGTTTTCTTAATCACTACCCATCTCCAAGTTTAATTTCTACAAATTTTTTTTTGCCAGACAGTATCTGACCACCGAGATTTGAAACGAGACGGAAGAATTGAAGGCTTTTAATGTACCGTTTTATTAACTAGAACGACATTTTCCAGTCTAACAAGCATGATTAAAATAACATCACAAAGTTCGGTCGGAGAAATGAATTCCGTGCCGAAGTTCTTAATTTTTGCAAGCAACAATCATCAATTCTTACGAATCCATAATATTGCGATGCCAAAACATACGAGGATAATCCACCCCAAAAATTCGTCCCGTATTATGACAAAAAGTATATACCAAGCAAGATTGATACTTGATGGAATCTTACACATAAGAATTTTCAGGAAAGAAAAAGAAAACAAAAAGAAAAGGATCATCCTAATGGACCTGATTTGCATGACACAAGAATGACTTTTGCTAGCTTTAAAAAATGACGAGAAAAGCTCTGCTCAAGTTAAAAGCAAATACAGTCTCCTGCAAGCCTAACTTCCCTTCCCCGTGACTTGCAACTCTTTGTATAAAGAGAGCTTTAATTGATATTACAGCAATCTGCCCCTGACCTCACCTGTGGAACAAAAACAAATAGCCTCCTGAGTAGAAAGAGGAACAATCACTGGACTGACACCTTAGCTGCATGATACAATCTCATGAATGGCATCACCAATGGCTTCATCCTCGGATCTAACAGACAGTTTCATCGCAACATCCCTTGAACCCTCAATTCCAAACTGCAACCGTACAAGAACCTTCACATTGCCTAAGGATACACCAGAGAGTAGACACGTGTGTGACCTTGAATTGGTTGCGACAACCTCTGTTCCCTGAACAACACCCCAGAAGACAAATAAAATAAAAGGATTAACTTAAGAACATCAGTTAAAGGAGTGATTATAGGAACATATTTCAAATAATCACATGAGACTTCAAACATCAAATAATATATCACAATAAAAAAATATCCAAGAAGGACCCCTAGTTGATAAAAATAACTTGAATTGAAGACCTTCATTAGCATCGTGGTCCTATGCAGCTCAAATATTTCTATTCTAATCAAGAAGGCAAGTAGCATAGTGGGATCACCGCATCAATACTCCAACAAAACAGAACTTTCCGCTCCCCAGACTGAGTCCAGTTTCTTAATTCACCCTAAGAAATCAAATGGTTCGGTTCCATTCTCATTTTTCTTTGGATAGTCAAATCTTAAGTAATTAACTAATCATCATACAGTCACATGATGACAAACTAACCTCACAAGGCTGCATGCCAAGAAGGTTGATGACAGCACTAACAGCTTCGGCCAAGCTCTCCCTTGGGCCAAGGCCATATTCATCCACACGCTCAAAATCTTCTCCCATGCTTTCCCAGGCATTCCTGAAATTGGAGACTCCAACCTTCATCATGAAATCTGCTGCAACAACTTCAAGGTCCTCTAGTTGGTATTCATCCTCAACACCATCTTCCTCTGCCTCACCAGTACTTGGATCAACCTGGTATGTAACACCCAGCACAAAAAAGTTGAACAATTATTATTCCAAGAATTAAATAGTTGGTACTGTACTGCATATCTTCCAAGAAAAAAAACTATTGTTTCTCATAAAATAACTAAACTAAAAATCTAAATGAAATTTACTTCTCTGTGTGCAAGCAAACATTTTAAAGCCAGATTGGTAGATAAACATAACAAAATAACAAAGTTGTATTCCAAAAGAGTTCCATGTACAGGAAACTTAGAAAAAGAAAATACATACATCAACAAAAGAATAAAGCAGGAAAACATACCTCTTTAACAATGAACCTCAACATGTTTGTAAACTTTCCAACTGTTGTAATACCCTCAGGCTTCTCAAATGCCACAAAGGTTTGTCCAGGTGTATCATAAGGAAGAGATCGTAAAGGCTTGGATGCTACTTCTGCAAAGTCATCTGCTTCTGAAGCATCCACTATAACGGAGACCTGAAGAAGACAGAACAATTGATAAGATAGCACTAGGTGGACAGAATAGTAAATACTATTTTCCAAACAAGTCATTACATTTTCCAGTAGTTGCTCAGGAATTGTGTTGGTGCAGTTGTACTGGAACACCACATGCCTATCAAATATGTGCTTAACAACATTAACTGCATATTCTGTTTCTGCTTCTGTGAGCTCCACAGGAGCTGAGGACTGTAGAGAAAAGAAGCAAAATAAGAAACAATCACATTTAATTAGTCCTCATTCACCAATTCAAAACACAAAGTATGTCATGTGGCTAATGTGGTTTGGATATTGAACCTTGAAAAGCTTCCCAAAGTTTGAGAATTCTGGAATAGAAGAAAGAAGCCTTTCATAAGCATCAACAGTAGATGGAGGACCAGCTGGAGGAGCTCCAAGACCAGCTGGCTTTTTGCCTGGGGCTTTCTTCTCAACAAGTGGCTGAGACTTAACTTCTTTTGGAACAGAATGAATATCAAAAGGCTCCTCAGAAGGTTCCTACATCAACAAAAAGTACATGAGATGATTTCAAGAAGCAGTGCAATGCATGAGAGAGAAGAGGAAACTTACATAATTTTTCAAACTTGTCTCCAAATTCACTAGGGGAATATCCAGGTCTCCAAAGAGAAAAGTCTTAACTTCTTTATCAGTTTCAACCACTTCACCATCACCTCCAAGTGTGTTGAGATAAAGTGTTGCCCTATCACGAACCTGCAGACAAGGAAGCAGAGATTCTTCAAACAAAGAATTTTTGAATAGGTTGGATTGAGCATAATTTAACAAACAATGCACTTTTAATTAAAGGATGCTTGTGCACGAGCACACAAACACATTTGAGGACATAGACTCCAAGAGACACGTATAATGTTAAAAGAATGACATACCAATTGAGATGAACTTCACAAAAGTGCATTATTCTACAGAAACTCACCTCATCATCACTGTCAAAGATACAACGTCTCAACAGGACAAAAATACGTGGCTGCAACATAAAGAAACAGAAAATTAACCAATTCATGTGACTAAGCAGTCCATCTAGAGCAAAATTTCATACTAGAAATAACAGGACACAAAATGCACAACATCATGCCAGCAATACCTTCAATGCATCAACCATGGCACCAAATTTAGCCAGAGTGCTCACAGCAGCAGCCCGAACAGTAGCATTCTCAAGATGCACACGGTTGTAGATATAGCGAATATATTTGCTCGGATCAGTGGTCTTCGGGCCTTCAATCCCCAGAAAATGGAGTATCTAATAATGTGAATGGAATAGTACCTAGCATAATTAGAAAACAAGAAGAAAAAAAGACAAGCAAAACAAGATTGATAAAACAGCATTCTATGATAGAAGAGAAATGCTACCTGTGTGGATAGATAGGTAAATTCACAATCTTCAATAAATTCACACAAATGAAGCAAACCGCTTTCTTTTGCTTCAGGGATATCTCTGATGAGGATCACAATTGAATCTACAATAGCCTTTTTGTACTCAAATCCTCCTTCCTCCCTGAGAATGTTGCTTAAAAAGTTCATCCTGAAAGTAACAAATGGCTAACAACATTAGAGAAGGCTTTTTAACAAAGGACTATTTGGAATGAAATGTCCCCTTTAACATATAATTTCAAACAAAAAAATCCCAAAAAGTATTGCTTACAATGATCTGTACTTCAAGGGAAACTTCAAACACAGTGACCTTATGGCTTCCACAACAACAATTTTGAACTCATCAGCAATATCTGACATGAAATTTGTTATCTGCTTCATCAAGCGATCCACACTTGATTCATTTCCAGTCTTCAGTAGAGTGGTGATTGCAAGAGTGGCAATGCTTCTGTTCTGGTCTGAAATTAAACTCTCCATATCAATGTTGCAGTTAGTCACAGCCATCGGATGGGTCATGGCTACCTGCAAAACATTTCAATTCATGGTCAGCACATATGATGTGAAAATTTCCAAATGAGAAGATAAGAAATATATTCAGGCAATCAACATTGCTGATACTTGATCAATTTAACGTCCCATCTCTCCTGCACAAACACTAATGTCCCATCTCTCATGCACAAACACTGCCCACTTTCACTAGGTCAAAGCTCAAAAGTTCCCACAACCCCATCACCAAAAATCTAGTTCCGCAGCTTTCTGGAAAACTACAAAAGCAAACTAAACCCCACTCCTAAGCACAAGCTATAACCCCAAGATCCAATTTACTTTGCATCAGAGCATTCAACTTTATATACAGCCAGTCATAGCTTAAAGCAAAATTCATAACCTTGTTCAAAGTGCGGACAGCTGCAAATCTCAGCACAGGCTTGGAAGAGCTCAAGAAGAGCTGGAGAACAGTAATGGCTGGAGTCAGTTCTCGGCTTGTCACACCACTGAGCTCTGTAATTGCTCTGGCAGCCTCAAATATCACCATTTCTGCCTTATGGCGCAGACAACTCTCCAGAAAATCATAGAAAGGACGGTCCCCTGTTTGTGTGCTAGACTCACGAATAACCTGCAAAAAGTAATAAATTCATCATCAAAGCTCACACTAAAAGAGTAACAAGCATCAAAATATGTGTTTGACTAGAATAGACACACCTGACTAGTATAGCGTATCAAAAGGCATTGAGCCAGTGGTGAGCGAACAGTTCCCCTGGTCAAACTGGTAACCAACTTGCTAACAGCAAGTCGATCATTCTGTCGTATCTGAAAGTTTAGAAAGCACAAGAATTCTTTAATTCATTGGTATGTTTCCTTCTACCTAGGACCTCTATAGCAGTTATTTTCCCAAGAAAGCAATGAGGAAATACTAATAAGAAAAATTCAAAAACAAAACAAAATTTACTTCCTGAATCTCAGCTGTTAAACAAAATATAAACTCAAGACTACAAACATCAAGGCTGCTATGCTTTGACCTTAGTAAGACCAGTACTTCAATTCTTTTTAAACGTTAAAATTTTCAAAGCTCTCAAGGTGACATCATTATATCTTCACTCAAACTTCTACCAACAAAACATAGGTCACTTGTTATTTAATTTCAATCTCATAAGAGACTCCAAAATTAAGGGGGGGAATCCATTAATGCATACCTGTTGGAGCAAAGCCAGTGCATGAAATTGTACTAGGGCAGCCCTTGACTGTACAGCTTCTTGAACCTCATTACTCCACCTTTTCACAATCTCTGGGTTCGTCTGAAAAACATTAACATATATATTAGACATTTTAGAGAGGGTGTTAGAAATGAAATCAATGGCTGCTTGGCCAAATAAGTACCTGGAGTAAATGAATCCCACTGACCAAGGCTGCACTAGCAACCACTGGATTCTTGTCAACGATTGCTTGTTTCAGATATCGCTCAATCTGGGTAAGAAGGGTTCCATCTGTTATCCGACAAAGCACACGAATGGCATTTGCTCGATACATATCAGTCTTGCTATTCATGTCCTTCATTAGGGAGCTTGTCACAATAATAACCTGTTGTAGAAAAAAAAGAAAATTGGTCAGTAATCAGTGTTTGTGCATCTACAAAACAAGAAAAGACTTGAAAACAAAATTAAGGCATAGCATATAACCTCATCTGCTGATGGCGATAATTCCTTTATAATCAAATAAACCATTCTCCTCAGACCTAAATCTTTTGACTGGAAAAGCTTTGTCACAGAAAAGAAAACTTCTGTGGCTTCAACCTACAGATAATGCAAAACAAAATAATTCAGACAATATTCCATGTATAAGGCTTTGACATAAGATTTACAAAAGCAAATTTATCCAAACAGCTTCAATTGAATAAAAACAAAACGTTGAGAAGACAAAGGATCTTATAGTTCATAGAATAATTAAGTTTTGAGCTGTCTAGCAAAAACAATTTACCTTAGTGAAGGAATCTCCCTGGTTCAATAGATAAAGAAGCTTTGTAATAACCTACAATCAAACAAAACAACACCTAACCCCATAAACAAACAATTTCCAATGTCACCTAAATACAAGCAAAAGAACATGGATTCAGGCAACAAAAAGGAAAAACCTGTGAGCATCTTCTCGGATCAAGTTGAGGGTCATTAAAAACCCTAGCTTCCTGAAGAACAGCTCCCTTCTCAATACCCAAAAAAGGAGAGTACTCCGCTGTCAAAAGTAAACATTACACCTTTTAAATCCTAAAGCCACCTCAACTTTCGCTCAATTAACAAAGTAGTTCTTAACAAATTTATAATTGCGAACAAAAAACACTAACTAACAAGCAATTGCAAGATTCAGATCATTGATAAAACAATTCACACCATGCCGCATTAGATCAAGTGAATTTAATCAGATTTAAATAGAATCAACATCCACATTGTCATTTAGGGCTCGAAAAACACACTAAGCAAAACAAGAACCAGATCAATTAAATCAAGTCGCACAATCTCGGATCCGATTCTTCGTCAAGAAATTCACGACCAAACGCATTAAATTATCCAAAACGGAACAGATCTAGCACCTAGTTATTGATCTGGCACTAATCACCAAGGATTAAGAGATGAAACCTTAAATTGAATCAATATAAACTAAATCGAATAACAAAAACGGTAACAGAAATGGTTTCGGTTCGTGCAAAAAAAAATCAGCAAGTTATTGAGAATCAAAAGAAACGGAATCACCTTCATCGTCGCGATCATCGTCTTTTTTCACGAGAGGCTGTGCCATCGCTAATTACGTTATTAAATTGCAGGATCTGTGATTTATTGTCTCACTAAGAAGGCACAAGTGAAATTTTAGAAGAGAGTGCTCTCTCTCTCTCTCTATCTCTCTGTTATTTGTTCTGCCCTCTGTGTGTATTGAGCTATGAAGAGGAGCGGGTTTAATCTGATGAGAGTGAGCATTGTGGAGTCTGTTAGAAGTAATAGTATCTAATTAATGAAAGAAAGCCACGTTGACAGGGGATTTTGTTTTCCATTTTTAACCTCGGTATTTTGAGATGGGTTACCAAATCGCCCTTCACCAGCTTGTTGTTTCTTTTAGTTTAAGAGACTGAGGGCGATGCTGATTTTTATGGAGCAAAAAAAGGATGCTTATAAGTGTATTTTAAAAAATATTAATTAATCGACATCCTAAAAAAAATTAATAATGATAATTGCAATCTCCAAATTAAAACAATGTAAAATAAAATTAAAAAAATCAATGAATAAAAAAAGTCATAAAAAATACCAGCAAGGTGATGAAATTGAAAAAAATCTTGATTATAGGTTTAATGATAAAATTAAAATTTTATAAAATGACTGAGAATAAAAAACTTAAAACATTGAGGACTAAACCTCAAATATCATCAAATATTGAATTGAAAAAAAAATTTAAAGGCTGCAAATTCACAAAATAATCCAAATTAAAAATAAAAATCAAGAAAGTGACGATGAAATCTGGAAATCTTTTTTGAAAAAATCAAAATCAAAATACAGTATTTTAAAGTTATACTCGACTCAACAAGTTAACTTATGACCCGGGGGACCTGGAGCTTAGACTGGCCCAAGTTTCAAAAGAAATTGGAACGAAGCACAAAAAACATTTGATTTTAATGTTTAATTCAAAAGCAAAAATCCTCATTAAAAAAACTAAATTGAACAAAGCCTAAAAAAAAATCTCTAGATAACTTTTTTTTTTCAAAATGAATAAAAAATCTCAGAGAAAATAGAAAGAAAAGGTAGGAAAACTTCTCTTCGTGAGACCAAAAAATATTAGCTAAAAAAAATAAGAAAAAACCAGGTAAATTCAAATGAATCTTCTAAACCCAAATTAATCTTTTAAAATCACAAAGCATTAAATCTCACACCTATACTTAACTAAGAAGCTCAATATAAAACAAATTTAATGTTGAATGGTGAGATTAATTAAATTAATTTTAAATTATTCTTTTTAAAAGAGCAAGGTCTAGCACAAAAAAATAAGGTAGTACCAAGCCAATTTAATATTGAATGATAAAATAAATTAATTTAATCTAATAAAAAAATCATTTTAAAAGAGGTAGATCTAGAAAAGACAAAAAAACACTCGAGATAACCTGTGTTACTCTCAAAAAATCAAAAAAGTCCCATTAAAAATAGAAAAACATATGAGATGATGAAACAAAAAAAAATATTATAAAAAGAAATGAAAAAATCCAAGAAAACCAGGGCAACCTATCTCGAATTAATATCTCAAACTCACAACTTGTTAAGCTCTAAACCCGGGCTTAATCAGGAAGGTCAATACCCGACCACTTTAATGTTGAAGTATGAAATCGTAAAATAAAATTAATCTAAAAAAGTTTAAAGTTTAAAAATTCATTAGGAAAAAAAAACCAAAAAGAGTGAAATTGAAAAACAAACTAATTCTATAAACCATTTTAAATAAAATGAATAAAAATTAAATTAAATATAGAAAAAAATAAATTGAAGATGAAATTAAAAAATAAAATCTAACTTAATAAATTATTTTATATAAAAAAATACTAGTCAAAAGATCAGGAATGAAATCTGAAAAATAAAAAACCAACGGGAGAGTTGCATTGATTTGTTTTCAACAATTAAATTTAAAAAATAAAAAAATCTACTAGAAATAAAATTAAAAATAATTTTTTTATAAATTAGTCAAACAAAACAAATACTAATAAAAAAACCAATGATCAAATTTGAAGACAAGTATTGAATTTGTTTTTGGACAATGCACTTTCCTAGGATGAGAAACAAAATGAGAAAAATAAAAATTGTTGTTGATAGCAAACAAAGATGAAAAAGAAACACGTGCTGCTTGGTCAGGTAGGTATTGTCGAGAGAATTTCATTGTTGCCTTGAGAATCACCATTTAACCATGTAAATTATCTGCATATGCCTCCACAAATTTACTGGAGGGCAAATTAATCATTTAAATTATATTTTATAACCGGTAAAATACACAACAACTACTCTCTTAATTTAACAATTACACAAAAAATAAAAATAAAAATAAAAATAAAAATACTTGTATACCCGTTTCTTTTTCTTTTTTAGCTCCGAAAAGAGGATTAATGGTGGGCACTGACCAGCGGTCACATTGTCTATGGATGTAAGTTTGGGTGGACTTGAATTATTGGTTATTTGGGCTCAGCAGTTTTGGACTATTGATTCCTTTCCTAAATGTCTAAGCTCGATAAGTGCATCATCTAATATTTCTTATCAAATTCACTTCGAAAAGAAAAATTACTACCAGTAAATTCGTCTAGCAAGGAGAATTTTAAGAACGGTAATTTTTATTTTTTTTTTGATAACCCGGGGTGTCCGGGTCATCTTACGCATACCACGACTAATTTGCAGGCCCACTGAACACCCTGCAAGCTCAGTGGACATGTAAGACACCGCGGAGATGGCATGCATACACATAGAGGATCGAACCCGGGTGTAGAGGAAGGGAACAAATCCCTTCCTTCGCTAGGCCACGACTTAAGTGTAATTTTAAGGACGGTAATTGAAATTACTTGAAAGTGAATTGAGAGAGAATCTTTCAATAAAATTACCATGATTAGTCCATGTATAAATGCTGAATGCTGTGCATTGTCATTAGTGATCTTTTATTCCATAAATATACATGTGAATGCATGTTATTTTGTTGAATGCCAATTTGATTTTACAATTTCTTACCTTAAGAATATTCCGGGAAACATAAGTCCAGAAGCAGTCAAAAGGACAAATTTCCAACCAATTGTTTTTTCATGTTTTACAATTTTTATTGTCAATATTTTTCTTTAGATTATTAGGCTTTAAAAAAATAAATTTGGAGGCTAAAAGTTATAAATGCTACTTCAAAATTTACAGACTCCTAACTTCAAAATATTGAAAAACATTACGCCATAGATAGCGCAACTTAAAATGAGAAAATATTTGTTGAATTATCTAGTGTTTGGTTACTGTTCTAAGATGGAAGAGATATAAATAGTTGAGGCAAAGAAAACAAGATATAAAATAAGATTGAGAAATAATTGCATTTTGTAGATATTTACAAGACAAAGTGATTGTCTCTGTATCCTGTTTGTTTATAGTGGATAAGACAAAATAAAATATAAAAAAATCTATTTTACCCTTAATATATATTGTTATCAGACTTGCTATAAAACAAGGATTGACTTGACTAGTTGATCTGGAACCTAAACTGATTCGAGTTTATGAAAAAATAGAGAAATGATTTATTCAACCTGACCCGATAAAAAACATGGGTCAAGAATCCATTGACTTTCTTGGAAAAAATTAAGAACTTTAGGTCAGTCAAGCTGACCCTCCTGATTCATGATCTAAACCTTGCCTTGGATCGACTCTCAAGTCGAGTTTTAAAATTATGATAATAACCATTTTTATTTGTACGTTAACTTAGGTTAACCCATGTTAACCATTTCGACTTGTGACTTGGTACTTGCCTTCCGAGCCGAGTTTTAAAACTATGAAAATAATATTTTTTATCCTTGTATTGACCCAATATCAGGAAGACTATCACCAGCACCGGTTTGACCCTTTAATCCGTGACTGCGACCTTACCCCGGGTTGATTGCAAATCAAGTTTTAAAACTATAATAATAACCACTTTAATTTTATGTTGATCCGGGTCAACTTGGGTTAATCTTCCTAACAAGTGACCTGACTTTTAACTCGAGTTGACCTTCGAGTCGGAGTTTTAAAATTATGATAATAATCACTTTTGTTTTTATATTGACCCGGGTTAATGGTCAATCCTACTTGTGACCTGGGTCTTGACCCAAATCGACCCCCAAATTGGGTCTTAAAACTATGACAATATCCCTTTTTATTCTTACGCTGACTCGGGTCAACCCAACCCATGACCCGAGCCTCGATCAGTGACCCAAGATTTTTTCTAGATCGACTCTCGAGTTGAGTTTTAAAACTATGATAATAATCATTTTTATTCTTACATGTCTTAGTTTGATAATTTTGGAATTAAAAGTTTTCTACAATGATATTTTATGAATAAAAATGTAATAAATATTGTTTCTAGGACATGTCCCCTTTAAACCTCTTGTTCTGGAAGTATAGAAATTAACTCCAAAACTGTCACAAAAATATATTTATTTTTATGTTTATATCTCTTAAACCAAACATATTTCTGTTTATACTGTCTCCATCCTTTTTGTTCACGAGTGATAGGTGAACATAACAGTAACCAAACACTACCTTATAATCACGGGCTGCGAGTAGTTGATTTTCTCAAGTTAATTTTCGAGGCAATGAATTAATCTAATTTTATTTTAAAACAATGTTATTTTAGCTTTTTAGATAAAAATAACATTGTTTTGAATTAAAAATAATAATTGAAGTAGTCTTGATTGGTTTTGTTAAGTTGTGAGTTGATCATTAGACCAATAAAATTTGATCATGAAAACCTTTTAAACAATTTAAAAATGAATTCTATATAAATAATTAAATGTGTATTTAATATTATAGTAGTTTTTATACTTATAATTAAAAAAAACATATTTAAAAAGAGCAACAAATTATAGATTTTTTAAACTCAAGTTCTTATCAATTCTAAGATGAAGCAATTAAAACCAAATAACTTTTTAAAATGATGGTTATTATATGTCAAATAAACCTTAAATAAGTATTTATTTTTGTGTTATAATATGTTTTTAAATGAAAAAATATTAAATAATTATTTTAAAATATTTTTAGATGATCTTAATATATTAATATTAAAATTTTAAAATATATTATTTTAATTCATTATTAATTAAAAAGCACTTTATATATTAAAATATCATACACACAGCTGTTCCAAAACAAAATAATAATAAAAAAATAATCAATTTGATTCCATAAATTACAGGTCGCTACCAGCTTTCCGTGACCAAGCAGACTAATAAACTAGAAAAGTCCGACCATCTCATCAGAACTTAAAAAGAAAAGGTTGGAAAAAAGGAACTCTCCCTGCTCCTCCGTGGTGGTAGGAGTATTTAACACACAGAGAGTATCTACTTACGCGGTGCACAGACAAAAAGAGAAAAGTAGCTTTTTAATCTCTTTCCTTCTCTTCTAATTTCCAGAAACCTAACAGACAGATCGATCGGTTAAAACAAAGATGCCTTCCCGTAGAAGAACTCTCTTGAAGGTTATCATCCTCGGCGACAGCGGGTCAGTCACCTCACCTGCCTCTTTCTCTCTATATATTTCTGTTCGATTCTGAACTCTAGGGTTTGCTTGGAAAATTAGGCGGATTTTTGCAGATCCTAAATTTCAATTTGATCAGTAAAACTTTTTATCTGGTTGGTTGAATTATATGTTATTTTATTCTCATATATTCGCAATTTCTTAGATTTGTTTTTATAACTGATGTATTTTTGAATAACTTTGAATTTTTGTGGCTGTTTTAGATTATTTTCAATGAAGTAATATAGTTTGTTTGCGATCTGCAGGGTAGGAAAGACCTCTTTGATGAATCAGTATCCTTCAAACCTCGCGGTTATCTCATCAGTAATTATTTTGTAGTAGAAAATAAAATCTGCATTGCAATGTTACACATGTATACTGTTTTTTTGGGGGTTTTCCCTTTGACGTAATGATTTTAGATATGTAAATAAGAAGTTTAGCAATCAATACAAGGCGACAATTGGAGCAGATTTTTTGACTAAGGAAGTTCAGTTTGAAGATAGGCTCTTCACTTTACAGGTTGGCAGTGCTAGTTTATATTGTTGGTTTGAGTTGGATTTCGGTAATGTAGTGAAGTGTATAAACTTTAAGGAGTTCTTAGGTGAGTTTTTTTTTGTGCTTACTTGTCTTTTGTTTGTTGATTGCAAGTCAATCTATCAACTTGGTGATTAGACTTTAAATGAAGTTAGACTGACATTGCAAAATTTCTATATTTCACATCACGGTGTGCTGAATTGGAATGGTTTTGTGATTTTGTTTGGTAGTTTGTGAGTGCAAAATGAAAATGATTTGAATTGAACAGAAGTCTCCGTATTATCCTTAATAGAATACTTGTCGTTGGAATTTATTATAAAGTTCACATGAAATTTGGTGTTAATTGGATTTCAAATGGGGTCTAAGTTGGTCACTGCTCGTACCACTTTGTGGAAAAGCTTCCCATATTGATTACTGCCTGCTTTTTGTGCCCTACAACATTAGGTTGTCATTCTGCTTGTTCCAATACTGATTATTGTTTATTCTCTGCAAGTCTCCATGCATTATAGCAGGCACAAAAAATTCTTGGGATTGCCAAATATGCCATTGGATTACGAGTCAATCTTCCTATGTGTCTCTAAGGCCTTGACTGTTTTGCTGTACCCAAACATTTAGCATGCCTCCTTTTATTTTGGCAGATTTGGGATACTGCTGGGCAGGAAAGATTCCAAAGCCTTGGTGTTGCTTTCTATCGTGGTGCTGATTGTTGTGTCCTTGTATATGATGTCAACTCGATGAAATCTTTCGACCATCTTAATAATTGGAGGGAAGAATTCCTCATTCAGGTATTCCTTTAATTTTTTTCAATCTTGCAGAAAAGCATATCTAGCAAAATCCATGATTTTCTTAGTTGATGTTGATTTGCGACAATAATTTGAGAAACTTTTTGCAGGCAAGTCCTTCAGACCCAGAGAATTTCCCATTTGTTGTTCTTGGAAACAAGGTCGATGTGGATGGTGGAAATAGCAGAGTGGTATGTGCTTTGAGCGTGTCAAACAAAACCCCCTCTGTTTCTATTTTTCTCTCTGTAGATAAACAAATGCTTCTTGTGATTTGCAGGTTTCAGAGAAAAAGGCACGGGCATGGTGTGCTTCGAAAGGGAATATCCCTTACTTTGAGACCTCTGCCAAGGAAGGTGTTAATGTTGAGGAAGCTTTCCAATGCATAGCAAAGAATGCCCTGAAGAGTGGAGAAGAGGAAGAAATGTAAGTAAAAAACATAACCATGTCTATTTGCATGGCTCATCCTCAATTATGCTTTTAGTGAATGCACATTGACTAGTCTGATAAATTTCTTATATCATTAGAGTTTGACGTTAAACTGCAATGCTTCCTCATTTTGTTCAGCAATTAGCTTGTAAGAGTGCAGAATATTTGATTCGATGACCATATAAAAGCAATGCATCTTGACTTGTTAACAGCTACAACTTCGTTTTTCTTAAACGTTGAATAATCTGTCTGTTACCTTATTGAACAATGTTAATTACTACTGATGTCACTCGACTTTTGTGTTTCCTGTGGCAAATTTCGTGGCATGAAGATACTTGCCAGACACCATTGATGTTGGAAGCAGCAGTCAGCCTAGGTCAACGGGATGCGAGTGCTAAATTATAGCCTGTTTCTTCGGCAGCAATAAATGATCTTTACTTTTGCTACAAACAATTGGGCTGATTTTAGCCATTCTTATTCTTATATCGAGACTGTAAATTACATGTTTGTGGGAAAAACCCGCCCCTTGGTGTTGGACATGGTGCCTTTTGTGTAATAACTGCTATGATTTGTTCATGTTGTGTTTGATTTCTTTCCGGGCACAAAGCGATCTCGTCATGTTATTATTACATGATGCTTGCCTTTTCAATCAAGATACTTGTTTTGAGGAACTTTTTAAAATTTAAGTTTGTCCTAGTGTTTAGGAATGCGGTTTTCTCAAAAATTGAATTTGTTTTTGTTTAAAATTAAACTTTTTATATTTGTTAAAAATAATTTTTAAAAAATAAAAAAATATTATTTTAATATATTTTTAAAGATAACATATTCATTTAGACGGCGTTACTTCTAGGTGGGAATCACATGGAAGCATCTGCATCAATTTGTGAATCCCAATATCTTTTTCTTATATCGGACGGCCTACAACAGGGAAGTCATGCTAGTTATCTATGTCTAACATTTAGAAGATACTTTATGAATTCAACCATCAGCAAAATCTCACGGTACAAGTAATCATGCTTTTCATTCTCACATAATTCTGAGATGAGATGAATGGGTCCAATGCTCTTGCAATACACCGTTGAGTTACTAGTAAAAAGCTCCATCCCCACTTTTTTTTTTTATTACAGTGACAATAGTGGCTTCAAACGAGAAGATTGTAAAAGACACCAGCCCTTTTTTTCCCAGGAGACTGCAGAGCACGATATACCATCTAATATAGGACACAGACTTGCTGCACAGTAATAGTACTGCAACAGGAGACAAACTGGCCCTCATGACCTTCCAAAAAATTAACTGCATAACAGATGGAAAAAGGTATTAGAGCTTAGTCAAGTCTCTACACTGCTAAGATACAGAAGAAACAGGAGCAGAAAAGATGTATTTTTAGGTGGCTTTGGACATGCAAGTAAAACGAAATTCACGTTATACAGCTATGAGATGGAAATGTGACAGGATATCAAATGCAACAAAGCGAGTCAGTGAACACAGAAATGAGCACTCACTTGATAAAACTAGTCATAGCTGACTGGGTATAAGAATCAATGCAGTTCTATTCACACGCATTCTGAGGAAAGACTACTTTGTTCCAATTGAAGAAATTTTTTCCTGACTAGAAGGCCGAATTGAATTTCCTGCTGTAGTGGTTGTTGACACAAATGTTCCAGGAGGGGTATTAGCCAATGTACCCATCGGTGTTGAAATTGGTGGCCTTTGGGTAGCCATGTTCATTGGTGGTCTCGGAAATGTGTTTGCAAAGTTCATTGCAATTCTGTTGGAAGGTAATGATTGTGGCATTGCTCTAGATGAAGGTGGTAAACCAAGTCGGGCTGCAATTATCTGAGCTCGTTCTTGGTAAAGTCTCTGCCTTGACCTGTCCAGTTGCTCCCTCACCCTCATTATTACACTATCCATTTCATTAAAGAAAGCCAGCTTGGTTTCCAACTTATGTAACTGCAACATATGGAACCATCCACAAGGTCACACTTCTATGGACAATGATAGAATACAGCATAGAAAGCCAACTGGGCTGTAGAAATACCTGCTTCTCAATTAATGAGGCAGCAAGTTCCCGAATTTGGTCCTCTTCCTGGTTTGCAAGAAGTTTTGCCTTCACTGCTGCTGCTGAGAGAGCTGAAACTGCAGCACGCTTCAGTTTATCAATGTTATTGTCATCTTTAATCACTTCACTATCAGGCTTCTCTTTCTTGCTGTCTTTTGGAACCTCATCTGCAAAGGGACAGAAAAATTAAGAACATACAATCATAATGGAAAAAATCTTCCAGCCAAAAAATCAAAATAACCATTGCACATCAGAAGCACCATGGTGTCAAAAATTCTCCCACCAAAATTTTGAATAGACCTCCTTTGATGCTCAATTCAAGTGCAGATGATGCAAGAGAATGATATACAAGTTTTAGCATGCACCCAGAATAATTTGCAAAATTCCTGAACTCATCCAGTTAATGCTTTGAGAATACATCACTGTTTCTTTTTCTCTCTCTAACCATAACCACTGACAAACTCAGACTTTCTACGAACATTAAATGCCCACCGAACTCCATCCCAGTCATTTATTTTCAATCATATATCCACGATCCCTTTCGAACATACATATTTCCTCCCCAAATCTAACACAAGCACGCACAGAGAGAGAGAAGGAGAGGGAGAGGGAGAGGACCTGCAGTGGCTCCACTTTCAACCTTTGGATCTGAGGGCTCGTTCACTTCTGAAGGCTGTGAAGATGACATGTCTACATCAGCTGTTGCCTCTGTAGTTTGAGACTGCTCTCCTGTTGCATTTGATTTCACTGGTTGCTGTGACCCATTGTTGTCTGCAGGCAGAGAATCAGACACCATGTCCACGTCCTTTGACACATCAACAGCTTGAGAGGGTTCATCAACTGACATTGATGCAAATGATTGAGAATGCCCATTCTTTTCTGGAGGCTTCAAATTAGACACCATATCCACATCCTTAGCCACCTCTGTAAGCTGAGAATGCTCTTCAGCTGAAGTTACTTCCAGTGGTTCCTTCCCTGAGCTTGGTGGACACCCTGACTTGGGCGGTATCTCGTCTGATTCCTTTACAACACTTGGTGTGTGGTCCTTAGGTAACTCTGAATTGCTAGATTCCTTTGATCTACCAGGTTCAACTTCCTCATGAGTAACCACCATCTCTCCTCCATTTACAACATCTACTTTATCTGGGAATTCACCTTTTGAAGAATCCAGAGGTTTCTTCTCTTCAGGAATGGAGTCTTCAACTTTCTTGTCACTGTAATCATCTGACAAATCTTTGTTGTCTATACCTGAGGTAGGGCTATTCCCTTTCTGGCTTTTTCCCTCCTGCTTGTCCTTTAGAGCATCCTGATCAGCCATTTCAGTAGCAACACTGCAAATCTCTTACTCGCATAAGACACAGACCCAGGAATTGCAAAGAAAATTAAGTTCCGGTAAAAGTTCACATACCAATCACTGCAAGATGGTTTCTTTCTCTCATCTGGTGGATCTTCCAGGAGAAAGCAATGCCTTGATGCCAGCTGCATGCCAGGAGAATTGCTAGACAAGGATTTCAAAGCACTGCAGGCTGAAGCAGTAGCGACATCAGGTCCCACCAATCTTGCCAGAAACGATGCCTATAGAAGAAAGGAACCCATCAGTTGAATGATATTAGCTGCATTTTTTAACATGCTAACGCATACAATGCCATAAGCCTCAAGGTTAATCCTTTTTATACTTTTATCTGCAAATAAAAACTTTTTAAGTCAATGACATAGTTTTCTGCATGCTAACATTCAACTTACCACAGCCATGACAGGATTTCCAACTTCAGAAAATGAAAGTCGGTTTTCAGGAGTTGGGGAATAGCCAACAGCTTCAAATGCTTCTGTAAGAGCCCTGAGTGCAACATTTTCACCTATTTCCTCACCAGCCTTCACTCCACTGACATCTTCTGATTTTGAAGTTTCCTGACCATTAATCACATCACCTCCCTGACAAACTTTTACTCCACTCGTATCTTCTGGTTTTGAAGCTTCCATTGGCACAGCCAAGTGTTGATCCTCATCAGCACCTGTTTTACTCTCACTTGTATCATGGACATCTTTAGGGGCAGATGTGTCATCAATGGTTGCATCAGCATCTGCTGTTTCTTTAGAAGTACCATCCATATCATTGGCGCAGTCAAAAAAGGCATCCTCAATTGGCATTTGAACAAAGTGCAATATACACTGAGCCTTCGTTTTTGTGGCAACATGTTCTGCAATCTCATTCCAGTTTTCTTTATAGAGTTCCAATGCTTCAAGAAGAAGTAGAGTCTCTTGATCTGTCCACTTTCCACCACTTACACCAGCAGCCTCAGCAGGCTCCATGAGAATAAAATCTGATGAGGACATGTTTGAGCCAAACTTTCTATTATTAAAGCAATCGGCACATAAATCATAATCTGCCTGTCCAATAGGAATAAAATTAGAAAGAATGCAATATATAAAAGAGTAAAAAATGGGAGAAACTAAAATTTGGCAAGCATCTGTAGCCCCATTTCATGTATCATATCACTGTTGTATATTCTGTAAAAAACTAACATTTGGCATGTGCTTCTATCCTCTTTTAGATCCAAGCTACTTACTAAAAGAGATTCTGTACTTCACAAACAATTGAATTCGAATGGTGCAGGATTAAGGGAGTGTTTAGGACAATGGTAGAGATTCAAAGTGTTTTTCGCTTGGAAATGTATTAAAATAATATTATTTTCTTTTTAAAAAAAAATATTTTTCACATTAGCACGTTAAAACAATCCAAAAACGCACACACAAAAAATAATTTAAGCAAACAAAACGTTTTAAAAAATTTGCAAAACTGCACACCCTCTAAAACCAACAAATTCTAGGGAAGAACCAACCTCCTTCTGGCAATGATAGCGCTTGCGCGAGCAATCAGCTGAACAAGAATTGCAGTGGTACTCAACAGATGGCCCCTCAAGCTTAGCCAACTCTTCAGCAATTGCCGACTCAGGAAACAATCTAGATGGTGTAGTTGGAGCTGTGAAGTTAGGTTTAGTAACAACAGGTGGACATGTTTGAATGGCTTCAAAGCGAAACAACTTTTCAAGTGACAAATCTTTCTTTGCTGCTCCATCACCATCAGCGTTTGTAACAGAATCTAATTGTAATGGATGGAAGTTAATTAATCCCCAATAGTCCAAGAACTCTAACACCTCCTGCCTCGCTTCTGAGTCTGAAACTTCAAGTTCTGATAAATCTTTCAATTCAATAAGAGTGTTTGGATTTGCATGAAACTTCTTCATAATCCAATTACGTATATCTAAATAGGTGTCAGGTGTCCGGCTTTGGGACTTCCCATTAAAGAATGAAGGCAGTAAACGCTCCTCAAGCGAGTGAATTTGTGTCCATGAAAACCAACCTGTAATCCAAAAGGGAAAAAACCAAAAACTCATTTTCTGTCTCGACTAAACAATTCGCTCACTTAATTTTCACAAGAATTTTAAAATTTCCACATAAACAAAACACTGAATTTCTCACATTCTCGATTCATAAACAACAGTACAAAAGGCACAAAACTTGACCTAAACAACCCTGAAATTCAAGAATTCTCATAACTGCAGCTAATACATACACCAAAACCTCAAAATTTTCACATTTTCTCAGAAAACAGACTCAAATTAACAAAACTTTTCCCAGAAAACACACAGGAATTTAAACTTCCACCACTTACCACAATGACTAGGCACAACATGAGCATTAGAATCACGAGATCTAATAACCTCAAACTCTGCTTCAATTTCTGCTTGCAATTCCTCCACCCTACTCCTCCTCTCCTCCTCCACCACCGCAGCAGCATCCGGCACCGCCGCAACTACCTTCTGTTCGATCTTCACGCCTGCTGAAGGCGCCGAAGAAGCCAAGATGTAAGGGATTTGTCTCGCTCTAGTCAACGGACCGTTATGGATCGAGAGATTAGAAAATCCAGCTTTCTCGCGAGTGAGCCGTTTCGATGATAGAGGTGAGGAGAGCGAGTTTGAAAGTGAAGCTTTCCTTTTGTGCCCTCCAGCCCGGCGCCTTGAAGTTGCCGGTTCAAATGACGCCGGCGAGTCGGCAAAGCTCCCCGCCGGTTTCTCCTCCATTTGTGACTGATTTTGAGGGTTTTTTTTTTTTTTTTTGAGTTAGTGAGTGAGGGAGATGTGCTCCATTTCTGTGGATTATTATTGGCAGAGTGGAATTTTTACTTCCAGATAGTGAAGCGTTTTTAATATTTTGAATAAAAAAACATGTTGATTACTGGTGTTTTGGTTTTTAGTCGATTCAGTCCTTTTACTTCTTTTTTAGTTAGTCTGGAACACTTGTTTTTTTTTTCTTCCGATTTGTGATGGATCAAGCCCCTTTATCCAACTCCTTCCTTCACCTTTAAGCTTCCATATTTATAAATATAAGTGAATGGAAGGAATTGGTCATTATTAAGTAATTAATTTAAATGAATAGGGTTTGATTTTATAAAATATATATTAGGGAGGCTCATCCTATGAATATCAATACTTAAAGGATCATGTAAGTATTTTCGAGATTACACTACAAAGTGTTTTTTAAAATTATTTTTTTATCTAAAAATATATTAAAATAAATTTTTTAATTTTTTATGTTTTGATATTAACATATTAAAATAATTTAAAAATATAAAAAAATTAATTTAATATTTTTTTAAGTTAAAAATAGCAACTAACATTACCATGCAATACCTTCAGATTACCAGTGATGGATATTATTTTTTTTAATATTTTTTCTCTCTGTCTTTTTTCTCTCTCTCTCTCGAGAATACCCGGGAAATGAAATCCTTTATTATCCTTTGCATGTGCATCCTTTTTACCCGCGTGAAAAATTCATGGTCAATCGCTAGTCAAATTATATATTAATTAAAACGAAATCTTATTTATAAATAATGCTAGAGACATACCCTTTATACAAACATTATGTATTGAAAAAATAAATTAACTAAAAGAAGTTGAGAAGAGAAGCTCTTTGATTATTAAAATGTGTATTTGAAGTTTCATATTTTAAATTTGCTTTCTAAAAGTCACTAGTTCGAGTTTTTCAAATTTTAGTATCACTGAAAGCTTACATGATTGTTAACTTTAGGACCCGTGGAATTAGTCGAGGTGCACGTAAGCTAACCCGGACACTCACGTTAAAAAAAAAAATATATTTCCCCCGTTTATATTATCTTTATTTTTAAAATAGAAAAAAAACTATCTTCAAAAAATAATTGATTAAGTAGATAAAAAAATAAAACTTATTTGTATAATCCATCAGCTCCTTATGATAACGACTACAATTATCAATTTGAATTTTAACTCTTTGAAGTTCTATATTTATACGATAATTGTATGGTTCGCATTTTGCTAATGAAGATGGAGCTATAGATAGAAAAAGATGAATGGAAGCATGGTCCGGAATAATTGATTGGTCGTTTTGGAGACCATAATAACATTTTAAGCCTCCATCTGTTTGTATTAGAGGTGGAGGTTGAGATTTGAGTGTGGGACTCACTTAAAAAAGCTACAAAAATAAGAAAAATTAGCTTTTTGTGGTTGAGTTTTGTGCATAATTGGGTTGTACCCAACCACAACCTCAACCACAAAAGGCTAATTTATGATGACATTAACAAGCACATGATGTTGCTATCCATCCTTATGGTTTTTTATTTTTTTTAATATTAAAGCTTATATCTCTAAATTAAATTAACCATGCAAAAACAAAACCAATTAGGTCATAACACAATAATAAATAAAAAAATATAAGAGATAATTCAACTGGTCAGATCTAGGTTTACTTTCCAATGATCATGATTGGAGACTTACATGATCGTTAACTTCAGGACTCGTGGAATCAGTCGAGGTACGCATAAATTGAGCCAAACATCTATGTTAATAAAAAAAATCCCAGCGGGTTGTTAATAATCCAATTCTCCCTAAAACAACGGTTTTCTCACTACATTTAGTTTCACTCAATCCTCTAGAGGATACTTCCAACCTATCAGCTCTGTTTGTTTCATTATGTTGTGAGCATCTCCATCCTTAGCATGTATGATTTCCTTGACCAACCTTCTAACATCTCCTATCAAATTCCTTCGTCGCGTTGCTTCCTCCTAAAAAATGCATTTCTTTGTTTCCATAGCAGTCCCATGGACACCCCAAAAACTATAGCCCATTGCCACCCTTCCCTCGCAGCTTTTTTTCTCGATAGATTACTAAACATCCATGGCTATAGGTGCAAAGAGAAAAATTCACGTTCCATGGCGTCAACGTGTTTCACAACTAGAATTTTACTTGATTTTCTAGTTTATAAATTAGTAATATTAGTGTATCTGATGATCAGAATTTTAATTAATTAATTTTCTAGTTTGAAAACTAATGGCATCCGTAAGTCCGGCAACCAAGAATATAATAAAGTAGTTACCAGTTAGAGACTAGTAATATTAGTTGTTAGATGACTAGAAATCAATTAAATTATGACTCTTAGTAATAATAGTTTAATTTATAATTAATAAGTAATGAAATTACATATTATATATGATGATTCATTAAATAAGTTGTTTATATATATATTTTTTTTATCATAAGGTATTTCTCAGCCTCACATGGAGTAATAGATGTATGTCACTTATTTTTGTGAAGTTTTCAATATGACATCTCGGGTACAATAGTATTTCTATTTAATATTTAGAAGATCATTTTTTATTAAGTAATTATATGTTATTGCACCAATTTAATAGTTTGTCTATACTATTAAAACTTTATCCTTTAACTCTATTTTTAATTTTAAACTTTAGATGTTTGGAAAAGATTTATCAATCATATTAATTTAATAAAATCAGGGTTGTTATAATAAATGAGTATTTGACTGATGGGTTTGTATTCATTTTAATATTACTTTTAGTTTTGGACCGTTAAATACTTTTATTGGTTTAAAGGCCCTATTTATGCTTACCTCAACTAGGCTTCGGTTAATAAACCTGATTTTTTCTTATAAAAACAAAAGAAAATGGTGCAGTCATGATTTAAACTCACGATACTATAAAAGGAAAAACAGTTTTGTAAGGTTGTCAATTCTATTATTGTATTTTGTTTTTTTTTATTGAAATAATAAATTTTAATTTTTGAACTTTTCAATATTGCATTTTGAAATTATATACTATATATAACTCAAAATATTAATTCAATATATATAATTTCAATTTAAATATAAAGATAAATTAACTTTAAATCATGGAATGCAAATACAATGTGAAGCATTTAAAAATAATTTTAAATATTTCAAAATAGTAAAGACTCAAGACTAAAAAGAACTAATTAACTTAAAATATTCAACACAAAAAAACATCAGAATATTAAGAAAATAAAAGATTTAATTAAAAAAAAGTATAAATTAAACATCAGTGTTGATATTACTGTTCTTAATGACATGTGATAATCTCTACTTTTTCTACCATTTTCGTTTGTGTATTTTTGTTTCATGATAAGAAGCTGAAAGCGGATAATATTGCTGCTGCTGCTGCTGCTGATGATACCAAATTGCTCAAATGATAATATTGACGCTAAGGATTCTGATACGGTGGTTAGGCAAAATACAATCCAATATAATTATATAGGCTTTTAAAAGTATTTATGAAAAAAATTAATTTTTTTTTTATTTTTTTTATTTTAAATTAATATTTTTTTTGATGTTTTTAGATATTTTGAAACATTGATTTCAAAAATGATTTTAAAAAAATAAAAAATTATTATTTTGATACATTTCTAAGTGAAAAACACTTTAAAAAACAACCGCAATCATATTTTCAAACAGACACCACTGGTTAAATGTAAAAATCTATAGCTTAATAATTTAATATATTTTGAAACAAATTTATTATTTTCTTGAATTTTAGTTATTAGCTTTTTTTTACCTGTTTTGAGTATTTTTAAAGTTTTGATGGACAAATAAAATATCAATAAGGTGTTATGTTGGTTATGGCTGATTTTAAAAATTTATTTTATATTATTTAAGATTATTTTAAATGTATAAATAAACCTACAACGAAAAACATGATTAATTAATATGTTTTTCAGGATGGTTTTTTTGTTAATATCCTTGTAAGTTGGATATAGAGTTGAACTAGTTATTGACCCATGATTTGCCGTTGCTTTGATATTTTTTATGGTAAAAAAAAAATGTGAAAGCTTTTCAAAAATATTTTTTATAACAAAAAATTATAATTATAAATCAGAAATTATATACATAAATTTAATTAAATAAATTAAGAATCATTTGTGATAATAAATACAAAAAAAATGTTCATTCGTCTATTTGACTCGCCTAACTGTAGATCGAATAATTTTATTTTTAACGCAAATGAATTAATATGTAGGTATTATTAACATGTTTTTTGATAACAAGTAAAAAATATAACCGTGAATCAAAAAATTAATACTTATATATAGTTGATATTTATATATAATAAATATAATGAAAAACATATGTTTTAATAAAAACAGATAATATTTTAATTTTATTTTTAACATAACAGAAAAATATGACAATGTTGCAATTGCTACATTGAAACACCATTTTCTTAATTTATATATTATTATTGACATGTATTTATTTTTATTTTTACTTAAAAAATATTTTTTTTATTTGGCATGTTGAATTAAATATTTTAAGACAATATATTTAATATATATTAAAAAAAAGGTCTATTCATTACATATTATGGTTTTTGAAATACAATGTATTTTTATCGAATCAAATATTAGCTTGTGCTTTTATGAATATTTGTGGATTGTTTTCAAATCATAGTGGCCTACAAGTAATAATATTTAATCAAGCTCAGCCTTGCTTGCTAAACAAAATCTTCCTAGTTTTTTTTTTTAAAAAAATAAAATCATGATACTTTCTATTATTTAATAAAAACACGAATCTCCACCTCATACCTTTAAGGCTGAATCTAAAACCTTTGAAGAGAAATCCCTGATCCCAATCTCTACATTCTTCTAGCCGATATACTAAAACTCCTCTTCAGATTGCTATTACTTTTATTCTCTAAAAACCCTAAAATTTTGGTGATAGTACATGATCAGGGCTAAAGATATGCTCTTGTACCTTGATTATTTTTATGAAAAGTAATTTTTAAAAAAAAATTTAATTTTTTTTTTATTTTTTTGTTATTAAAAAAAATTGATTAACAAAAAATACTTTCCAGTTAAAAAAAATTTGATTTGGTTTATAGGAAAGTGTTTTTCTTTTATTTTGAACGGAAAACACTTTCTAGAAGTTGTGAAAAAAATTAGAAATGATATGTTATTTACTGATTATATCAAATTTGATTTTTAAACTTTTGATTATGATATATTTTGTTTTAATTTTTTTCTTTAATTTCATACATTAGAATTTGACTTAATTTGATTTTTATATCAACTTTGGTTCTTATTTTTATGATTATTATTTGTTTTTCTCTAATTATTTTTTAATTGAAATTTTTTATCTATTAGTTTTGGTCTTTATTTTTTTTATGTTATTTATTTTATTTAAAATAATTTATGAAATTGTAATTTTTTTAATTTCATCATTTTTCAACTTTTTTATCTATTAGATTTGATCTTCGTTATTTTGATTATTATTTATTTTATTTGAGATAATTTATGAAATTAGATTTTTTTTTCAATTTTATTCGTATTCAAATTTTTAATTTGTAAGATTTATTCATTGTTATTTTAATAAACTTGAAAAAAAATAAAACATTAATAAATTATTTTTCAGCACATTTTTAATGATATAGTCAAACACTGAAAAATATTTTATAACTTATTTTTTATAATACTATCAAACATTATAAAATGATTTATTTTTTTAAAATTTATAAAAAATCATTTTCTAAAAAGAAATTTATTTCCGGGCCTTAATTTCTAAACCCAGAACATATTTTGGGAATCAACAAGAAGCCCGTAAGCTATGGTGACCGTGCATGGCGAGGGACCTGAAGATTTTAGCGAACATCAATTTCTGGCAAGCTGATGTTTCTGGTGCTATTTTCTGCAGAAGCTAGGATTTGCTGCTTCTTTATCCACTGTAAGAGAAAAAATCAACCACTCGCATGGCTAAAGATTTCTGATAGAAAAAAAAAAAGAGAGGATTTTTAGATCCGAGCAATCAAGAACATAGCTTTTAACTTTTAGTTACTGACCTGACAACATTCTTGACAAAAATGTATTTAATTGATCATTTCTTAAGAGATATGATCGTCTCTTTTTATTGAAGTTAAGGTTTCTGAACCCCCTTCATATAGCTACCGACTTGCGCCTAATTTTATGAGCACATCTTTAATTTAATAACATAGCCACACTTGTACACACTAATTAACCAGTTAAAAGCACAGCACTCCTTGATGCTCTACAAACACAAGTGACAAGTCTTGATCACAAGTTTTCTCTCCTCATGGCGCATATGCCTTGTCTTCCTCGTGATCCCGAGCATTCGTAGGATTCGTTTCTTTCAGCTCGTCCTTCCCGTCATGACTGTGATATATGATGGCGCTGTGCCTCGTATCGAAATCCTTGACAAAATGGTTCAGTTTGCCAGCACCGGCAGGATCTTGAACGAAAAGGTCCTTGATTGCTTCCGGCATAGGCTGATCCTTCGTCATGCTCTTCCAGTAATATTCCCTCGGCTCCTTTCTTGCATCCCTGAGCTCAACAAACTAAGTCCAAACAGGTGAAGAGTATGTTAGCTAGGGCGTAAACTAGATGGAAAACAAAACAAGCAACGACAACCCAATCAACAACTCTAGATCTTCTTTAACTAGATATATGTTAGCTAGAGCGGACCGATTCATGAACCCAAGAGGGAAAAAACAAAAGAATTAGAAGGATCTTTTGTAAAAATCAAATTGAGGGTATCAGAAAGAAAGAAGAAATAGCATGACTTGTCTGGAATCTGAGGGTTTCACATGGTTATGAAATGCTTACCGAGAGAAAAGAGACGAGAACAAGAACAGCCAAGAAAGACTTCATTTCTAGTATTCTACACCTTGATCTTGATACTCGTACTTTGTATGGTAGCTAGCCTTCTCCGTCCCTGGCTGATCTCTGCCATTTATAACAAAATATAAGGGTAGGAAAGTGATTATCAAATTTCTTTCGCCCTATTATTGAAAAAAATAAAAATATTTGCGTAATAAAATACAGATGAGGGGGTGATTTCATGGTCAGTGGGGTGGCAAAACCGAAAAAAGCACACTAGGAGCTTGGAACAGAAGGGAATCCAATATGGATGGTGATACAATTTTTAATTATTTCCAGAGTTACTGTTCATCATTCACCACAGTGCCTATGTGTTGAAAATGTGAAACACGACTGACCTTATCAAACGAAAATACCTAAAAAAATATTTTAAATTTCCACTCTTCTTTTGGTGACAGGCGACAGCCAGAGGTTTTGCTTACCTCCATTGAAATGATGAGTGCTTTTATGATGGAGATAATGCCAATAATACTTACTAATTACTAGGGTAGGTTAATATATTACCGTAACAATATCAACATTTTACACTTATTAAATACAAGAATAAAATCTACACGCAATTCTAATAATATTAAAGATCTACACTAAAGGTGATGTCAGTCCAAGTTAAAGGTATAATTTTGAATTTCATTACTAAGAGTGCTTTTAAAAAAATATTTTTACGGTGTTCAAATTATTTTTAAGGTGATATATGTTCAATTCTAATAATATTTTTTATTAATGCTATCAGAAACTAAATAGTTTCAATATTTTTTTTTCTTCTGAAAACAACAAGATTCATAAGTTATAAATACTATCTGAACCATCTAGGTAAAAAGTTCACAACTTTTTTTACTCTAAAAATTTATATATTTAAAGAGCATTAATCACAAAAAAAAAACAAACACTATTGTTTTTGAAATTTAATGTTATTTCTTTTATTTATTGCCTTTTCCATTTAAATTTACCGACTTTATCATCGGATGGTCTTTTAAATCTTATTGATAATGACTATTTTTGCTTGTACTAAGACTTCTACTGTTAGTTTTGTATTTCCGGGGCTTGATAAGAAAATTAAGGACATGAATATTTAATTAACCACTATCCAAATACCAAATAACCTATTCATTGAACATACTAGATTTTAAGACATCATTAATTGGTGTCGTTTTTGGGAAACCTTTCAAAAGACTATTATTAATTATCCTTCTAGTTTAATGATATTTATACTCATCATTAATGATAGAGAATCAAGACACCCCTAAAATATGATGTGTAAAAGATCTCCTTGTCATTATAAACACTCACGCACAACCAACACTTCATCAACTTATTAATATAGACAAAAGAAAATACACCTCTACAAGTCTCAGTTCCACCTCTGGGTGAATGAAAGCCGAGAAATAGCAAAGAGATCCAACCCATAGGGTATGGATAACTAAGATCGTAAGACAAGACACTCCTTTTAAAAGTTTACCCTTGAAGGGTATTTCTTTTTGAAATTTCATTTTAGAAAAGTTTTGGAATAATCCAATGTAGATCCTAGTATTTGGAATTTGAAAAGGATAGGTCGCCTATGAAAATAGACTAATTTGTTTTTTTAAAAAAATTAAAATGGGTAGGTCGCCCATGAAAATAAACCAATTTTAGAGAAGAATGAATGTTTGCTAAAAAATGAATGCTTGCTAAAATTATTTTTGGAATTTAAAAATGGTAAGCCACCTGTGAAAATAGACCAACACTTTTGAATTTTAAAATTGATAGGTAGCCCTGTGAAAATTGATCAATTTTAGGGAAGCATAGACGCTCATTGAAATTCTTTTTGGAATTTAAAAAAGGCAGGTCGCCCGAGAAAATATATCAATTTTAAAATTTAAAAATGGACAGTTCCCCTATGAAAATAGACCAATTTCAGGGCAATATAAATGTGTTTTGAATTTTTTTTGGGAATTTGTAAAAAGATAGATCACCTATAAGAATAAACCAAAACTTGAAGGATAGGTCACTCGCGATAATGAGATCATTTTCTTAAAAAAAGCAAATTTTTTGGATGGGCGGATCACATGGTAAGTCAGATATACACTTTTTCTTTACAAACTCACTATGCAAAACCTTGATAAGATTTTGCTTTGTAAGCATTGTAAAGAGAAAGCATTTGTTGTTACCTATTTTTTATCCTACAGAAAAAATCAAGAAAAGAAATAGAAAAATAAAATCCAAAAATACAAGAGGATATACATGAACCCAATTTTGATTGATAAAAGACTCATTTGGTGAAAATATTTTTATTTAGGGTAAAAGATAGGTAAGGACTCAATGAAAATTTTGAAAGGCTTAATTATTTTTATTGAGGACTTGGTTACAAGAAAAATTAATATTTGAAGTCAATTCAGACTTTAATTGGAAGAAATTAAAGTCTGGAGGTCGATTTGCAATTTTAAAGAGTTAATTTGGTCAAATCAAGGGATTAATTGTATAAATATTGAAGTTTGACGGGCAATTAGGTAGTTGATTGAAGAAATCCAAAACCAATTATCAAACTAAAAAAGCCAAGTGATGTATGGGCTGAAATTGATCAAATCAGGGGCCAAATTGAAGAAAATTAAATGTTTGATGGTCAACTAAGGATTCAAGTGCACAAATCAGAAACTAAGGACTAGGATGAAAATGATGCTAAACTTTGGGTCTGATGATTGAGTTTGACAAGGTTGAAATTGCATGAAATTAAAGTTTGTGAGACAATTACGGGTGCAATTAAAAGCAATTGGAAGAATAAGGAATAAAATAAAATCTATTAGATCCTAAATTAAAAACCCTAATTTCTAGGGTTTAACCTACACGATGCGTTGTTCAACCATTATTTAGCTTCTTCTTTGACAATTTCGATTAATCAAGGATACATTTTCAAACGAATAAATATGTTGTTTCTGTCCACCTTTAAGGCTGTAACCACCACTATTCAACTTAGAAACACACCCTCTATAAAGATCGACTACTCCTATTAAATGTTTATATCTCATTCTTTTCAACGAACTCAACAATATCTTATCCCTGATCAACCATCACTGTATTTTTAGATTTTAAGCTAACTAGTTTGACACTTTCAAACTAATAAATATAGAGCTACAAACCTTCAAATTGAGTAAGGTTGGATCTGAATGAAAGGAGTACACCTCCTCTACAAAGTTCAGGTGGTCTTTAATGACGATGACATCAAATTTGCCCCGATGAAGTCTCGAAAGTGGCCAACTTAGTCAACCTTGACTAAGATACTTATTTATGTAAAACCACCTTGCTTTTTTGTGTATTCATGCTTAAAAAATCCCATGCTTAGGGTTCTTATCAAGGACTATAAATATTTCATCTAAGATTAGCAGGTGAGAAATGCATGCCTTTATCTTTAAGAAAGAGAAAACCACATAGGCAAAACCACCATCCCCAAAAACCATTAAAAGACAAAGGTTCCAGTTTTTAACATTTGTCTAGAGCTCTCTCATTTTGATCAAAGGGATGATATTTGATCACTTTATGTGGGAATCCATCAAAAACCTTAGAAAAAAATCTAATAAATACCCCACCGAAAAATCAAGAAAAAAAAAGAAAAAAAAAAGAAGAAAAGAGAAAAAACATGAGGATATACTATGTAAAAAGACTTTAGTGTAAAGGTTCAAAGACCTAACACATAATGTCTTATAAGCTTTGAAAATAATAGAAAATGAAGCGGAAAGAATGAAGGAAGGAAAAGAGAAGGGAAGTAGCAACCTATAACCAACAATCTTAGAGAATGTAAACCATATGAAAACTCAATGGTAGAGTCCATGTGATCTACCCATTTATGCTTTTTCAATATTTAATGATGTTTTTGAATCTTTTCAACATTATTTTATGTTTTAGCATATATGTGGATTAATGAATGAAAATGTTATTTTTAGTAATTAATCATGTTTTAAAGTTGTTATTAATGTTTGTTGGATGTTTAGATGTTGTTTTTGCTGAAATAAAATGATTTTTAGAATCTGTCAAATATGGTAGTAGGTTTGTGATGATTTTTATAGGTTGCTAATATATGTTCTTGGTTTCTAAGTTTGGTTTTGGTCCCTAGTGTTTAAAGAGTCAGTCTTGAATTGATATGTGATGTTTTTAGTTGGTTATCATTGGAGCAGCAGTTTTGGAAGGAAAAATCTAATGAGTGATTTTAATGACTTGTTTTTATTGTTTGTTTTGAGTCAAACATGCTCGTTTTTTATAATGTGGTAAGGACCAAAAACTGGAAGTTTAAAGGCCAATAAGGCCAATTTTTAGGTTTAGCAGTAGCTTAGGCATTTCTGGGCAACCTGGGCTCATGTTCTTTATGTTTATCCGAATAATATCGTCTCAAGTGCTAGTTTTAGGTTACAGTTTTATTTGATTTTGGTTTCTGCAAGTTTGCATGTCATCATTAATCAATAATCTAGAGTTTTCATACATTAATAACATGTTTTTGTGGGTTTTAATCCTAGGGTTTTCATTTTAAACTGAAACTCATTTTGACAAAAATTGTGATGTTCAAGTGATAATCAAAGCGAATCGATACTTGATTCTTGATCTATGCTTGATTGTGAACAAAACCATGACTTCTATTGCTTGAAATCTGGTCTGGTTTGATGTTTATATTGCTGGGTTTGGGTTTGAATGTTCTTCCTATTCTTCGTTTCCCTTGGTATTTGATCTATTTTTGTCAAAAAAAAATTATGATTTTTTTTGTTTTTTTTATTTATGATTTTTTTCAGTTAAATCTCTGTTTTGGTTTAGTTTTGGGTTAAACTTTGGTTTTTGGTTCGGTTTATGGTTGAACCAATGTTTTCGGGTTGACCCGGACATGTCAAAATCAGGTCAGATTTTTAAGGCTCTGTTTGGTTTGCTAATGTTTTTGTTAAAGGAATTTTGGCTTAAGGATGTGTTTGGCAAACACGTCCTTAGACCTGTTTTGAAGAAAAATATGGTTTTGCCAAATATGGCCTTAAAAGTTTTTGAATAATTTTGTTTATAAATCAAAAAATGATTTTTGCTTATTACATACAACACAATCCTTGCAAATATTGCATTTTATTTATAAAAAAAGAAAGAAAATGGTTTTTAGCATGGTTTTATAAAATACTTGCGTTGATTTTTTTTTTTTGTATTTTTTTGGAATTTACAATAAGTTTGTAAAATTCCTCAATGATTTGATCAATATTTCAATAACCCTATAAATTTTAATTCATGAAAGTTAATTGTCAATATTCTGATATAAATGTTGGATTTACAAATAGGCTGGTATTTAAATACCAGGAGTTGACTAGAAAAGTTTTAGAATTATTTTAGATATTCATCAATTTTAATTGGAAGTATTTTTCACTGCAAAATCCAAGTTGTGGAAAACCCTTTCACGTTTTATGATATGTGGACCTTGTCAGGGTATCTACGTGAACTCTTTCCATTAGAATTTATCTGGGCATACTAGCCCATAATATAATAAATTTGAAATGCTAGATTTATTCATAAGAATTAATCTTTTTTCTGAGCCGTATACTGATCACCGGTTAAGAATCCATCAAAACCTCTAAACTACATCTAAACCACACAATGCAGCTTATCTTAGGTAAGGTGTGATAGTGGTGCTAATACCTTCCTTAACCAAAACTAGTGTCTTACCCTTGGAATTTCTGACAAGATAAGTACATTTAAGTCTAATGAACATATACCAAACAACTTGGCAACGCCTTGCCCTCCGCCAACACCATGCCACACGCGTCAGGTGCGACAAAATGACAACTCCATTGGAGACTTTCTGTTTTGACAGTATTGGACTAGACTTTGTGTGTTTTATATGGTTTATTTGATTTGATGCATTTAAATTTTCACATTTGGCGTACTTATTTACGCTTTAACAGGTTTTATCCTTTTCATGCATGTATATTGAATATGGATAAATGTATTTATGTATCACTAGTTTATTTGTGATATATCGTTTTGGAATGCACATATATGGAAACTTCAGGTTAGGTGGGGGAGTAATGATTTATCCTATGACTTTTAGTAAGGGTTTTAAGTTTGTGAAACCATTCAACTCTTTATTAAGTGCTTGGACTGGTAATGATTAATATATGTGCCATCTCATTACCTTTTGATTCCCCTATATTGCACCATGAGGGTGATCACGAGGACAATAAGAGACCCATTTTTTAGAGACCAAGTAGTAAACCTATCCCCTATCTCATATGAAAGGATTAGAACATTTTTTTAGGGTGTATTTTTTTTACACATGTTTTGCATCAAGGCAAGCCCTTCATGTAACATCTTGAGTTCAGGACTTGTAAGTGACATAAAGGTCATCATTTAGGAATTTTTTCCTGTAAATTTTGGTAAGAATCAAAATTCTTGTTCATCATACAAGAGTAACAACCATATGTTACCCTTTGAAGGATGAGTTCATCAATCAAAGTTTAAGTAAGAGGACTTCCCTTTGAAAGTATCTTTCATGAGCCCCTTTAGCCTGTTTGAGAAGTTAAAGAACTAAAGGATATAAGGGCCTCCCGTCAACACTACTGATCAAGGTGTAGTATTACCAGAATTCTCTTTAAGGACCTTGAAAAATTTGTCAAAAACAACCAAAATAATCCACTTACCGGGTGGTGCTGACCAGGGTTTAAATTATAGTATCTAAGCGCATCTCTTACAAATTCTTATAAGAGGAACGAGTATCTAAATTTATACATGCACATAGAGGAAGTAATGATAAATTGACCATCTTTATGCTTGCTGGTGACCTGCGAGATACAATCACCAAACGCTGGTAACCTGACCAAGTAATCCCCTGGTTGTTTAAGATTGGCCTTGTTTACTTGGTTGTCGGACACCGTGCTCTAGGTCTTATATATAGGTGTATTGGGTAATCTCAATTGTCTCCTAAAGTTTAAAACATAATAAGGGGCATTCTCATCCCTTTTTCTAGTAGAAGAAGGTTGAACAACGCCTTTTTCAGATTTAAGGCCTATTCTAATGGTTGTAGATCCTTGACAAGTGATTTTAATTTTAGGTCTGAAACTAAAATATCTTTAGGAGACATAGTTTTCTTTTCTTTTTTAGAAGCCATTCTTAAAATTTTTAAGAAGTCTTTCGATAAAAAGAAAAAAAGATGAAGATTTATGTGTTTACTTAAGTGAATGACTTCTCTATGAAGAGATTTGCTTTTGTATGATTTTGTATTAGACTCCCAGTTCAGAGAAAGTAAAGGAAAATTTTGGCAAAAGTAAAAAAATGAAACTAGGGGAAAAGGATGGTTTATATAAATCATCACCTTTTCTTCTTATCAACAAAATGAAAAGCACGTGGTGTGGCATCATAAACCTTAGAAAGCCTAATCATTTTAGCATATTAATTACACGCAGCTGAATCGTCTTAAAAAAAAAACCTTTTCGTTTCCCTCATGACATCCTTTTAGATCAATCTGGGGAGACGCTTTTTACCTAGGGAGGACAAGGCAGTTTGACCAATTGTCTCTTAAAAAGTCTTTTAAGTCTTTACACTTAACATGCATAACGACTTAAGGGGGCAACTGATGAGTCAATATTGTTTTTACTCAATAATTTTATGCTTTGAAAGAGTCCAAATCGATAGTAGGGTATTAGCCTAATCAAACATGAGTCTGCAAAGATGTCAGATCTAACTTACTTGGGTTCAACCATAAGTTGAGCCCAAGTTATTGTGGGTTTGGTGCGTTGCTAGATCCAATATACTTGGATTTAGCCATGAGCCGAACCCAAGTCATCATGGGTTTGAAGAGGTGTTAAACCCAAAATACTTGGGTTTAGCCATAAGCTGAGCCCAAGTCATAGTGAGTCTATCGAGATGCCAGATTCAAGATACTATGGGTTCAACCATGAGTAGAGCCCAAGTCACCGAGGGTCTGATGAGATGTCATACCTAATATACTTGGATTCAACCATGAGCTGAGCTTAAGTCATCACGAGTTTGGTGAGATGCTAGACCCAATAGACTCGGGTTTAGCCATAAACTAAGTCCAAGTCATCACGGGTTCGACGAGATTCCATACCTAATATACTTGAGTTTAGCTATGAGCTAAGCTCAAGTCATCGCTGGTCCGATGAGATTCTAGACCCAACATACTCGAGTTCAGTAGGAGCTAAGCCCAAGTCACCATAGGTCTGGTGAGATGCCAGACCCAGCATACTCGAGTTCAGCCACAAGCTAAGCTCAAGTCACCACGAGTTTGACAATATACTAAACCTAACATACTCGGGTTCAACCATGAACTAAGCCCAAGTCATCACTGGTCTAGCAAGATGTCAGACATAGTATACTCGGGTTCAACCATGAGCTGAGCTCAAGTCACCGTGGGTCTGGCGAGATGACAGACCTAACATACTCGGGTTCAGGAATGAGAGTTCAAGTCACCGTGGGCCCGACGAGATGTAAAACCCAACATACTTGGGTTCAGCCATGAGCTAAGCCCAAGTCATCGTGGGTATAGAGAGATGTCAGACCAATTATACTTGGGTTTATCCATGATATGACCCCAAGTCATCGTGGATCCGGTAAGACATTGTACCCATTTCCCCTAGGTTTGGATCTACGCCAGATCCAATTGGACTTAGAAATCCATGCTAGAACTATATAATTTTATCTTTATGAACTGTTCATGTATAAAGTAATTATAGCCCTACATCTATAGATATATAAAAGGTCTCTCAAGGGGCCTATCACATTTTCAATCTCATTAATTAATGATGTGTAAGAGATAAATGTCCCTTATTAATGATATGTAATAGATATTTATCCCTTATTAATATCATCAGAAGCTATGAACTTCTTACTCTTTTATTTTTCTAAAGATGACAAGGTTCAAGGGTTATAAATACCCCTTCAACTATTGAGTTATGAGGTTCACAACTTTTCATACTCTAAAAGCTCATATATTTCAAGAGTATTAATCACAAAAAAAAAAAAGAACAAACACTCTTGTTATTAGAATTTAAGACTCCTTCTTTTATTTATTACCTTTTCTATTTAAAATTACTGATTTTATCATTGGAGGGTCTTTAAATCCCATCGATAGGGATTGTTTTTGCAAGTACTTAAACTTTTACTGTTAGTTTTGTACTTCCCGAGATAAGAAGAAGGACATTAAAGACATTAATATTTGATTAATCATTATTCAAATACCAAATAACTTGTTTCTTAAATATATTAAATTTTAGAACATCACCAATAAAATTATTGACATAATACTATTTTTAGAATAAAAAATAAATTATTGCCAAGCCAAGCCAAGCCAAACAAATTCATTTTATGATACTAGTTAGAAACTTATATAATGTTTTTCGCTTGTGTGTCGGTGAACTAAAGTTGTTCCATCACTTTTGTAATAACTACCGACCACAATTTAGAGTGATGATGTGTATTATGTATTCTACACTTTCTTTCTTTTTTATCAAGCATGAGAGGTAGAGAAAATTCATAGATTAATTGAGATCGGTTTTGAAAAAATGAAAAAGTCACATGCATGTTCAAGATTCGATGGCCTCGACAGCAAAAAAAAACAAAAAACAAAAAATCAACGCCCTGTGCGTGGCAGTAGGCGCTTTTTATAATTCTTTCCCTGAACAATTATAATTGTTTTTCAAATAAAGGACGTCTATGAACAGTTGCATGATGTCCTTGTAAGTGGTCAAACTTCTTGTCTATCAGACTACCCCTCCCTGTTTTCCTTTCCTTTTCTTTCTTTGTTTTTGTATGGTAGAGAACAAATCATGCCGTTTTAACTTTTAAGTTGACTACCAAGAGAAGATGCCCACAGAAATTTCTGCAGAAAAGACAAAGAAGCTAAAAATTAAGTAGTTTTGGTGAGGTTTTCAGGGTATAGGAAAATTCCAGGAGAAAATAGGTGGGAAAGGTGCGTAGAGTGTTCATGCTGACATGCGTACCCGTCATAACAGTGCTATAGATCTTCAGTTTTCGGCAACCTAGAAGTTGACCTTCAAATAAAAAACACGTTCAATCAGTAAGATATCAATTTTCAGGAGAAAGATATGGCAGATCTAGATGTCTCCACAAATATCGTCAACTCTTATATCCCACACGTTGGTGACGCAACATAATTTTCAAGTTCAAAGTTTGAATTTGTAATTTCAGGACAGCCCAGTAGTACTAACCAGATTTTCATATTCAAGCTTTTAATTTGATGGGGTACTCTCTTCACAAAAACAAATAATTAAACAAGTTTTTTGTTGCGAACCAGAGGACATGGTGATGAAGGCTGGAAGGAGACAACATCATTGAAAAATCAACAGTTGGTTTGGCGAGAATTCTGCTGGCTCGAAGTTACTGTTCAGATTTAATAACCAGTTCTTGTATAAGATTCTAATGAATCAATTTCTGGGAAGTAATCATTGATGAACAAATTGCATCATCCTTCTCTGATCCCTTATGTTTTTAGTAACCTGCAAGGAACTCCATACATTTTTTTTTTGTAATTAAATAACTGAAAAGGCTGATATATTCATGAGATTATCAAGGTAGCCCAGAATTCCTGTCAAAGAGAACAAGTTCAAGCCTGATATTATTAGTTCCACAGTATTTGTGCCTGCCGTTGCATTCCATGCAGGGATTCTATCATTGACTGTCAGCTGACCACTACGGGAGAGTTAAAAAAAGTAGGAAAAAAGAGTTAGTGGGTTGCTGTGCCTGTGACTTTTATAAAAGATATATATTTATTTAAAGAATAGAGAGGAAACTTTTTTTATTTTTATTTTTTTTCTGGAGGCTAGATTTGATTCTAACGCCCACGAGAAAAGCTGGCTCTCTAGGCTAAAAGTCAACTTGATACGTGGATAATAGGTAGCCCAGAATTCCTGGCTCTCTTTTCTTTTCTGGAACTTGATTCACGAATAGTGCTGTCCACTTTCAAACGAGAAAGAACAAACTAGTCTCTTAATTCTCAATTAATTTACAATTTGGTCCTTCTGGAACTAAAATAATCACACACTTGAAACATTATTCATTATTTAACGCTAATCTATCATCTAACTTGGTTAATTTCTTACGGATACTAATTTTTATTTATTAGAAAAATACAAAAGGATCTTATTGCAACATATATATCTACAAGGATGATTTATTTAAGAAAAAAAAGATATGATGAATTAGAGGAATAGAAAACAAAACCATCAACTCCAATTATAAATACAACAACTCTGCTTATATTATTAATTTTTTTTTTACAGGCACAACTTCGACAGTAAACACTAATAGTTTTCATGTATCTAACAACTTATGCACGATGATTCATGAGATAAAAAGGATGTTTGATATAATTATAAATGCTGTTTTTTAAAATGTTTTTTATTTTAAAATATATTAAAATAATATATATTTTTATTTTAAAAAATTTATTTTTAAAACCAATACATGAAAACCATATAAAATAAAAATTTAATCTGAGCAGCTTTTGAGCTTTTATAACTGTGAAATGTCTTTTCGACAGTTTTGTGACAACATTACTTAGTGTTGGCTTTATAGACCAAAGTAAAAGCTGAGTGGAGTTGGATGACCAATTTGTCGTTCTTTTCTAGATTTTGTACAATTTGCTTTTTTGAATAAGTTTGATTTTGTTCTAGAGCAACGTTGAACATGGACATTGTGCTGGTCGGCATTGCCTACCAAAGTCAGCTTCATTTTCGCATCCACAACATGACATCTACGAGTAGTTTTTTTTTTTTTTTGTAGAAAATCTTATCGGATTAATCAAGAGAGAGCTATCTAGATATCTTTTAGATACCAAGAGAGCAGTCAGAAGTTTACCGGGTTGCATCAAATATTGTTTTTTGAGTATTATTTTAATGTGTTTTAAAATAAAAAACACTTTAAAAAATAACCGTTATCAGGCACTCAAACACCATATTATTAGTGATGTGAGCACGGTATTAAAGTGATAATCATGTTCGTTAGAACTCCAATATCCATTCAATTTGTCAACCAAGTAGAAACAGAAATGTAACTATCAAGAAAACAAAGAAGAAATTAATCCACGTAGTGATGATGAGCTTGATTAATTGCAGAGCCGTTGGTTTGAATGGAGTTCAATGCATTGCTAAATAAGCTTATGGTGGAGATGAAATATTATAATTTTGGACTGTTAACAGTTACTGTTAAAAATATTTTTTACTCGGAAATATATTAAAATAATATTTTTTTATTTTTTTAAAAATTATTTTTAATATTAACATATTAAAATAATCTAAAAACATTAAAAAATTAATTTTAAATATTGTTTGTTTTTTAAAAACAGGTTGAAGCCGTATTCCTGAACATTTTCTTGCCTTGTGCGTGCAGATGGTTATGTCCTATCATATGCTCTCGAAGTGGCTTCGCGTTAGATTACTAAAATCCAATACCGTGACATTTTGAGATGATCATATCACGTCGTTGCAAATATTTTCTTGTGACTTTTGTGGCAATAACCCCATGCATGTGTAGAATTTAGGACGATAAAAAGGAATATTGGAGGCGATCTCTCTCTCTCTCTCTGCGACCAATCCTGAGATTTCTGTGGAGGAAGCGGACTTGGTTGACTCTAAGTCCATCTTCAGGAACTCATGGGGGAGGAGGAGCCTAAACGGAAAGCCTAAGGAGGCTCTGACTAATGATTCTCCTAAAGATGCTATTATGGCTGATGGGTTGACTCCACTAGTTGATTGGATTTATTTCCATGAGAAATCTGAACAGGACAGTGATCGAGAGGATGATTGCCCTACATTTCACCTTTCGGCTGTTGATAAGAAACGAATCTGCAAACCATGGCAAAACGCTTTTATATGTAAGATATCTGGTAAACGTGTTGGTTATAAGTTCCAAGTTAGTAGATTGGAACAACTATGGAAGTTGAAACAACCAGTAACCTTGGCTGATACCGGGAATAATTACTACGTTGCTAGATTAATTCACGTCCGATGAGGATTATCAACGTATTCTGTTTGGTGGCCCTTGGATGGTTTCGGATCACTACTTTACAGTCAGTCAATAGCAGCCTCGTTCGTATTCCGAATTATTGCATATTGAATATTATGATAACTGGCTTTTCTCCAGAAAATTGGTAATAAGTTGGGGAGAACAGTTATAAGTGGATGAAGCCACGCTGAAAGGTTCTAGGGCTAATCTTGCTGTTTGCATCGAAGTTGATCTAGGCAAGCCATTGATCTCTAAGTTGAGGCTGGGACGACGCAGAATATGGCGAGTGGAAAATGAAGGAATTCGCTCGGTTTGTTTCTCATGTGGTCTTTATGGACATAAAGTGGATGGTTCTGTTAAAAAGTGGAAACATATATATTTCCTGCTTGCCCTTATTTCTTCCAATATTTGGCCAGATATCCCAGTTTTATCGTAGATAAATCACTTGCTTCTTGGCAATTTCTTTACTAGGTGAATGTCCAATCATGAATAAAAACTTAAAAATGCAGACGTCATCGAGTTTTTTCTTTTGAAAGAGTCTAATGAATCATTATAGGATAAATATATAAATCACAATAAATTATCGGTTGTTGTACAAGTATTCATCATCAAGTTATATTATAGGCTGGGTGAGGCTGGATATGGTAAAATTATCGAATGGACAAAAAACATTTTACTTAAAAGAAATAAGCTAAAAGAGAATTTATATGCTACCAAATTCATGATGAAACCCTTCAGACTAGGATATCAAAAAATTAACACGTGTCTAAACTTCTACATGTTGCACTACCTTAAAAATATAGAATTGATCAAGTGCAGAATATGTAAATATACTCGTTATAAACCCACAACTAGCAGGGGAAAGACTTTTGTTGTACATAAAAAACTTAGATACTTTCTAATCACACCTAGACTATAAAGGTTATTCATGTTTCCAACAACTGTTGAGTACATAATATGGAATCATACACATTATATGGTGGATGAAGTGATGGTGCACTCTTCTGGTGGTGAAATCTTGAAACATTTTAACAGGGTTCATCCTCAGTTTTCAGTAAAATCAAGGAACATGCATCTTGAGTTATGTACATACGGAAACCCATGATTGATGCATAGTTCAGAAGGTTTAAGGTTAGTATTAACTTAAACAGTTTTTTTTTTAATTATGGTAATCTAGTTAGTTTATTAATATTAGTGGAATTATTCTCTTATAAATTTGAACTTCAATGAAAATTTTTACTAGAATAGAGTTGACAACGTTGTTGTCAGGAGGATTTGGGAGAATAACGCTTTAATTAGGTAAGATTGAAATCAAGATAAAATTTTTTAATCTAAATTTTAAAATTTTATTTTTTTAATTATTAACATATAATTCATTTGTACCATATAGGTTGTGTGATTTTTGGTACGAGACACAAAAAAAACAAAAAAATATGTGAAAGAAAGAGAACTTCCGGACTGGAAGGATGTGGCTATTTTGAAGGATTTCAAACCCTCATATATATCAAAGGTTGTTTGGGTGGAATATATTCAGCACACAACGTCCAAGCATTTTATGTGATGGTCACAATTCGGTGTGGAGAACCAAAACTGGCAGATTCACGGTTCCATTACCACATACACCTCGACGGATCCATCCATTTTGTTTGTTTTACATGCAAAACGGGTGGTAAGTTATTTTTTTTAATACATCTATTTTTTTAATTTGTTGTTTTATATGAATATGTTTAAGTAACAATAATTTTCTCTGATAGTCTACGGTTCTCAGACATGAACCATATATGATGAAGCTTTTTTTGTAAAAATACACATGCAAAATGATAACCTAAAAAAAAAAAAAAAGAGGCAACGGATTTCCATGTCATAAATACGTACTGCACCAGATCGTGTTCACCTTATAAAATTCTTGCAATTTTGCGTATGAGCAGCTTCCTGAGAATATTTGAACCTGCATCGTCGACAAGAGTGACCGACATTTTTACCACGTTCGAGGCACTAGTTGAGGTCCAATTTGCATCAAGCGGCAGGGACGAATAAAAGGTACAGATCTCCCCATGTATTCCAGGCATGTTAAAGTCAACAATGCTATTATTTTTTGAGAAAGCCAAGAACGTTAGTTGGGTATAGTTCATGGCAATGGAAGACTTGAAGTTGATACCACTACAAGTATGTAAGGTTGCCATATCTGTAGTCCACCCTCGTGCAGTCATGCTCAACACTGCGCCGCCCACAGCCTTAACATTTCATCAACATTCAACTCCACTACTTCCGAACGTTGACATTCTAACATTTTCTAGGGCCAGGTAACCTTCCACCTTTCAAGATAGAAAACGAATTTGATCTTAACAACGTAAGTCAGAACGCAATACAATGAACTTCCCGGTACATTTCCATAGATTAATTACATCAATAAATATGTGGGATTAGGGATGAAAGTTCTTCAAATGCGCACTTCTTTGAAAATCTCGCATTTCAACAGCTAGAGTAACTAGACTATAGGTCGATGATTACATGTGGATTAATTTCGCAATTTAAGCAAGGATGGAATTAATCAAGGAACCAGATCAAGTCAACCGAATACTTCTATGGCCATGTGCCTGCAACATCAATACAAGTGTGGCCACATCATGCAGAGAAATATGAACCTGAGATAAGTGCAGAACAATATTTAATTTGCTTGTTTGACTTATGATCCATATAATATTAGAAATCGATCTTCCAGGGAAGAGTTCATATGGGAGAAATCAAGCACAGCCAAGAATGCCTGAGCTGGGGTGACATAGATTGAAGTGCCTTTTAGCCTATCCGCCAGAACAGTTGACCCCAATACAGTTTGATATGATGTCTGCAACTAGCCATATTAAGGCAAAATTCAATAAATTAGTGTGAATTATTTCTTACATTTGAAATAAAAATAATCTCAAACGTTAGACTAGATTTTATTTGATCCAGCTGGTGTACAAATTTTTACTTGCAGAAGTAGAAAGAAAGAAAGGTTAATTTCAAGATTTCTGAAGCAGAGATGGGTGTTGATGTTTTGTCTTGGAGACTTATCCTCTGTTCTCTACTTGTTTTACTGGTAATCTTTGTCTCCCCTTCTTCACTTGCCTCCATGATTTTCTTTCATTTTTAATTTGTTGTTGTCAAGATGAGTGCTTCTAAATTTGGTTCTTCTGGTTTAATAATTTATATATTTGCTTTGATAACAGTTTGCTAAAGACTGTAGTGCAAGAAAGATGACTCACACAAGATGGAGAGAAGTGCCGGATGATGATACAAACGGTCTGCAACACAATCGAGAACCTGATTTGCAACAGCTTTCAAAGGATGATCATCTTCTAACCAGGCACAGTAGGGATGGTGATCATCGAAACCATGAACATGCTCATCTATCATCACATATGAATCATATGGACCCTTCAGACAAGATTTTCTTCACCATAGAAGATCTGCAAGTTGGAAAAACACTTCCACTTTACTTCTACTATAGAGACCCTTCAACTTCTCCTCATCTGATATCTAGAGAAGAAGCCAATTCAATTCCTTTCTCTTTAGCAAAATTACCTTATCTTCTTGAATTTTTCTCTTTGTCCAAAGAATCTCCCCAAGCCAAAGCCATGGAATATACACTAACACAATGTGAACTTGAACTCATGGAAGGTGAGACCAAGTTCTGTGCTACTTCCTTGGAATCCATGCTTGATTTTGCACAGGCCACTTTTGGATCGGAAACCCAAGTAAAAGCCTTAACTACCAATCATCTTAGAAAGCCAGTTGCACCTATACAAAACTACACCATTGTGGAGGAGCCTAGAGAGATCTTGGTACCAAAAGTGATAGGATGTCATACCATGCCTTACCCTTATGTAGTTTATTATTGCCATAGCCAAGAAGGTGGGAACAGGTTATTTGAGATTTCACTTGGTGGTGAGAATGGAGATAGAGTCCAAGCTATTGGTGTTTGCCACATGGACACCTCTCGATGGGATCCTGACAACCCATCATTTCGTGTGCTGAAAATAAAGCCTGGAACTGCCCCTGTATGCCATATTTTCCCAGCAGATAACATAGTCTGGGTGCCTTTGCTTTCATAAATGCAGTAGTAATATTTGTGGTTGTGATTGTAAGATATGTCCTGAGACTTGAATCATGTCATAAGCTTGTCTGTAAAATTGTGCTTGTCGATATAGTCATGGACTGATGTATACCAATGTTCCCTCTTACAAGACTAATAAAGAATATTGGTGATTCTGTACTTCGTTTCTTGGAAATGTCTTGGAATGCTGGTGTTCTACGATGACAGACAAAGGTATTCTCTTCGGGAGAACCCGGTTTCGAAAACTATTTGGGGCATAACTGGATTTCATGTAAATCCAGCCAGAACTTGCCTGATTTTTATGTCATGACTGGATCTAATCATGGCTTAAAATAACGTACAAATCCAATCCAGCTATTTACAACAGGATGCATAAAACCCTGGTCCAGTAATGTTTACCTCGTAATTGATTGAGGTGGCTTGTTTCCTAACCTCAAACGTACCGTGACACTAAAATACAAACTGAGCAACAACTCAACTTATTTCATCGACTTCACAGCATATCATCAAGGATCCACATTTATTTTTATAATATAGCACTCGAAGCAAGGAGGTAGCACTGCTAACTTCATTATTTAGAGCCTAAGACGAGAACATCAGTCCCCTTGTTGATATCCTTGGAGAATTTACCATCTTCTGCTGGTTTGTTTCAGAGTCAGTAACAGAGGACTTCTCACTCTTGGGCTCGGTAGTTGTACCGTGATAGATACGGTGGCTCGACCATTCATCACACTTGAGCTCAGTATCAGTAGTTGTTCCATGATAAATTCGTGGTTGGACCAATCATCATTGCTGGGCTGAGTAGTTGTTCCATGACAAATACGTTGGTTCGACCAACCATCCAAATCCATTTTCTCCTTTTCATTCCCCGGAGTTTCATGATAAATACGAAGATTGGAATTAATCATCCAAATCGAGAGGTCTATCTTTCCTAGGCTCTGCAAAAGTCCAGTGAGAATTCCGAGGAAAATAATGTCAATTGTCAGGAAACATTCTTGACAAGTTGGTCATTTTTTTAGCCTCTTGGCTTGGTTATCAATAAGCCCTTGAGTTACTTTAGGAATTGGCTGTCCTTTCATATTTCTCCCCCGATATTCTCCAAGGTCTTCTCTGCCATTAATGGTGCCTGCAAGCTGCCCAGAAGAAAAAACAAATTGTTAACCCATGCATGCAACTGATTTAAAACATTTCTTTTATATTTATGTACATGATTACTTATTCTATTTTCCTTAATATGCTCGTGTTTTGACTGATTAATGGGCACGTAATTATCAATAACATGTTTGTCTATATATAAAAAAAAGTTGAAGATTTATATTCTATACGACGAATGAAAATGGATGGTAAGAGTACAATAATTTCATGCTTCCCAGGAGAATTGATAAAAGGGTAAGAAAGAAAAGTTTCATGCACGAAACTACACTGTCCCAGAAGGGCCTGAAAGAAGTGCTAGCTCTAGAGATGGTAGCATGCCATATTTTGCCTTACCCTTCGCAGTTTATTATTGTCACAGTCAAGAGAGTGAAAACAAGGTTCTCGAGGTTACTCTAGAAGGTGAGAATGGAGACAGTGGAAGCTGCTGCTGTTTGCCACGGATACATCTACCAGGAATCCTACCATTTCAACTTCTTGGCATGAAGCCTGGAACTTCTCCAGTATGCCATTTCTTCTCTCCAAGCAATCTTCTTTGGGTTCCAGTATCAATATCCACCATGTAATTTTAGTTACTTCTATATGTTTAATTATTACGAAGCCTTGAACTTTGTTGTATAAATTTAATGGAGCTAGCATGCATGTATCGTTACTGAATCCATCTATAAAAACCTTGTTACTTGGAAGAGCAACAACTCCAACTCCGGCGCTAAATGGAAACCTTGTTGTTCTTATTTTGTTGGTTTTGATTTTTCTTCGAGGGAAGTTAAATAAAATATCAAAATGTTTTTTTTTCACTCATAAATGTTATTCCTATATATATCTCTTAAAAAAACTAAAACCAACAAAATAAGACCAATAAAAAAAATTAATTAATTAAATGTAGTAACATGAAAAAAAAAATCAAAATCATTAAAGAAAAATAAAATATTTATTTATTTCATTCTAATATAATTAGCTTTTTCAAATGATTTTTTTCATTACATGGAAAAAAAAGTTATATTTATATTATTCAAATATTATTTTATCAATTTAAATCTTTAAAATAGCATCTCCCCTTCCCCTTCTTGAAGATGCTCTAAGTATCTGATCCAGGGAATAAAATTGTTACTAGTGTTTAAAATTTGATGTTAATGGCATTGAAGTATAGTAAAATTGTTAATCGAGTTTTGATCCAATATCAAAAAAAAAATCTAGCATTGTATTAGTATTAGAAAAATATCTCAATATTATAGTATGATTTATTTTAAAAAAGATAGTTAAATAAAAAATAATTTTTAAAAAAATAATATTATTAAACTTTGAAGAGTTAATAAACTGATTTACGAATTTAGCAAGGTAACCCGGGTTGCCTCGATTCATGGATTTAGCGGGTACCTTTTATTTTTCTTATTTTTTTAATTGAAATCAATTTTGTGATTATCTATTTTTTATCATAAAATTAAAAAAAAATTAATTTCAAGAAAAAAACCATGTTATTAAATTTTAGAAAGTTCATGGACCTATTTGCAGGTTTGACATGTATTACTTATATTTTTTTTCCTTTTTTTAAATTTATTTTTTCTCTTTTATCATTCTATATTAGATTGATAAGAATTGAATTTTATAATTTATTTTATTTTGCTTTATATGATATTATCGCGGTCTAAAAAAAAATTCTAATATTGGGTTAGTGTTCAATTTGAGATCGTATATTTTTGTTATCATAAAGTTAAATAACAATAGTTTCAAGAAAAAAATATTTTAATTCCAATAGAGTTCATAATCCAATTCACGAGTTGGACGAGTTGACTTAGGTTGCCCAATTCACTAATTTGGCGAATTTATCTATCGAACGTGATATGTTTTTTTTATTGTTTCACCCATGGTTTTTAAACTCGACCCGGTAGTCGACCCAGTCTAATGATTGGTCACGGGTTAGATGGGTTGATCCGGGTCAACAAAAAAAAAAACATTTTCACTCACTCCTCACAAATGCCCCCAATTAAAAACCCAACAAAAACACCAACAAAGAAAATCCAATTCCAATTCCAAAAACCCAGCAAGCAAACGCAAACCTATTTCCACAAATTTTCCATGAATCCCACCACTAAAAAATATCCTAGCATCGTATTAGTATTAGAAAAATATCTCAACATTATGATATGATTTATTTTAAAAAATATAGTTAAATAAAAAATAGTTTTTAAAAAAACAATATTATTAAACTTTGTAGAGTTAATAAACCAATTTACAAATTTAACGAGGTAACCAGGGTTGCCTCGATTCATGGATTTAGCAGGTGCCTTTTATTTTTCTTATTTTTTTAATTGAAATCAATTTTGTGATTGTTTATTTTTTATCATAAAATTAAAAAAAAAATCAGGGAAAAAAACCATGTTATTAAATTTTAGAAAGTTCATGGACCTATTTGCAGGTTTGACATGTATTACTTATATTTTTTTTTCTTTTTTCTAATTTTTTTTCTCTTTTATCATTCTATATTAGATTAATTGAGAATTAAATTTCATAATTTATTTTATTTTGCTTTGTATGATGTTATCGCGGTCTAAAAAAAATTCTAATATTGGGTTAGTGCTCAATTTGAGATCGTATATTTTTGTTATCATAAAGTTAAATAACAATAGTTTTGAGAAAAAATTATTTCAATTTCAATAGAGTTCATGACCCAGTTCACGGGTTTGACGAGTTGACTTAGGTTACCCAATTCATTGGTTTGGCAAATTTATCTATCGAACGTGATATGTTTTTTTTATTATTTTACTCTTTTTTAATATTAGATTAGTTGAGAAATGAACTTTATGATTTATTGTTTTATATTTTATATAGGGTTATTACGATCTCAAATAAAAATATATTTTATAATTAATACTTGATTTTAGAGTATTTATTTTTTATATATATAATTAAATAAAAAAAACTAATCTACTTGACGAGATTGATTTAATAACAGTATAGAAAAAAAAA
>Ga0307517_10000919_pt1 | contig 49886 bp, 42 predicted proteins | sample 23_EM_MG_FD_194515 | JGI IMG/M metagenome (GOLD analysis project Ga0307517, IMG submission 194515) | Populus trichocarpa ectomycorrhiza microbial communities from riparian zone in the Pacific Northwest, United States - 23_EM | ecosystem: Host-associated > Plants > Roots > Unclassified | place... | reverse complement strand
GGGCACCCCCCCCCCCCCCCCCCCTAGTCTTCAAAACTCCCTCAGAGGGAGGCATTACATGATGCAGCGGGCCTAGTGCCATTCTATACATTATACTTCGCACCACACTGGACTGGAACTCGTGCCCTTTTCATCATTTCGAGTCACTCGATCACGAGAATTTACCTGAATATTGAAAACCGAGTGCAAGGAGCGCTAACCCTACAAGTAAAAGCCTTACAGGCACCGAGATGTGGCGGTAGAAGCGGTCACAATGTAAACCCCTCAGGGGTCTGAAGCTTGAAGTGGGTCGTCATCTGTCATGCAGATCGGGTACGGAGATCATAAAAACCTCTTGAGGTCCACTATACCATCCCCGGGTTCGGAGGCGAAGGCCTCTCCTAGCAGGATGGGTGTTTGCCTGACATGGAATGGAGGTTGGCCTACCGGGCGCGGTACTGTATATTGGATCTTTTCAACCGGTCCTAGCAACTCTGTTTGTTTGCCAAACTAAATGTCTCATGGGCTGAGGGGCTGACTTCAGCTATTGACCTGACAGCCATGTTGGTAAAGTTCTCATATCTTTTGCTTGAGCCTCGAGAACAATGCCCAACCCGTCAACAACGGCAGCAGAAAGAATCTTTCAGAATCTGGCAACCATTTTTCAGATATGCCTCCAAGTGAACCAGTATTATGAATTTATTTTACTAAATGGTAGGAGGGCTAGTGAAAACTTCCAAAGACTACTAGCACTGAGTCGTATGGAAGGCGCAGTTGTAAACGCCAAGACAATGTTTCAACAACTCGAGGCCGGCTTGAGAACTAAGGTTCAAAAAGGCACACACTGCCCCACTACCAGTGTTCACTACCATAGCTACTCGTATTGCGATTATTGTCTCATGGGCCGCCTGAAACTGTCAAATTTGTCTCAAGGCTCGCTAAGCCTACCGCATTCAAATCTGCCAAGAGCGCCAAGTCATTCTAGCCATGGGACCAAGTTCAGCAAGCAGCTGCCAAACCTGACCCCAGGGTTCCCTGAATCCGACCGTCCCAGGCGGCCCACGGGATAGCATGGGAATTATTGGCTCATCTCAGAATGGAGGGGTTGAGTTACACAAGCGGGGGAACCCCGGTGGTTCATGGTGGGATACTTGTACCACAAGATTTAATCTGCCCTATGACTGACTATCGTACCCCACCACGAGCACTCCCAGCTGATCAGCAAAACCATATCTCAACTCCGCCCTCCGATGACGACCACTACCACCTACCGAATTCGGTATGCGCCCAGCAGCTGAAAAGAGAAAGTGTTCCAGGCCGCCGTGGCTGGTATCATGAAAAAAAACTATCGGAGACCAGCTATGCTTATCGATAGTATTTGCCCTATAACTCTGATTGTGCTCGGGAGTACCGGCGGTTGGATTAGCGGCGAGATAGCGATAAGCAATAGACGCCCCAGAAACGAAAATACCTGATAATACTGTCATAGTAAAGGTGAGATGCGACCGAGGGGAGGAGGTATTAGGGTTCCGGGTTTAGTGAGCCTTTCACAGTGTTTTAGTCGACCCTGTACTCTGTCCCTTGGACTGCTAGGACTTTTTCACAGCCGCAGAGGCTCACGGCTAAAATGGCATTTCCTTGGTGGTGTCCCGCAAAATTTTGGTCAATTGGCTCACAGCTCGATTGATCTCTTGGTGAGTATCGCGGGAGTGCGATAATTCCCGCAAAGTGCTGATCTTTCCAATCTTCAACAGGGCAAAGCTAGGCCAAAGGGGGAGGCAAGGTGATCGATAGAATTCTGCAAACGATATTGCAATAAGGTTCTAACGGCTAGAAGATACTTATGCCATAGCTTTATAGTGGGCGGGGGGCATTGCGGCTCCACGTTTCTGCAATATAATACGCTACAGCCTCACCTGAGGGACACAGTATCGCGAATAGGAGAGGTTTATGAACATGAGTCGCAAGAGAGGCAGACACTGAAGGGATTTAGGGGGGGAAGGGGGGGGGCTCATTATATAGGATAGAGATGAGTCCGACCCTGTAGGCGGACTTAAAGCCTACCGTAGCCCTTAAGTAAGGGCGCGATAAAATGCAGTTAGGTAGACAAATAATTATCTCTGCCATGTTGGCGGCGTTTGAGGCGAATTTGTGGTCACGGATAATTTTGATACAGACTAGACTTTCGTGATGGCCCTTCTCATCTCACAATGTACGTGAGATGGCGGCTCCCACGAAGGCTCGGTTTCAGAATCACAGGCGGCGGTTTTGGTGAGGAGGTGGCGAATCGGAAGGGGGAGAAGGTCTTCTGTGTTGACAGCGGTTTGGTGGCCTGTATTTTTGTGCAATATGGTATACAGTACCCGTGCTGCACAACACGTAAAATCCAGCCCGGCCTACACTTCCGCGAAAGATCACTGGTCGGGCGAAACCTTATCCCGACGCCGAGGATGCGATTTATGCAGCCGCCCAGTCGGAAGCTTCGTACTAAGAGATGCCCTTCGCATGTTGGTGGGAAAAAGGTACCTTTTGAAACAGTGCCCTGGTTAGCGTGGGGTCCTGTTGTTCCCTCCCCCTCCTGTTGCTCAAGTTACCCCTGGCTCCATGATCAGGCGAATAGGATATCATGAGATTAAAAAAAACTCGCATGAAAAAAAAATTGAAAGGGAAAGGGAAAGGGAGAGAGGGAAAGGGGGAGGGGAGGGGATGCCCGCTGGGTATTCGCTAAAGAAGAATGAGGGAGTATCCATCCTACCGGTATTTGCTTATTTGCTTGCCGGAATTCTCACCAGCACTGAGCAGACCCAATGTAGTGCCATGTGCTTTTTCTGCTCATCCCTTACTCGAGTACTCGTACAGAGACATGCATCGGGCTGTTGGGGCTAAACATAGCCACACATGAGAAGGTGGGTATAGCCGCGACAAAAGTTTCGACACTTTTTCCTGAACGACCCAATTTCATAGGAGGAGCCGAGACCGGCTGCAGGAAATTGGTTCACTCGAATGCCAGCCCGGGAGGAACTACCGGTGCCAGTGTTGCATATGGTGGCGCTTGCAAGAATGTGTTATCGCGGAGTTCCGCGGCGGCTGTTCAAACCCACTAGACTCTAGTACTCGAACTGTATTCATCTCCGGAATCGTCCGAGCTCATATATAAAACGCGCTTGTGCGCTTATAGCGATTGCTGCAGTGTCCCTTGCTTCTAAGCTCGCGCTTGATGCGACCGTCCAAGCCAGTTGGTGGGGATACAGCGTTGTGCCGCCCTCACCAAAGACCCAACGGGGACAGAGGGAATGCCCTTACAGTACGGTAGCATAGTGGACGCATATCGGTAGAGTCCCCAATGTGCTTTTGGAACATTGTTGGTTTTACCTATGATACTAATTTACGGGGGGCTAATTCTCCCTACTACATGTATTAGCGAGGCTGAGTTATTCCTCGGGGTCGGGGGTTTCCTCTAATTTCTAGAATGGTTAACCATCATATCGTTCGGTGCGGTCTGTCGCCATAGCTCGGGTACAATAACTCGGAGTCTCAGAAGTGTATCCAGGCAGGGTGACCCCGCATCTTCCTAAACACGCGCATGATATCTCTTATCAGGGGCTGAGGAAGTGTGTGGATGGCGGGTATGTTGGAAATTTCGTCATTTGACGAAAATTTTGTCGCCGGGTATGGTGCTGCACTACCGGCGGTTTGCGATCGCGGACTTTGAAGGGCTGTGTGAAAAAGCTTAGCTATTGCTGCAGTATGGCTGATTCGCTTTTTGAGGCGTAGACTGGATGTCTTGGATTTTTCCTTCTCCACCACCCACCTCCCCCGCCGGGCCGCACGAGCTGAAGTGTTTGGTTGGCTGGCGATGCTCTCGCTAAATGGATGTGCATAGGTGTGTGTGTCCTTTGCACGGTCTAGAACTAGGAAAAGTGAGGGTCGGTGCGGATTTGGCCCACTCCATCCGCCCAACACTATTATCTGCTCAAATGGACAATACAAACGGCAACTTGACTTATTGGATTATTATTCCGGGCTTTATTTCATCAAGGGGAACACGTTGCTAAAGAAAGGCCAACAGCCGCCCGGTCAGTGTGATGAACTGTATGACTCCTTCACTCAATCATTTGAGTCAAAATTGGGATCAAAATCTCACGCGACCAATATTTTGGGCCGCCTTTCGATGGGGCTCTTTGGGCATTGTATGCGTATGCTAGTGCGAATACTGCTCATGCGAACGAACATAGTCTGGTCTTGTTTGTGGGCAAGGTAGTGACGGAGAGCAAGGTCACCTATCAAAATCCTGTCCCCTTACATAAGGGGCATGCTATCTGTGGCTGCCACTCGGCCCCCAGAGAAATCTGGCGTCTACGGTCCTCTGCTGCGCTCCCCGATTGTGCTTCTAGGATGCGCGCCGCTTCGCTCATTCTCTGGGTTTGCATTTTGCAACAACCACACACACAAGTCTCTTCTGTACGACGGGATGCAGCATGCCTGCTTTTCCTTGTATGGCGGGGGTGTTGTGGGTGGAACACAGCCTCTAGTAGGGTATCAACTGGCGGGGGTTGCAGCAGTGCAGAGCGCACGGTCCAACCCGTACAGGTACCGTTCCTGGTATATAAAGCCCTGGGGTCCGACTTGGTAATCGCCTTTGATATATTCACTACACTACTACTACTACACTGCAAAGTCGGGGATACACAGTTCGCACTATCAAAAAAGAAACACACCGATAAATAGAATACTTTCCCTCTCGGCCAGCATCACACGACTGCATTCGTCACACGGATAGCTTTTTTTTTTTTCACCAGCAAAAAGACTATATAAACACACTATATCCCCCGTTCTCCCTTCTGATATCCGCCGTCAACACCTTTCATCCACCATCCACCCTCTCATCCATCAAACCATCATCCACCCACCCACATCACCCACACCATCGCAGAGCTAAGCACCCCCAAACAAAACTTCACAATGCCTCTGCCCCTCTGCTTTAGCAGTGTCCAGTTTGACCTTGACGCGGAAGCGGCTGCCCGCCCTAGTCGGATCATCATTGAAAGGTCCCGGACAACTTCCAGCCGCAAAGTCTCGGTGCCGGTGGTCTACCCTCCTCCCCCACCAATCTACCCTTCACCGGATCGATACGGCCTGCAGTGCACCCACACAGAGACGCAAGTCGTCCTTGCAGAGCCACAAGAGCGGGCGCCGGAGCCTGCGCAGACAATACTCAACATCAACATCAATCAAGCGGCCTCTGAGATTGCGGAGGACCTGGCAAGGGAGAACATGCTGAGGAACCAAGTCGCCACGCTCGAGAACTCCTTGGAGGAGCAACGGAGGGCGAGAGCGAGCGAGGAGAGTTCAAGGTATGAGAAAGAGGTTCGAGAGATTTACAAGGAGCGGGAGTCAAGGCACCAGTCAAGGTCTAGGGGAGGAAGCAGGGAGTCGAGGTCCAGAGAAGTGCATAGGGAGTCGAGGTCGAGGGAGGTCTCTGTGGGGTTTACGGCGGAGGAGGCAGCGAGAGAGAGAATCTCGCACGAGTATCGTCACCGATCGAATTCCCTGAGCAGGATTGCCTCCCCGCACGGCTCCGGCGACAGGTTGATGATCACGGAGCGCTCCCCCCGCCATTCTGGCGATAGACTGATGGTCAGCCATACAAGACATCGCAGCCATGAAATCAGGGGGCACAGATGCTCCCTCTGCAACCGCCATGGTCACGAGTCTGCCGAGTGCTCAGAGGGCGAATCAGACCTTATCCGAGTCCCTGTTAGACGAGTGAGGTATTGGCAGGTATAAATCGCCTCTCAAATCCCGGGCGGTCATGATTTGGAGAGCGGATTTCTACACCATTTTCTTCCCTTTCCTTCTCCTTTATTCTAGTGTATGCCCCTTTTCTCTTCCTTTTTCCTGCTTTTCATTTTTGCGACTGAGCTTCGTATTTTCATGAGAGATGCCTGTCATGAGCTGGTTTTGTTTCGTCATGTCCTTTCATCTGGTCCATGGTTTTTTACGTGTAAGAGGTAGTTTAGCTTGTTTGAGCTTGTTTCTTTTTTCCTCTAGGGTTGGATAAACATTTTTTTAAATTTTGCTCGGTTTTAGTTTTTACTGCGAATCCAGGTCTTGGTTTTTGTCTTATTCATTTCGGGCTCTGCAGTGAAATTAAATTTCATGTAAATCGTGTAATATTATCATATCTATCGTACAATGTTGCGCAGTGACTGCGATGCTGTATCGCCTTTTGCAAAAAGGAGAGAGAAAAAGAAAGAAAAAAAGACCAAACTAGAAAAAAGAAAAGAAAAAAAATTCGCAAGTAATAGCGCAACTTTTGTGCAACTTTGCTACCCCCCTCTCCTTATGAGATGCTTTCTAGAAGTACAACTCGATTAGTTAGTAAGTACCCTAGGAGCACAGTGAAAAGGTAAGTTGAGGCCCCTTGCCGACCTCATATCAGTACCGTATGTACCACTACCCGAGTAGTACAAGCGCAGTAACCTAGATACCAAATGATAACCATCCCGTGCAATGTTTCAGTCATATAAATAGCCTAGTCCACCCCCCCGTTTCACCCCTCACGCGGAGCACTCCGGTAGGGTGAGGTTTCTTACGCGCAATACTCTGGAATATTTTATACGATAGAGTTGTTTCTTCTCCTTTTTGAATATTGCATTGGTAGACACCCTCCCTGGTAAAACAACTGAGACGGCGATGGGTGAGGGCTGAGGATATGGTTTGGATCATGGCGGGATCATGGCGTGCCGTATCGTGAGAGGATATCTTACGAGTAATTTCAGCTTACACGAATTGTGATAAAGGGGAATGATCCAAACCCGTGCTGTCTAACATTTGAGCGGGGGGAGGAGGGGGAGGGGATGGTGAAAAAGCAAATATTGAAGAGTACGAGGAAAAAACAATAAGTCAGTTGCTAAAGCGGCCGCTTAAACTTGCCGGCAGAGCATCTAAAAATTCGTGCCGATGCTGTAGCTGCGAGGACTTCGGCTGGCAGACATAAAGAGGTGTGTCTTAAAGCATTATCTTGCCAAAATGTGCGGGTTTCTTATCGAGTGACATCTTGTGATCAAGTTTGATTCAGTTTGACCCTCCCTGGGGTTGTACGGCACTGCGGGGCAAGACGTCAAAATGGTACGCACCCGATATCGCAAAACTCTGCGCCGCCACCCAAAGTCCTCTTTTCAACTTCGATATGGTGTGCACCGATCTAGGAGAACATACTTGTGAAAAATGCGCAGTAGAAACTCCCGCCGGTGGGACGAGTGTTCCGATAGCGGAGAGAGTGTGTGTGGAACGGGATGCTCAGCTTGGGGGTGGAGATACCGCCTATTAGAGGAATAAGCGAAGGGGTGGTGAGGAGGGGCTGGGAAGGAGGAATGGGACGGTTAGTGTGAGGTGACAATCGAACAGGTTGGTTCGAGTCTTGGAGAAATGTTAGAGGAGCAGGAGCCAGGCAGCGGTGTACACTGGGGATTGTTAGTAAGCTGGAGAAGAGAAAAAAGGATATAAAAAGGCGGATTACTAAGGAGGTAGGCTAGAGTAAGTGAATAGTTTTATTGTGATATATATGGGTCACTAGGATAATTTTTCCGTTCTTGATGCTTGATATCCTGTCCCGGGGGGGGGGGGGGGGGCAAACCCGGCCGGTGCCCCCACGATGGTGATCACCGCAGAGGTCCAACAGAAAGTAGTGTCGCTGCCCGGAGTCCTAAAGGCTAGTCTGGGCAAGAAATAGCATGGATGATAACACTGATTCGGCGATGCAGGAGACAAAGCCAGCCCTGCTGGAAATAATAATTTACCTATTGTGGTAGTGGAAATAACTTGCCCTTTTGGGTAACGTTTTGCTTCACTACGCACCGCTGTTAGCTTGGTTTATGGGGTGTGATAATATTATGATATATTACTAGCCAAGAAGCACAATAGTATGTACGCGTATGAATATTACCCCTAGGATTTGTAAATGTCGCCGAAATGACGTTGCCCAGGGCTGGTAGGGCAATAATCACTGGAAGTGCGCGGGTCGAGACGTTATCCCCTAAACATCTATGTATCATAGTAGTTTCGCAGGGGCTGGTCTTTGATATTGTTTTCTTTGCTTTTCTTATTAGAAAGGGCATTTGTAAATTTATGGAAAGTTTTCCTGAATTTGTCAGTCGATGCCAAGTGCTTTTACTGGCGATTTTTTAAAGTCTCTGGCATGGTATACAAATAAGTGATTTGGTTACGAAATAGCTGATGGCTCCACTCGCGCTAGATTTTGTGGGAACCACGGTAATCTAGGCTCAAGAGATGTAACTCACGTCCCGGAGACTTTAGGAAATCGCTCGTAGAGGGGCTGGGGCTATCTTACCCACTGCGGTCGCATCGGATTTGGCTATGTCTGATTTTGGCACAGCCGCGAACTTTAAAATGTTGGTTTGGCGGTCGTGGATGGGGGTGAGGGGCATCGTAATATGGAGGTAATATCGACAGGCGGGTGTGATAGTCGCCGCTGTTACCGTAATAGGTACCGTAAGCTTTGCTGTTTGCTGCGGGTTGCTGACATTACCAAGGGCCTTCACAATAGGCTCCTTAGTCCGATCCCACCAAAGCAGTAGAGATAACTTGATATGGTAGTAACATAATTTGGGGTTCTCCCAAACTCTGTAGGATGGGATCAAATTTAGTATGGTAGAAGTACAGCTCATCGCATTGCCCTTCGAACGCATTTGTAATGCTGTTGGACTTCTCGTGGATTCTGATTCTTTCTGGGGGATGCGATTGCGGAAGACACAATTAGTTGTAGAGTGGCCATTTTGAAGACCCCAGCGCATTGTTTAACAGTGTATTCTATTTCAGCATGAAGGGGTGTGGTAAGCAGGCAGCGGCAGGTCGGAGCTTCGGCGGCGGCGGCCACACGCAGTTCCTAAGGTGTAGGAAATGGCTTTCCTGTCGCTGGAGGGATGTACCGACAGAAGGTGCTGGTATTTATTGAGGAGTTCCCGAGTAGGGCCATCTTTACCAGGTACGTGCAGTTCGTGCGGTATTTAGGACGGGTGTCTATTCATTCGAACTACTGGATTATCGGCATAGAGGGTGATGTGCTAAGATGCCTCCCTAATTGAAATCCCAAGGGGGGTTGTCTGCACTCTAAGCGGCGTCCCATGCTTTGTGATTTGAGCGGTCCATTGCGACTACCTGGTGCAGGGAGTAGTTTTTTGGGAGATGGATTTTAAGCGGCCTAATGAGGTCAATCCTATCCGGGTTGGTGTAATTGGATCGGTGAAGGCAGTTGGAGCGGTACATGGGGGTGAGTGAATCAATGCAAGGGGCATTTGGAGAACCCCTATGTGGGGAGATATTGTGTCGGCCGTGGAGAAGGAGTCTTGCACATGGAAATTGAGAGACTGTTTTGAGATTTCTAGAAAAGAAATGGGTCCGTCGGAGCTTTTTCCTTTCTCGTTCCCTTTAGGCACTTGCTTCGTTCCTCAAGTAAAAGATTCCATTGTATGATACTAGCACAGTATGTGCCCCCCATCGCAGTGGGTGGAGGCGGTTCACGTCTCGTTTCGAGGGTGGAAGTTCGGCGATGGCGCAACCATGCTTGAATATTTGTTAGCCTAACCTATACTGTAGAATAGCGGGGCGGGAGAAATTAAGTTAACTCGTGTTATCTGATTTTGGGAAAGTGAATTCGAATCATGGCATACTATCCTCGAGCTTGCCAGTACTCTACGGTACCCTAGTGGACAATGCGTCTACCACCCATAGCCTGCCAAGCAAGAAAGAGTACGAGCCAGCCGTCTCTCTGATATGTGTCCTCTGGCTGCTGGTATCTCGCACGGCATTGGACAGATGTATCCTGCGCAGTGAATCATATATCCGGGCTGGTTTCTTGTCCGATATTGAGGCTTGGGAGGGAGGATTCCTGGTTTGTGAATAAGTTTCAAGTCAGGCTCCTGACAGTGAAAGCGGGGAGGCGATCACCGTATGGACAGGATGTGACGCGAACTGACGCGCGGGAACACGGGTGAAGCCTGTTCGATTGGCTGATGCTGTAGAGCCGCACAGTTTTCGGGGCAGAAATTTCTTATCAACCAATAGCTATAATAACTTTATGATATTATGATACTCGAGTACCTGTATAATACTATAACTCATGGTATGATATATCATACAATAAAGTTAGGGTAACCCTAGCCACATCACCCGACCTTTGAGACCATGATCGCATCTGGACTGAGTGGATTTGGGAAATCAGCTGCATAGGGCTCGTGTTCATATTGAACCACTTGTTGAATGTTTCCTCGCCGACTTAGGTATGATATACAAGAACGATATCATATGATACTGTAACCTATGATATAGTATACCAGCTGTGCCGGCCCTGCCATGTGCTCATGAAGGACAGATGAAGCCCGGGATCTTGGCCTTTTCACCTGTGAAAGATCTGAAGGATATCGTAACAAGTATGATATGGTGGGAGAACCTCCCTGTCAGTTTCAAAGGAGGCAGCCTCTTCTCAGCGCCGGAATGAATCCCCACCATGAGCTTCAAACCTTAAGGAATATATAACTATTCTGTGTTTTATTCCCCACCATTTTTCCACCATAAAAACCCTCAACTTCAGTCTATCATACCCAAAACCGGGGGTCTCACATCAGTCGGGCATTCGCCGGGTGACGTATGGTACAAGTTACCGGCAAGAAGAACCTGAACACGGGGGGGAGTGGAAACAGAGATGAGGTTAATGAGAGAGAAGGAAGGAGAAGATATAAAATCGAGGAAAGAGTTGGAGAGGAGAGTGGAAGAATTGGAGAATAAGGTAATGGAGGTAGTGGAGAGAAATAGAGGGAAGGGGAAGTGGAAATATGGGAAGAAGGTGTGGTGGAATGGAGAAATGGAGAAGGTATACGGGGAGGTAAGAGGGATGGAGAGGAGGTGGGAAGAGAGTGGTAGGAGAATAGGTGGAGAGGAGGTGAAAGAGGGCAGAAAAAGGTGGAAGAAAAAGGTGGAGGAGGTAAAAAGGGAACATTGGTTAGGGTATTTAGAAGGAATTAAGGAGAGGGATGGATATAAGTGGGTGAAGACGGATAGAGATTTTTTGGTGGACATACCCAGTATAAGGGATGAGAATGGGAGAATGGTTGAAGAGGATGGTGAAAAGGCGAAGGAAATAGTAAGAGGTTTGGGAAAAAGAGAGGAGGAAAAACAGGAGGAGGAGGGGTTTTATGAAAAGATGGAGGTGGAAGAAGAGGAGATAGAGGAAATGGTGAAGAAGCAAGGGGATGGGAAGGCGGCGGGTGAGAATGGATTGGGTGAAAAAGTATTAAAGTTGATGTGGAAGGTGGATTGGAGTAAGAGAGAGATGAGGAAGGTGATAGAAGGGTCATTGAGTTTGGGTTATGTGTGTGAGAAATGGAGGAGGAGTGTGGGAATAGTTATGAGGAAGCCCAATAAGTTGGATTATGGGTCTCCTAATAGCTATAGGATAATAAATTTGTTGGATGTGTTGGGAAAGGTGATAGAGAGGATATTAGCGAGGAGGTTGGAGAGGTGGGGACAGGAGGGTATGGGGGATGAACAATATGGTGGAAGAGTAGGAAGGATTGGATGGACGGATTGGGGAAATTGTACAAGAGGTGGGAAGAAGGTGGTAGGAAAGGGTTATTATTGTGCATGGATGTGAAGGGTGGGTATGAGAATGTGGGGGTAGGGAAGGCGATAGAGAGACTGGAGGGTTTGAAGGTGGAAAGGTATATGATAAGATGGATAAGTTCTTTCTTAAGGGAGAGGGTGGTGAAAGTAAAGGTGGGGGAAAGGATGAGTGGATGGATAAAGATGAAAGGAGGAACGATACAAGGATCGCCGTTGAGCCCAATTATATTTATGTTTATATTGGGTGGGGTTTTGGAAGAGGTGAGGAGAGAGAGGGTGGAGGGGGTAAGTGTTATAGGGTGTGTGGATGATGTGGATTTTATGATGGTAGGGGAAGACGAGGAGGAGGTGGTGAGTAGGGTTAAGAGGATGGAAAGAGGATTAGAGAGAGGGTTAAAGAAGTGGGAGGTGGATGTGCAAACGTTGAAATTGGAGGGTTTATGGGTGAGAAGGGATAGTGAAGAGTGGGGAAGAGAGGTGAAGTGGTTAGGGGAGAATATTAAGATGAAAAGAAGTATGAGGGTATTGGGTGTGTGGTGGCAAAGCAATGGTGGGTACGAGGAGCATTTGAAACAGAGGATGATGATTGGGAATAGAAGATGGGAAATGATGATGAAATTGTTTGGGAGGGGTGGTAGAGGGATGAGGGTGAAAGATTTGAAGAGGGTATGGAAGATGGTAGTGGGACAATCCGTTATGTATGGAATGGAGTTGTTTTGCGATGGGCAGGAAGGTATGAGGAGAAAGTTGCAGGTTTGGTTGAATAAGGGAATGAGAAGGATATTGGGGTGCGTAAGAACGACTCCGATAGACGCAATGCTGGGGGAGTTGGGGGAGAGGAGAGTGGAGTATGAATTGGATAGGAAGGTGGAGAGGTGGGGTTGGAGGTTGTTGAGAAAGGGGAAGGGAGAAGATTTTGGGGAGAAGTGGAGGGAGAGGGAGGAGAGTGGCGTGTACGAAGGGGGATGGGTGGGAAGGATGATGAGAGGTGTAAAGAGACATAAGTTACGAGGAGAGAGGTGGGAAGTAGAAAAGGAGAGGGAGGGGAATGGGGGATGGAAGATAAGAATTGGGAAGGACAAGGTGGAGGCGGAAAGGGATTGGAGAAGAGGGATGGAAGAAAGAAGGAAGGATTGGATAGTGGCTGTGAGTGATGCGGGAGGAGAAGGAAGGGGAATGGGATTGGGAGGGGGATGGTGGGAAGAAGGGGTGAAGAAAAATAGTTGGGGTTTAAATGGAGGGTGTGGATTGACGGTTATGATGGGAGAAATAGGTGGAGTAAAAGAAGCGGTGGAGACGGTTGAGGGGGAGTATAAAGGATTAAAGAGAAGATTGATGGTGGGGGTAGATAATGTTGGAGTGTTAAAGTGTTTAAGGAAGGGGAGGAGATTTTGTTGGGAGGGGGAGAGTGGTGTGAGAAGAGCATGTTTGAGGTTGGAGAGGAAAGGTTGGGAGGTGATGTTTGTATGGGTTCCGGGGCATGTGGGGATTGAGGAGAATGAAGAGGCAGATGAATTGGCGAGTGAAGGGAGTTATGATGATGTGGAAATGGAGGAATGGAAAGATGTGTTGGGTTGGGGAAAGTGGAAAGAGAGGAGGAAAAAGGAAGAGAGTAGGAGATGGAAGGAATATTGGGTGAAGGAGAGAAAGGGAGAAGAATATTTTGGGACGGGAGGGAAAGGAGAGTTAGGTCATGAAGGGGAAAGGTGGAAGAGTAAATTTTTGGTGTGGATGAGAACGAATCATGGAAGGATGGGAGGGATGAGATATAGAAAGGATGGAGAGAGGTGCGAGTGTGGAGGAAAGGATGGTAGAGACCACTTATTGTTATATTGCAAAAAGTGGGAAAAAGAGAGGAAAGAGGTGTGGAAAGGATGGTGGGATGGTTGGTTAGGAAATGAGGGATGGGTGGAAATGGATAGAATGTTGTTTGGAGAGGAAGGGGTGAAAAGGATATTGAAATTTGCGGAAGAGGTTAGGTGGATGAAGTGGAAATTTAAGAGTGAATTGGTAGGAAAGGGGGAGGAGAGGGAAGGGGAGTTATTGAAACCGAGAGGGGAAGGTGGAGGAGGGTGGTTGAGAGAGAGGAGTGAGAAAAGAAGGAGGGAGATTTTGGAGAGAGCTAGGGAGAGAGCGAAGAAGAGTAGAGAGAAAGGGAAGGAAATGAGTGATAAGGATAAGGAAATGAGAAGAGAGGCGGGTAGGATTAGGGATTTGAGATATAGGGAAGAAGCAGCGAGAAAGGAGGGAAGAATATTGAGGAGTAGGGTGAAGGAGGAGTTGGGAAAGAGGGAGAAGGAATTAATCGAGAAGGGAATAAGGAGGGGTGAGAGGAAGGTAATGGTGGGAAGGAAAATTTTGGGGGAAGTGAAAAATAGATAGGTGGAGATGATAAGTTAGTGTCATGCCCTTTTGGAGTACTACGATATCACCCATTGCAAGTGGTATTTTAGTATTGTAAGAGGGCATGAGAGTAGTTGATCAGGGTCACGCTTTAGAGTAGCTTAAGTACCCGAAATGGAAAAAGTTTTTAAAATGAAAAAATGAAAAAAAGAACCTGAACACATCCTCCATGGTGCTTACAACCTCAGTGAATGAAATTGAACCTTCGGGTGACGTGTCATTTTTGGGTGTTCAGCCATTTAGGGTCTATGATTCTTATCGCGAGATAGCTTCATGGGTTTTACTCCTTTTCCATCGGCGTGTTGAGTGGAAAATAAAGGAGAGTGTCACAGGTCTGGGGGTACGGTAGAGCTAGTAATGGCTTCTATTGACAGGGTGAAACAGCCCTCAGATTTTCCTGATTACCAACCGACACTTTCTCATGAGGGTTCGATTCCTTCAACCCTGGTTGCTTGTTGCGGTTTTTTGAGTATCTTTTGTCATGAAGTGGAGAAGCCTAGGAGAGACCCCACCATGTTCAAGTCATGGAGTCTGCGGACTGGGCACCTGTTTTACATTGTTGCGGACAGAGGGGAAAAATCGATTGTGAGCATTAAATTATTATGCCTCGCCTGTTGTTCTTGGAATAGAGAACCGTAAACAGGATGCTCTAGATAGCGTGAGGGGTAAAGCCAGTAAGTGTGTTTTGCTGAGAATGTGACAGGTCAACCCTGGGCTCGGCTTTAGGTCATATCCTGTGTGAAGAGAAATCTGACAGGGAGCTTGGTAAGTCTGATTGGCCCCTAGACCTGCAGGGTGCAGGGTGATGTCAGGCTAGGCATGGTCGGCCTGCTGGGGCAGAGACCTAGTGGCCTTGAGCAGGTATGGTGAAGCGAGCATTAATAGGGCTTGTGGGGCCAGGTGTTATTCTCGGCTGCCTTGAGCCTTGATAGCAGCCCGAGAGGACAGTCCGCGCATGTCGGTCATATTTCGGTTAAGAACTTTTGTCACCACTCGCCTAGTTGTTACTGTCGCAGAGTTTATACTTGCACATATGGCTCGGGTAGTTGATGGGAGATTTGATAGCGTATGGCTTAAGGAGCAAACAATAGGGGGTCGGAGGTGTGCTTAGGGAAAGGTGGAGCTTATGGATCTTGCTGATTGACTATAGGAAACTAGGTTTTGCTACCCGTATCGCTCTACTTAAGGGGTTGTTTGTTTAAGAAGATTTGGTTTCATCAGCAAAAAAAGGGTTTGCTCCAGACGGATAGGCATTGCATCCGGACGCAGGAAATCCGCCTGAAGCATCCTGTCCACCCAGCGCACCCTGAGAGGGGCGCAGCAGAATGGTTGCATCCTAGTCCGTTGGGTGCAATACAACCCGCATCCTGTCCGCCCAGGGCACCCGGATGGGCCATTTCAGACCATAATCTCCTGAAGAACACCAAGGTAAGCGACCAGGGGGGGTTTCCGTTGGGGATCTCCCCCTGCCCCTGATCGCCTCTACTTACAACTGACTACTTCATCACCAGAAAAAGGCTGTTCAGACGAAAAAGGAGCTTAACATAGGATGACTAACCATCTATTGTCCCGGTAACGACCCAAAACATACCCCTTATTTAATCACCACTAACAAGGCACGCAAAAGGCTTCTAAGTTCTTTCACACCTCGCATCAAGCTTCATAATCGAATCAGTGGAACTATTGAATAAGAGCAACCTTGGGAGAGGGGCATGCTCTTGCATCCAGGTTGACAGTATTCATGACCACTAAGCGAGCGGATTCCAATGAGGCCCCTCCTGACTTTAGCGGACATCTGCTAGTGCCCAGTGAGGTATCTGCCTTTGTCTGCCTGCTGACCACTATAGCCATGCGGACGCTCCGAAACCTATACCATTCGATTCCCCTTGGCGAGCAGACTCCAATGAGACCCTTCCCGACCCTGGCGGACATCTGCCCGGTGAGGTCTCCCCCGTTTTCTCCCTGCTGACCTCTATAGCCATGCAGACTCTTCGAAACCTACACCATTCGATTCCCCTCTACCTGCGGATTCCAATGCATCGTGTCCCAACGCTGTCCGACCACTGGTTGCAGGGTAATCCATTCTTTTGTACTTGAGTTCCTCGGGCAAGTATCTTCAAATTGTTGGCTACTGAGTGCTACAGGCGTGCGGACGCTTCGAGGCCTATACCATTCGATTCCCCTCGGCGAGAGGACACCAATGAGACCCTCGCCGACTCTGCCGGACATCTGCCCGCTGAGATATCAGCCATTTTCATCCAGCTGACCGCTATAGCTACTCGGACGCTTCGAAACCTACACCATTCGATTCCCCTCAACCGGCAGATTACAACGGACCCTGTCCCGATACTGTCGGACCGCTGGTTGTAGAGTTATCCAAACATTTGTACTTCAGTTCCCCGGGCAAGTACATTCAAATTGTTGGGTACTGAGTGCTAAAGGCATGCGGACGCTTCGAGACCTATACCATTCGATTCCCCTCGGCGAGCGGACTCCAATGAGACCCTTCCCGACTCTGGCGGACATCTGCCCGCTGAGGTATCTGCCTTTTTCATCCTGCTGACCTCTATAGCCATGCGGATGCTTCAAGACCTATACCATTCGATTCCCCTCCCCGAGCGGACTTCAATGAGACCCTTCCCGACTCTGGCGGACATCTGCCCACTGAGGTATCTGCCTTTTTCATCCTGCTGACCTCTATAGCCATGCGGTTGCTTCGAAACCTATACCATTCGATTCCCCTCGACCGGCGGATTCCAACGGACCCTGTCCCGATGCTATCCGACCGCTGGTTGAATAGCTATGCATACTTTTGTAGATGAGTTCCCCGGGCAAGTACTTTCACATTGTTGGCTGCTGGGTGCTACAGGCATGCGGACGCTTCGAGGCCTATACCATTCGATTCCCCTCGGCGAGCGGACTCCAATGAGACCCTTCCCGACTCCGGCGGACATCTGCCCGCTGAGGTATCTGCCACTTCATCCTGCTGACCTCTATAGCCATGCGGACACTTCAAAACCGATACCATTCGATTCCCCTCGTCCGGCGGATTCCAACGGACCCTGTCCCAATGCTGTCCGACCGCTGGTTGAATGGCTATGCATACTTTTGTACATGAGTTCCCCTGGCAAGTACTTTCAAATTGTTGGCTACTGGGTGCTACAGGCATGCAGACGCTTCGAGGCCTATACCATTCGATTCCCCTCGACGAGCGGACTCCAATGAGACCCTTCCCGACTCCGGCGGACATCTGCCCGCTGAGGTATCCACCATTTCCATCCTGCTGACCTCTATAGCCATGCAGACGCTTCGAGACCTATACCATTCGATTCCCCTCGACCGGCGCATTCCAATGCAGCCTGTCCCGATACTGTCCGACCACTGGTTGAATTGCTATACATACCTTTGTACTTGAGCTCCCCGGGCAAGTACCTACAAACTGTTGGCTACTGGGTGCTACAGTCATGCAGACGCTTCGAGGCTTATACCATTCGATTCCCCTCGCCTAGCAGACTCCAATGAGACCCTTCCCGACCCTGGTGGACATCTACCCGCTGAGGTATCTGCCATTTCCATCCTGCTGACGTCTATAGCCATGCGGATGCTTCGAGACCTATACCATCCGATTCCCCTCGCCCAGCGGACTCCAATGAGACCCTTCCCGACTCTGGCGGACCTCTGCCCCCTGAGATATCTGCCCTTTTCATCCTGCTGACCTCTATAGCCATGCGGACACTGCAAAACCTATACAATTGGATTCCCCTCGACCGGCGGATTCCAACGCACCCTGTCCCGATGCTGTCCGACTGCTGGTTTAAGGGTCATCCATACTTTTGTACTTCAGTTCTCCGGCCATGTACTTTCACATTGTTAGCTACGGAGTGCTACTGTTTTCTAGACTTGCTTTAATAAATATATACCTATTTTAGTATCTAAATGACTCAAATAAGTAAACATGAGTAATACTGGATGAATCTTTCTTTTCCGACAATTTGGACATTCTTCATAGTTTTCACTATCTCATTCAAAGTCCTCGAAGGTAGAGTTGTTGACTTAGGAGGTATCCGATGATAGCCAGTTACACCTGAGTACTTCCACTATTCTACTATCCTATCGGGTTGCATCTGGAGAACCTTTCTGCGTCCGGTACCTTCTGAGTCCTTGGTTGCGTCTGGTGCCTCCGGGCGGCATGGACCCCTGTTCACAAGCACCCCCCAATAGACCGCACACCCAGGATGCGAGTTTACGTTATATGCGCCTGGACCGCCGGACGCACTGGGAGCTCCTGGTGCGTCCGGGTGTAACTTTTTTTTTTGCTGATGTTTCCGTCCCGTAGCGCCTAGTGCGGAGGGATGGCCCAAACGCCTTATTATCGTCGGTCTTAAGTGGGGTGGAGGTGTGGTCCTAGGTTCTAGGTTGATTTGTTTATGAGAAGTGGTTCGTAAAACCTTTGGGGGTCTTGACACGGACTCTGTTTGTGCATGCACTTCCGCAATTGGGGGTACCCGGAAGGGTCATGATAGTTTTGTGTAATGCAGCACCATATGACGAGTAGGTGTATGGTACTATCCCCCCATCTTGTTGTACAGATGACCTTGAGTGGCGAGGGTAAACATAACGAGACCATGTTTTTAGGTAATCATGCGAATCGACGTGGACAGGGCTTGCCTTACCCCTTGTTCAGATGTTAGAGGAGCCCGCCTGGTGTGTGAGCACTGGGGCTATCGGAACCGTAAGTTCACCTTGTTATTGTTGTTTTACTAATGATACAGATTCTTCATTCGGCTTGGTGACCCGCTCGGGGTGCAGTTGGCTACGGGGGGAAGTCGGATTTGTGGTTTTGATGTTGATTTAGTGTAAAGGGTTATTTGTTGTTTCTTTGCCGTTGCTATAGGTGGTGAGAGAGTATGTTCCGGTAGGCGGGTCCGGGAGTAGCTAGTGGATTGGGTCACGCTCTAATGTAGCATAAGGTCCCGAAATGGAAAAAGTTTTAAAAAAAAAAAAAAAAAAAAAAGAACCTGACCACAGGGATTAACATTTTGTATGGCCGATTGTCTGTGCGCCAGAATTTTGTAAGGGGACTTAGACCCGCACAGACAGCCCTCCATACAAATTTTTAATCCCTGTGTTCAGGTTCTTCTTGCCGGTAACTTGTAGCTCTCTGAGCTCCCGTTGAGCCTCTTTTTCATTTCTGCTTTCCACGTGGGAAAGGGAAGAAAAGAAAAAAGAAAAAAAAAGTCAGATCTCTATTCTCGCATCCCAGGTAATCATTGTCCGCTTCCCTCTTACTCGAGACAAAAACAGCCGACACAATACCGTACGTGCTGCACGGTTCATTGCGGCTCATCCTTCACTACCCCCTGCTATTTTATTTTCGTCCCCCGTCGCGCTGCTTCCATTCATACAGATCATCTCTCCCCCTACCAACGGTCAAACATAATGGCCGGAGCTCGCTCCTCGATGAGGTCTCTTAGGAGACCGCTCCTTGTTGGGACCACCTTGGGTATTGGTGGCATTATTGCATACAAGTTATACTCATCTCGGTCCGCTTCACACACATCCTCTCTCAAAAGGGATCGCCAAAGTATTCTTCCAGGCGAACGTCCGAATGCGATGGGTGGTTTCCCAGTACCTCCAAAATTTCCACCCTTACCAACCAGAGGGGAACAGATCAATCGGCTGCGATCTGGGACGGAAGGGAATGAATACGATTTGTTAGTCATCGGAGGTGGTGCAACAGGTAGCGGAATTGCTCTGGATGCTGCTACTCGTGGCCTCAAAGTGGCGATGGTGGAGCGCGATGATTTCTCTTCGGGAACAAGTAGTAAGAGTACTAAACTCGTTCACGGTGGTGTACGCTATCTTGAGAAAGCCGTAAAGGAATTGGATTACAGTCAGTATCAGCTTGTCAAAGAAGCACTGAAGGAACGCGCAGTATTCTTGACTACAGCCCCTCACTTGAGCATGAGTTTGCCTATTATGCTGCCTGTTTATGAGTGGTGGAAGGCTCCATATTTCTGGGTTGGAACTAAGGTTTACGATTTCTTGGCCGGGAAAGAGAATTTGGAGAGTTCATACTTTTTGACCAGAGGCAAAGCCTTGGAGGCATTCCCTATGTTGAAAGGGAACGGGCTGGCGGGTGCTTTGGTGTACTACGGTTCGCATGGTTCCCCTCTGTTTCTGTTGATTAAAGACTCATTGGGGTAGATGGATCCCACAATGACTCCCGCATGAATGTGTCCATTGCGCTCACAGCAGCGCTTTATGGTGCAACAATCGTCAACCACGTGGAGGTGAATGAGTTGATAAAAGACCCTGCTACTGGCAAGGTTACGGGCGTTAGGGTTCGGGACCTTCTGCACCAACCAAGAGGAGGGGTACTGGGTAGAGGAGAGGGTGCCGGACAGAGCGAGTTTGTGGTAAAGGCCAAGGTATGCATAGAAGCACGTCCAAATCGATTGCAGCTTGGAAACCTTACAGCGCTGAATTTCCACAGGGTGTGATCAACGCTACCGGCCCTTTCACAGACAGCATTCGCAAACTTGACCAAGGCGAAACAACACAAGAAATTGTTGCACCGAGCAGTGGTGTGCACATTGTCCTCCCGGGATACTACTCGCCTGCTCGAATGGCAAGATTGTGACTCCATAGACAATATCAGCTCCCAGCTAAATAAGAATTCAGGGTTTGATCGATCCCAGTACCTCTGACGGTCGTGTAATCTTCTTTCTCCCATGGCAAGGCAACACCATCGCCGGCACCACCGATGCTCCAGCCACGATTACACCCCACCCCCTCCCCCGAGAGGAGGAGATCAACTGGATCCTTAACGAGGTCCGCCGCTATTTGGCCCCGGATATTAACGTGCGCCGTGGGGATGTCCTCGCGGCTTGGTCCGGAATTCGTCCACTTGTCAAAGATCCCGATGCTAAAAACACCGAGTCGCTGGTACGAAACCATCTCATCAATGTCTCGGATAGTGGGCTCATCACAATCGCCGGAGGGAAATGGACTACCTATCGTCAGATGGCTGAGGAGGCTGTTGACGAAGCTATAAAACAGTTCAATCTCAAAACGGGCCTGGGGGCCCGCGTCGATCACATACCAACCATACCAGAGCTGGACGGAGTGGTCACCATTGATGGCAACTGCAAAACAGATCAATTGAGACTGATCGGGGCTCATGGTTACAGCAAGACATTGTTCATTAATCTCATTCAGCACTTTGGTGTGGAAACCGAGGTCGCCCAACATCTTGCGGGTGCATACGGAGATCGCGCATGGACGGTCGCTGCGCTGTCTGCCCCGACGGAGCAGCGCTTCCCTGTCCGTGGCAAACGCTTGTCCACCCTCTACCCGTTTATTGATGGGGAGGTAAGGTATGCTGTTCGTCATGAGTATGCACAGACAGCAGTCGACGTTATCGCACGCAGAACTCGTCTTGCATTCCTGAATGTTCAGGCAGCCCTTGAGGCCCTTCCTGGAGTCATTGATATTATGTCTGAGGAGTTGAAATGGAGCAAGGACCGGAGGGGCAGGGAATGGAAAGACGCCGTCGGCTTTTTGGTTAGTATGGGCTTGCCGGAGAAAAGAGTTAGTGTGACGAGGAAGGAAGTTGAGGACGGTATCGTGAGCCAATGGGGAGTTGATGAGAAGGCGTTCTCAAGACACGGTACGCATTTCTAATCTCCAATATAGTTGCCGCAACTACTAAACAACTGGATAAATAGAGGGCCCAAGATGTGCTTATGACCCCAACCTAAGCAGGATTCAGAACGGGGGAGTCTGATTGTCACTGTATTTTTTCTTCTCATTGCTTTACCGTGGGTGTAGGTTTCAAAGGCTTGCATGATTCGGATAAGCCGTGTTCGGACCTGGGTTGCTCTTTTGTCGTTTCAAGTTACCTCTTCTTTTTGTATCATTTTTAAATCTCTTTTGGGTTATACTATAGGTAGAGAATAGAAGTATGCCTCGTTAACGTCGTGGAGTGTCCCCCGCATTGCATTAGGACGGTGGATGGGTGCTGATAAGGGACAGCGGGCAAATCAAAAGAAAATATGGTTTACCGGAAGGATTAGAGCATCGTGAATCTCATAGGGGGGCATTGCGGAACCCACAAAGAGAAGTGCTCTTGGGCAGGTGGGACGTTTTAATAGGTCGCGACCTAGTGTCAGGAACACTCCTGCCAGGCAGCTGTATTTTCTAAATATTTCCCCATCTTCATCTAATATCACTCGCAAATTTTGCTTCTGGCTTCTTTTATTGCTGGGACCTGACTGGGATAATGACAAAGCTTTCTTTACCGGTGGAGTATCCTAGCCCCATACTGGTCTCATTCGCCAGAGTGATATCTCGTTGACTAGGGGGATTTCTTGATGAGTTTGACGGAACATCTGGGTTACTATGCCGGGAGTAAGGAGAATCCTTCGCCTGCAACGAGAATAATAATAGGTGATGTGGATGACAACCGGGCTGCTACCTGCAGCAGAGATCGTGCTGCCGCGTAACTACTGCTCGTATTCTTAGAGTTGCCCTTCCAGCCAGGGGACACGTCATGATAGGGGAAATATGCGTTGGTTATGAATTTCTCAAGGCAAACTCGTCTCCTCTCTCTCCAGAACTCTCTGCCCCCCCCCTATAACCGTCTTCCACATAGCACTAAGCGGCGGTTTTCTTCTCCCTTCTTAATAATCCAATAAAAAAATATTCTCTATCTTTCTCCACCCCACACGTTCACCATGTCATCAAGGAGTGCCGGTTTGTACTAGGGATTTAGAAGTTTCGGAGTATCCTGTTTACTGACTTGGGTCTTATTACATTCTTCAGATTTCATCGCTGTGGAAGGCTCTCCAATAGCCACTCTGGTTACTCTCTTCGTGGGGCTCCTCCTCCTCCTCGCGGATGAGTGGATCCGCCGCCACCTTGACCCTCATGCCCCGCCTGGCCCGGATCTCGAACAGAGGGTGGCCAATCTCGAGAGGGACCTTGCGTGGGTCCCTATCATCCGGCAGCGGATGGCTGAGCTGGAGAGGGCTGCCGAGGGGATCTCAGCCCTCCTGCAGCGAGTGGCGGACTTAGAGCGGAACCTTTCCGAGGTCACTGCTCTCCAGGGATCTCTTCAGGTCCAGTTCAACGCACTTAATGACCGGTTGGAAGAGGGAGGGGACAGGGCACAAGTCTAGGACTCTACTAGTAGAGCACCAGCATGGGCTACAGGGAGGGCGGAATTGGAACTACGGAGCTGTTCGGGCAGAAGGCTGGGGTGGGAGTTGGACTTTGTGTCTGGGCCGGGTGGGTGGTGCGGGGTGGAGGGGATTTGGGTATGGGGATTTCATTGGTGTGCGTTCTTGTGTTGTTTTAATATTAATACAATTATCGCTATCGCCGTAAACGTGCTGTGTTACAAGATTTGCACACATTGGCATTGTACAACCAAGTCCCCAGACTAACGCTGATGTGAGGGTGGAAATGATATCACAGCTCCCGGGGATGATGCATATATCATACTCCCCCGGTCAAAAAGTCCGCATCCACCCTAAACCTCATAAAGCTCCCTTTTTTCAACAAATTGACCCCAGCTCAATGAATTTTTAAAGAAAAATATATAATAAATTATCATAGAAAGCTTATTTTGTTTCCTACTATAGACTTACCACTGAGGTTATTCAGAGATCCCATAATTGTAGAGATTGCCGAAGTTGTATCGTATAAGTGGTGGAGGCAAGTGGTTGTCACGGAGGTTTACTCGGTTTAGGGTGGATGCCGACTTTTTGGTCCAGAGAGTAAGTTAGTCCTCGTTGTTCCGAGTGTTCAAGGGTGGGCGCTGGATGGGGGCATGCTTTTATTCTTTATCCGAAATTTTCGACCATATAGCACACAGCTCTTATATTCGGATACTTGCAGTAGACGAACACCCCATTGGAATCGCTGATGAGAACCTTGTGGATATACCTCGGCTCCTGGGCAGGGCCCTCCCGCGTTCAACCCTAAAGTCCTATATTGAAGTCTTCTAGCCATCTTCTAGGCTCTCCCTCTGGCCCGGGGATGTGAAATCCGCTTGTTGTAGGGAAATTCAATTTATCAGCACTTTGTGTAAAACGCAAACACCGATATGCCTCTTAAGGTCCCTAGGTGGTTGTTAACTTATGGTATTGGAAATAAAAAAAATAGGAAGAGAGTTGATAGATATAGTCCGGAAATGATAGAGAGGGGAGGAAGTAGGCAGGGCCATCTTTATACTAGATGACACTTCAATAACCCATTTGACATAGCATGATAATATTATGATACTACGAAATTATTCCATATTAGAGAGTTTGCGCAAGGAGAGCGAGATGGCAGGAAATAGGTTATTTTCTGTTAACCTAAAAGGATTGTATGCCTAGAGGGGTATGATACAGAAGATATTCAGCTATTGTAAAATAATGCACATAATAATAATATTATCATAATAATATTATTAAATAGCAAAAATTAAAATATAAACCCTACAATAGCAAAATACTGAGAGTTTACTCTACAATTGCATGGCAAGCTTGCGTCCCCGTTGCATTAGACCTGGTGAATGTTATAGACGGCCAGAACCATACTCTAGTACTCGAGCACCTCTCTTGCCGCGAGAACTTAGCAAACGAGAGTGTAACTTACCTCAGTACAGGGTCTTGGCATGAGGTTATGGAACAGTTATTCAAGGTTAACTAGCCAGATACATCCCTGCCGGCTCCGGTTAAAACTTTTATTTATTTTAACCCATCTCTTCCTCCCCCCAGCGCTATGTTCCAGTAAATCTTTAGGTGTCTGTCTACCCTTGTACCTCTTGCTTGTTTGCCAACTCCCTAGGGGTGCCTTCCTTCTGACGTGTTTTCTTGGCATAGAAAGGATTGGAAAGCAATAGCGAAAAAAATATAGGGCAAATGACCCCCTTTTCTCGAGCGCTAGAAAGCTCATAAACTCGTTTGTCCCCCTGGATTATCGCGCAACCTCATCCACAGCGAAACGAAGCATCCCAAAAAAAAAAAGGCACCATGGAACGAATAACAAATACACAATCATTTGGTCCTGGTAGGAACGTAACGAATAACTACGGCAAGACTGTCGCTCTGAACAACAAAACTATTACTGTGATCGAAACAGACGGCGAAGACAACCAGATTAAGCAGTGGCTCTCGCCGCTAGAGCCTCGACACAAGCACCAAAGTGTGCAAACCAGCCGGATGGATGGTGTGGGTGGTTGGCTTCTGAAAACGAACGAGTTTCGGGAGTGGAGCGGTAGCGAAGGGATGCCGAAGCACACTGTTATGTTCTGCTACGGCCATCCAGGTGTGGGAAAGACATGTATCAGGTTAGTGAGAAAGTCATCTCGAGCAAGTGGATATCACTGACGCCCACCAATATTAGCTCCTTAGTTATTGACTCGTTGTGCAATCAATTTCGTGATAGAGATGTCGCTGTGGCAGGCCTGTACTGCGATTACCTCTCCCGGGAGGAGCAGTCCACAACGAACATGTTGGGCGCAATCCTTAAGCAGCTTTTAGAGAGAGACGGAATCCCGGATCCGATACGGCAGGCTTTTCACCAGGGGAAAAGGGTGTTAGGCGGGCGGGCTGTTCGGCTTTCGGACTTGGTGGAAATGCTGGAGACGACAATCTCCTCACTGCGGGAAGTCTTCATTTGTATCGATGGTTTAGATGAATGCCATCCTACCAATCGACGAGAGCTTCTTGAGTCGCTACGAGAGATTGTAAGGGCTTCGCCGGCCGTGCGGGTATTCGTTACTGGGAGGCCTCACGTTCGAGACGAGATTAAGAGATATTTCACGGAGGCAATCACAATAGCCGTCATTCCGACCACTGAGGATATTAGGAGATATCTTAAGATGAGATTGGACCGAGATCCCACGCCCGGCGCAATGGACGACGATTTGAGGGCTGAGATTATGAGAATAATTCCTGGGGAATTTTCCCCAATGTGGGTAGACCAACCAACCTAGGCCTCGTTGGATATTCGCTAACAATAGTATATAGATTCCTTCTTGTTTCTCTTAATATTAATGCGGTCCTGGAAGAGGTTACAATCTACAAGAGAAAGAAAAAGCTCGACCGGATGATCCAAGGGAATGGGCTTCGAGATGCATATTCTGCAGCCCTGGCACGAATAAAGGCACAGGAGGGAGGCAAGTCGAAGCTTGGCATGGATGTGTTAATGTGGCTATCACATTCGGAACGACCCTTAAAAGTCAACGAGTTGTGCTATGCCCTGGGGGTAGAAATAGGGACCACAGACCTGAATTTTCGGAACATTCCTCCGATAGAAACACTGCTCGAATGCTCTTTGGGGCTTGTAACAGTTGAAGCGCCCACCTACACTGTCCATCTTGTCCACCACACTCTTCGGGGGTGTCTGTCCGATAAGACCGACCTGTTTCACAGCCCTCATGCGGTGATTGCCGAGGCTTGTTTAACGTATCTCAACTTTCAGTGCCTTAGAGACCTTTCGGCTCTCCATCATGGGCCCCGACCAGAAACACCTTTGCTTGAATATGCCTCTTGTCACTGGGGAACACATGCAGCAAGGGAAATCACTGAAAGTGTGAACACACTCGCACTAAAGCTTCTCGATGGGCTCGATAAGCATGTATCCTCAGGGATACTCTTAACCCAAAGCGGCGATAAACGGGACAGGGAACTTTATCGGGGTCATCCTACGGGATTTGCGGGGCTCCATGGTGCTGCGTATTTTGGGATCGCGGAGGCAGCAGCGGCTCTATTGAAGATGAAGGAATGGGACCTCGACGCAACTGATGTGGCGGGTAATACGGCAACTTTGTGGGCTGCAAAGAATGGGCACGGGGCCGTCCTGAAGGTGCTTTTGGAACAGGAGGGTGTTACTCCCAACACTGCGGATAAGGAGGGGCGAACACCTCTCTCGTGGGCAGCCGAGCGAGGGCACAGCGAGGTAGTGAAGATACTTTTGGAACAGGAGGCTGTTACTGCGGACGCTGCGGATGGAGACGGTCGAGCCCCTCTATCTTGGGCAGCTGGAGGTGGGCATAAGGGCATTGTGGAGAAACTTTTCGCACGGAAGGATGTCGCTCTTAACACCGCGGATGAAGACGGCCGAACCCCTCTATCTTGGGCAGCTGGAGGTGGGCATAAGGGCGTTGTGGAGACACTTTTGGCACGGGAGGATGTCGCTCCTGACACCCCGGATAAAGACGGTCGGACACCTCTATCGTGGGTAGCCGAGAATGGGTATGGAGCCATCGCGAAGCTGCTGTTAGAACGGGAGGAGGTCGCTCCTGACATGACGGATATCACGGGTCGAACGCCTCTGTCATGGGCAGCCAAAAATGGCTCTGAGGACATCCTGAAGATGCTTTTACGCCGGGAGGATCTCACTCCTGACATTGCGGATGAACATGGTCGAACCCCTCTATGGTGGGCAGCTGAAAATGGGTGTACGGACATCGTGGTGATGCTTTTAGAACGGGAGGATGTCACTCCTAACACTGCGGCTAAGGACGGCCAAACACTTCTCTCGTGGGCGGCTGAAGAAGACGATATGAACACCGTGATGGCACTCTTGAGGCGGGAGGATGTGATTCCCGACACTCCGGATGCCGACGGTCGAACCCCTCTATCTTGGGCATCTGAGAATGGGAATCTGGACATGGTGAAGATCCTTCTGGAGCGGGAGGATGTCACCCCCGATTCTGTGGATAAGGACGGCAGAACACCTCTCTTGTGGGCAGCCGAACATATGTTCGGGGACGTCGTGGAACTGCTTTTGGGGCGGGAAGGTGTCACTCCCAACACTGCGGATAGGGACGGTCGAACAGCTCTCTCATGGGCAGCTGAATATGGCGATATGGACACCGCGATAGCGCTCTTGGGGCGGGCAGATGTGACTCCCGACACAGCGGATGCCAATGGTCGAACCCCTCTGTCTTGGGCAGCTGAGAGTGGGAGTAAGGAGGTCGCGTTGATACTTTTGAAACGGAAGGATGTCACCCCTGATGCTGCTGATGAAGAAGGCCGAACACCTCTATCGTGGGCAGTTGAAAATGGGTGTACGGGCATCGTGGAGATGCTTTTAGAAAGGGGGGATGTCTCTCCCGACGCTGCGGATGAAGACGGCCGGACCCCTCTATCGTGGGCGGCTGAAAATGGGTATCTGGACATGGTAAAGATGCTTTTGGAGCGGGAAGATGTCGCCCCCGACACTCCGGATGAAGATGGTCGAACCCCCCTATCCTGGGCGGCCGAAAGTGGGGATTGGGACACTGTGGCGATGCTTCTGGAACGGAGAGATGTCGCTCCCAACACTGCGGATACAAACGGTCAAACACCGCTATCGTGGGCACAGGGGGAGGAGGGCATAGTGAAATTGCTTTTGGACCGGGGAGGTGTCACTCCAGACACTGCGGATAAAGACGGTCGAACACCCCTCTCGTGGGCAGCTGAAAATGGGGAGGAGGGCACTGTGAAGCTGCTTTTGGGACGAGAGGAAGTAACTCCGGACACTGCGGATAAAGACGGTCGAACACCCCTCTTGTGGGCAGTTGAAAATGGGCACGGGGCCATTGTGAAGATGCTGTTGGAACGAAAGGACGTCACTCCCGACATTATGGACAAATATGGTCAAACACCTCTCTTGTGGGCAGCGCAAAATGGAAGTGAGGATATCATGTTGATGCTTTTGGCACGAGAGGATATCACTCTCGATACTGCGGATGAAGATGGTCGAACCCCTCTGTCGTGGGCAGCGGAAAATGGGTATGAGGACGTCGTGAAGAGGCTTTTGGGACGGAAGGGTATCGCTCCCGATGCCGCGGACTATGGCGGTCGAACACCTCTCTTGTGGGCAGCTGAAAATGGGTACGTGGATGTCATTGAAATACTTTTAGAACGGGAGGATGTCGCTCCCGACACTACGGATAAAGGTGGCCGAACCCCTCTATCGTGGGCAGCTGAACATGGGTATGAGGATGTCGTGAAAATGCTCTTGGAACGGGGGGATATCAACCCCGACATTCCGGATCAAGATGGTCGAACCCCTCTATCCTGGGCAGCTGGAAATGGGAGCGGGGACACCGTGGTGATGCTTTTGAAACAGGAGGGTGTTGTTCCCGACACCGCGGATGAAGACGGTCGAACCTCCCTATCGTGGGCAGCTGGAAATGGGTGTGAGGACGTCGTGGAAATACTTTTGGGCCAGGAGGATGTCGCTCCTGACACTCCGGATGAAGATGGCCGAACCCCTCTATCGTGGGCAACCGAAAGTGGGAACCTGAACTTAGTCAAGATGTTTTTGAAACGGGAGGATGTCACTCCCGACACTGCGGATAAAGACGGCAGAACACCTCTCTTGTGGGCAGCCGAAAATGGGTATGGGACCATCGTCAAGATTTTTTTGGAACGTAAGGATATCACTCCCGACAGTCCAGATGAAGACGGTCGAACCCCTCTCTCGTGGGCAGTTGAAAATGGGTATGGGGCCATCGTGAGGATACTTTTGGAACGGGAGGATGTCTCTCCCGATGCTGCCGATGAAGACGGTCGAACTCCTCTCTCGTGGGCAGCTGAGAGTGGGAATTTGGACATGGTGAAGATCCTTTTGGAGCGACAAGATGTCACCCCTGATACTGCGGATAAAGACGGCAGAACACCTCTCTTGTGGGCAGCCGAGCATGGGTTTGGGGACGTCGTGAAAATGCTTTTGGAATGGAGGATGTGACTCCCGATACTGCTGGTAAGGACGGTCATTCACGACGAAAGTTCCCCACCGGATAAGCCCTCTCACTCGCAGTGTTACACTGTCGCACTGTCGAACTTCTTCCTCATCTCATTCCTTTTGGCTTTCCTTTTGGCTTAGGTCTATACCTTCTTACATCCTAGACATCTTTCTGCCAATAATAGTGTATCATATTACCTCCCCCTGGGTCTCCAACTCTATATTATACTGCTTCTACAATACTGGCTCTTGATCGGTGCTTGATAACTTTGTTTTCACTCTTTCTTTTTCCACCTCTTAGCGCACATTCCCTCTCCTATCTCGTCATCCTGATATTTTGAGTATCGGCTTTGCATAAGTAGACTACGTGGCCTTCGTCCTACAGCAGTCTCCGTTTTGTCGAGTATTGGTTTGGTGTTGATAATTCCTGTTTCCCTATTAGTTTATTTGGTTCTTTTGCCATACATACTCTTCATACTCTAGGGGGGGAGAAAAAGAAAATTCCTGTTTTAGAGTGTGGTGCTTTCCCTGGGCAGCGGGCCTGTTTTTCTTTTCTCTTTTCTTTTAATGCTGTATCAACCCTCTCCGATTGGAATTGGCTTTGGTGGGCTTTGTGGAGTTTGGGATGGCTTGTACTGTAACTAGAATGGCGTAGAATAATTGATTTCTCGCTAGATTGAGGATATTCCAGGCGTAAGCTATCAAGGCTAATTGCAAATGAATGCTTTTCCTATCATGAGATATCACTCGTGCCGACCCCCGCGGTCCCCACAGTTCCACTCCGTCCCCGGCCGTCACTCACCATTTCCGGCGATCCTCAGCCGTCCCCGGCCGTCCCCCACCGTCTCAAGCCATCCCCTGTCATCCCCTGTAGTCCCCCGCAGTCCGCCCCCCGGCCCTTGACTAGGTAGGATGTCTCACCCTGTAGGGCCCACCGTCCTGCTCAAAGACGGCGGTCCTGCCTTTAGGCCGCGCCGGACGGACTACATATAGCCGTCACGTCCCGTCCAGGGCTCTTGGCAGTCCCCCCGCGGGGCCACGCCGGGCCCCCGGACGGCTGGGAATATTGATTTCACTTTCTAAACGACTAGTACAGCACGTTCCAGACAACATTTGGTGCTCGAATGGCAATTTTACATAGTATAGAATAATATTGAATAATATAATACAGTATGATGACCTCATGGAAAAGCCACCAACCGGCTCAATGGAAAGATATAACACCTGTTTGAGAAATGGTGTAGAGTGGGAGGGGTTACAGGTGGCTCGCAAAAGTGGGAAATAAGACCTATCTGGCTTTTTAAATTCACGAATAACCCTCAGCATCTCGGACAAGAATCTCGTCAACCTAACCTGGCTCCGGGGTAGCGCCTTCCTGCACGCAATCCTCCACATATGTCATCAAAGCCCTACTGCCAGCTCTGTCCATGTCGGAGGAATAAGTACCGCAGCGGCCGAACACAGGAACTTAGACTAGAGCTAGACTACTGGATCGGGATTATGTTTCCTGCCGGATGCCTCTAGAGCATTTGAAAGGTAGTACCATGGCACAAACTTTGGCAACTTAGTGCCAACAGCGCTAGCTATGAAGCCCACAATTCCCTCAAAATTACAGTAAAATGACAGCAAATATTTTCCAGACCTTACTGAGAGAGAGGGAAGCCCAACAACATAGGACACGTTTCAATTACTCAAGCTTCTACGGCAGGCATGTTGTCTTGGCATGTGACTAGCAACTTATGATATTCACACAACCTATACTAGGCCACTCCCATCGTCCTCTCTGCCATGCCTGAGAACACCACTGTAGTATATACTACCTTGCCTCATCACTATGCTCCCCTAAAATGCATCGTTTCGCGAAGCCACCAACTTGCTTTCAGGCTGCACTTCGTACCGGCAGATTTCGCCCTCTCACCAATGGTGTTCGTACTACCTTTGACAACTTCAAGTTGGAAACTAACAATGCGCAACAGGGTCGTAGAGCCCCGACCACCATGCTTGGGTGCGGAGAGGCTGTCAAGGAACTTGAGGCCAAGTGGTCCAATCGCTATCTAGGCCTACGCAATGCCTTACTCAGAGACTGTCCGGAGGGGCAGGCCACAATGCTCTATTACTTCTTGGAGAATCAAGTCAAAAGCTTGAGTGATGGGCACGAAGACTTCCTCAAATATTTTAAAAAGAAGCAAGAGCGGTATGACAAGTGCACTAAGGAGCTAATCCGAGAATGCTTCGAACGCCTTGTAGGATCATCCCAGCTGTGCCTTACTCCAAGTCTTCTAATTTTTCAACAGGGTCTGGCTTTGGAAGAAAGAACGAAGAGGATGAAGTTGGAGGGAAAGTATAATGTCCAAGGAGCCCTAGGTGTGTAAGATGAATTTGTGTCTAGTGTTCCCAAGCGTCCCGTTCGCCCAGTGTCGGCCCTGTAGGCACCACCAGGACTGCAGTCCCGGGCGTCCCGGGCATGTGCCTCAAGCTGTATGGCAAGAGCTCCAGTCCTTTGGAAAATACTACCCTCTAAGAGGGTGAGTGTAGGGCCCTGAGGTCCTCTGCGGATCGGTAACTCCCGAACGATACCTGCAGTCCATCTGCAGTCCTCACCCGTCATCTGCAGTCCTCGCCAATTTGCTATAGGGCCCACCGATAACCCATAAGGCCCGTCAATCACCTGTAAGGCCCGGTCTTCTTCTGGAGTTTCCCGGAAAATTGCGCCACCTGGGACACCTGCAGTCCTCGCCCGTCCATTCATGCAGTGGTCCGGGCGGATGCCAAGATACCCACCCGTCCCTGGCGCCCTTTCAGATACTGCCGTCCGTCCCGCCCAGACCCGAAGACGGGCGGACTGGACGCTTGGGAATACTGGTGTCTACAGAGTTGTTACTAATGTTCCATTGTAGAACGTAGTCTACTTAGCTGAATTGCAGAAAAAGATTCCACCAACTGCGCTCAGACAACAGGGATTGGACAAGTTGGGACAATTGCATGAATTCACAGGAGTTCTTCATAAGGAAGTACAAGCTCGCAATCTTGATGTCAAGGATGTTATGGCTTGTTTTGACCACTTTTACAAGAAAGTATCCAACCGCACCAATGGCAATGACGACACTTTTAATGATAGCATTATTGTCAGAGCTACTAAATTTACTGACAGTGAACGTGCTGCGCTTGTTACCTTGCTCAAGATCCAAAGTAATTGGCCACATCCGCTTAAATGGAGAGAGGATACACCATGTAAGGGAGGCGGATAGAGGATGTAGCTGGTTGTATTTGCTTTTTTGCGCTAATTTTCTGGACAACATATGGTTTACTTACTGGTATCGGAGGGGGCAGAGGATATTGCGATTACCTTGTGGTTCTAATGATCTGTGAGGGAAGCCGACTCCAGTCGCGACTCCCCTCCCCCATCCTGCTTGTTAGCTCTGTTAGCTATATGATACGGTATGTTGAGGTACGGCTACTCACTTAGGTCATGTCTGTGGGTTAGCTTGGGGACTGCCTACTGTGTTTGGGCCAGGTCTATCACTGGTTGTGCGGGAGTGGGCTTGGAACGGGTGTTTCCTTTAAGTAGCTTTCTCTCTTATACGACTTGTAATTAACGAACATCTCACATCACACAGCGTACTGAAAACAAGAAAATCGGCGGAATAGTATCTACTTTACGGAAGTGGAGAAGTACGTGAAAACAACTGTCACTTTCAATGAACACTCAAGTAGAAAACAAAACCACTGAAGTCACGATCAATCTGAATTCACTAAGCTATATCGCAAAACCAACCCGGCAAACCATACAAAACAGAAAATTCCCGTCGCAAAGAAAGTCCAACCCAGCAGGTTGTCCGACTAGCTAAGTACAGGTCCAATTTTCCTTCCTCAAACCACACGAGCCTTGTTGCCGTTGTCCTCTCTTCCTTGGTTGTCCGGAGGGGGGGGGGGGGGAGAAGGAAGAGAAGCGTGAGAGAAGAAAAACCTAACTTACATAGAAGCCCCTGTCCGCCAAGCCTAGGAAACAGCCACCCCTGCAGAACCACGAAACTACACAAAGCCAAGATCGTGACTAACTATCTATTTAGCATAAGTTAATTGCAGATAAGCTAGAAAACAGCAAGTTAAGAAAGTCAAGTTTAAACACTAACAGTACTGTAACGTCACGTTTGGCGCCCCGCTATATTGTATATGATACCTGATACCTCATACCCATTGGCTAGGAAAATCAACAGAGCCATAAAACCGATATCCTATGCTTAACGGCAGAAGATGTGAAAACAGCAATCCTGTGCAGAGTGCCTAACATCCGAAACCAAACAACCACATACCCAATAACCGAATATCTCCTGACCGCATATCCTCATATCATATCCTGCATGCATGACCACAGAACAGCCACTAATCGCATGCCCTATAGGCAATGCAACAAGCTTGATGTCCGAGGTGCGTGATGAGGGACCGCCATTGATTGATTACGTTACAGAGCGAAAGGGAGAGTTACGGAAGTGATCATCGAGGATGGGGAGGGCATGCTGGGGAGAGTGGGAGGGATGGGAAGGCACCTTTTTGCGAAGTTTGGAAGGATAATATCTGAAGGTTAGGCGGTGGTTTCTAGAGGTTAGAAAATCTCTGCCCTCTAAATTGCCGCATTTCTTGATTTATTTGTCAGGTAGCTGTCGTAGATCCTGCGGTAAATCGTCGGGCAATCCGGCTGGAGGACGGGAAGGGACGACAAAAAGTCGTCTGTCCTCGCCCTAGCCCAAGATGGATGGATGGCTCTGTTGAGAACACTGATTAGTTAAGTGCATCTACTGAGTCTAGAACCAAGAGAAAACCATTAGAATACCATGCGCTTGGCGGTCAACCCATTCGGATACCCTACTCAATCCACCATCACTAGTCTCGTACCCACAATGTACCAAGCCACCTATGATACACACCTATTGCGCAAACCCATTCTTGCACCTGCCCATTTCCTATGATATTAACCGCCATTTAGGTCCCGGTGGGCAAACCCTCTAAAACGAAACTTTTACGGGGACAACCCACATTGCGACGAACAAAATATTTACACACCTTGGCATATCGGCTCATCCCTCCAAGCATGCAAGGAAATTGGAAAAAAAGTACAGAAGAAGTAAAGAATTACTTTAACCCTGCTAGTGTTTTTATATAATTTCTTACAATTTAATAGTGATTTTCTAGGGATTCCTGGCATAAAAAAACACTCTGAACCTACAACTTTCAAGAGAGTAGATTAGCATATAGAAAGCCATTCTGAAGGTGGAAAAATAAATATACGACATTGACCGCATTTAGTAATACTTTTTCACTTAATTTTTTAATTCCACTTCAATATTTTCTGGTGGCCGAAGAGAGTGATGGTTCTATGCAAAGGTTTCACTTTTTCGATGGTTGACCGCCAAGCGCATGGTATTCTAAGGGTATTCTAAGGGTTTGCCCTTATATCACTAGTGTTTCCGGGGGTCCCAGACGGACGGTGGGACCCGGAGGGACGGCAGCCCCGGGGTCCCGGGCGGGTTGTCTTGCCGTACTTGGCGCTAGAGTGCGGCTTTCTTAAAGACGGCAGTCCAGGGGGTTGACAAGGTCCCGGGCGTCTTAAAGTAGTACGATTGCTGAGAGGGTGTGACGATTCTCTATCGGGCCCGGCAGTCATCAGTAGGTATAAGTACTCATCGTCACCCGTAGGTACCTACAGTCACTTGCTGGCTCCAGCCATTGATTGGTTTCGTACACTTTCTGTTTTTTTTGGCTTATAACTAGTGCAAATATTGGCTTTGTGTAAGATTGAATATCTAGAGTGAGCTTCCCTACAGTATGTGCCGAGCATAGGACTTGCGGTAAGGGGAACCCTGATTCCGGAGGGGAGCCCCAGAATACACTAGTATACTATATATCTTCCTTGTCTTTTATAATTAATTTTCATGTCTAAGGGGCCACCTCATGCAACGGTTAGTGGTGGGGGCTCCTTAAGACCGGATGATTCGATTTCGCGAGTTATTACTCCTTATTTTAACTACACTTTTCATATAATTTAGAGTCCCACAACAGTCACTCAACGGCAAGCGACATTTGGAGTTCGGCCCCGCGGATCTTTTGATAGCCACTGTGTGGGGGCCGTCTGTTGCCGCTGGTCTTGAGTAGTAGTATACCGGTAGTAGTAGTAGAGGTAGTGCTGCATCGGGGCCGATTACGAGGGAGATATGGGTATGCGCATGGGAGTTCAGTCAGCGTTTTTGCTCAATTACCTGCAGGGCCCGCTGGTCGCCTGTGGTGGCTTGGTCATTGCGCAACCTAAGGCACCTACAGTTCCCGGCAGTCCATCTCGGGGGTTCTCTCAGGTAGTGCCGTCCGTCCAGTCCGTACCCGAAGACGGACGGACTGGACGGTTGGGTTTATTGTATACCACAATCTGGAGCTCAGCAGGACGGGGGAGCGGAGTCGGGACTGGAGTTGGCTTCCCTCACAGATCATTAGAACCACAAGGTAATCGCAATATCCTCTGCCACCTTCGATACCAGTAATTAAACCATATGTTGTCCAGAAGATTAGCGTAGAAAGTAAATACAATCAGCTGCATCCTCTATTCGCCTCCCTTACATGGTGTATCCTCTCTCCATTTAAGTGGATGTGGCCAATTACTTTGGATCTTAAGCAAGATAACAAGAGCAGCACGTTCATTGTCAGTAAATTTAGTAGCTCTGACAATAATACTGTCGTTAAATGTGTCGTCATTGCCATTGGTGCGGTTGGACACTTTCGTGAAGAGATGGCCAACGCAAGCCATAACATCCTTGACATCAAGGTTGCGGGCTTCCACTTCCTTATGAAGAACTGCGGTGAATTCGGGCAATTGTGCCAACTTGTCCAGTCCCTGTTGTGTGAACGTAGTTGGTGGAATCTTTTTCTGCAATCCAGCTAAGTAGACTATGCGTTCTGCAATGGAACATTAGTAACAACTCGGTAAACACCAGTATTCCCAAGCGTCCAGGCCACTGCCCAAGACTGACGGGCGGGGACTGCAGGTGGCCCAGGTGGCGCAATTTGCCGGTAAACTCGGGATGACAGCAGGGCCCTACAGGTGACAGGCGGGCCCTACAGGTGATCGGCAAGGACAGCAGATGGCGTGTGAGGAGTGCAGGTATCTTTCGGAAGTTAGAGGTCTGCAGAGGACTGTAGGGCCCTATAGTCACCCTCTCAGACGGTGGGCTTTTCCACAGGACGGACGCTCTTACCATACGGCTTGAGACACATGCCCGGGACGCTTGGGAACACTGGACACAAATTCATCTTACACACCTAGGGCTCCATGGACATTATACTTTCCCTCCAACTTCATCCTCTTCGTTCTTTCTTCCAAAGCCAGACCCTGTTGAAAAATTAGAAAACTTGAAGAGAGGAACAGCAGAGATGATCATACAATGAGGTTGAAGCATTGCTGTATTAGCTCCTTAGTGGACTTATCATACCAATCTTGCTTGTTTTTAAAGTGCTTGAGGAACTCTTGGTGCGTATCGCTCAAGCTTTTGACTTGATACTCAAAGAAATAGAACATTGTTGCCTGCTCCTCCGGAGAGTCTTTGAGCAAGGCATTGCGTAGGCCTAGATAGCGATTGGACCACTTGGCCTCAAGTTCCTGGATAGCCGCTCTGTACTCGGGCATGGTGGTCGGGGCTCTACGGCTCTGTTGCGCATCGTTAGTTTCCAACTTGAAGCTGGTCAAAGGTAGTACGAAAAACGTTGATGAGAGAGCGAAATCTGCCGGTACGAAGTGCAGCCTGAAAGCAAGTTGGAGACTTCGCGAAACGATGCATTTTAGGGGGGGGGGGTAGTGATGGGGCGGGGTAGTGTATGCTGCAGAGTAGTGTTGTCGAGTGTGGTAGAGAGGACGATGGGAGTGGCCTAGGTTGTGTGTATATCATGAGTTGCCTGTCACATGCCAAGACAACATACCCGCCGTAGAGACCTGAATAATTGAAACGTGTCCTATCCCTTCGTTTGAATTCACGGAAGAAAGCTAGTGCTGCACCTAACTCGGGTGTTAGCCATAAGCAGAATGGTTACTGGGAACGATTACTAAGGGCCTGTTTGGCATGCCAGGATTAGACAAGGATTTAGAGTTAAAGTCCGGACTTTGTAAGCCGGCCATACCAAACATGATAAGATTTAGGCTTAGACTTTAGAATATTAGTAGTAGTTTGTGTATCTGATAAAAAATAATAAACATAAGATGTAGGTATCATATTTGATTTGTCTAGGCTCAGAAAAACTGAGAAAGTGGCTGGGGCTAATGGCTTGTAGAGCTTGTTTTGCGTGACTAGTTTTTTAGAGAAAATACAGATTTGAAAACCCAATCTAATTCTAACATGAAAATCCAGTAGAGGTAATGGTTTGCCAAACATGATTAGACTGAAAGTCTAGACTTATATGGTATGGTTCAAGATGTCTATAGCATAAATTAAAGAGTTTGTGATGGGGGACAGCTTGGCATAAAAATTCATGTATCATACTTTAGTTCAATCCATGTTTAAATAAGAGTTTCCAAATTAATATCTAAGGGGCTGTTTGGCAGGCCATTGTTTGAAAAATTGTTGATTTCAAAACATGTTTTGTAAACACGTGTACAAACAACCAATAACCATTATTTGAACACATGAGTGTGCCAAACACAACCGTCGTTTCTAAACGCGTTTTCAAATCAATGTTTTGTTAACTGTGTTTAGTCCAATTAATTTATAATTCCTATTACTTCCCAAGACAAGCAACGTGTAGATAAATGAAATAAATGAATAATTAATATTATAACTCAGGAAAATCTGCCAGTGTAAACACAATTCTCAGCCACAATTATCAGTACGAGAACAGAAACGAATTTCAGCAAACTACAATCCCAGTATGTCTGCAGATTATGATTAGGACAAAATTAGCAATATATTGCAAGTTGCGGCCATTGCCATTGAAGGTAGGAGTGCACTATCGACATTGAAGAATGAGATAGATAAGTTATATTATTATATTACTTTTCATTTAATAGTTGATGTAAAAATATTTATGTCTTCTTAATATCTAGTATATAATTTCAAATAATATTATGTATTAATTGTGGAATTAAAATTTTAGTAATCTTAGTAGACAATCTCTAGATTGTTTCAACACATGTGTTGAAACAACGATTTGTTGTGTGTACAAACAATGCCCTGCCAAACTCAATCGTTGTTATAACACATGATTTGGCCCAAAACACGTTTTGAAATCAAGAATTTTTCAAACAACGGCCTGCCAAACAGCCCCTAAGCCAAAAGAGACAATTTTTCAGAGTGCATAAATCACATAAATAATAAAATAACATAGGCTAGAAACAAGCTTTGAACTTGATATGATACAGAAACTATCTGCCTTAACAATTGTAATATAACAATATTTCTATATGGAATTGAACTCGAGCATATGATTTAAATTTGTGACTGAATGCTAAGGTGTCCCTCATTACAAACTCTTTGATGTATACTAGAGACATCTTAAACAAGAATTAGAATATTAAATCCAAATTCAGAAATGCCAAACAGGTCCTAAGAGTCTTGAAGGGGGGAGATGATGAGATTGCAATGTCTAGCAATAACTTATTTGGGTATTTGTGTCAAAATATGGGTAGAATTTCTTGTTTGCATGATAGCCATACTGAGTGGTACCCATTTTGTAGTATTCTGAGGATTATACACCTTAAAGTAAGTAAATTTGAAGCATTTTCTATCAGAATTACAAAAGTGAGTTAGTGCTAGCTCAAGGGATAACTTAAGAAATAGGGAAATTATAGTATAGTATGTTTTCTAGTATGTTGTGAGAATTGCAAATTATGGGTCTTTGGATCAAGGCAGAGTAATTGTCTCTGAAACTTGAAGAATTAATAAAGGGATATTGGTAGGCTTCCCACTCTCAACAAGGTTAAAAAAGCTTTTGTAGTGTTTTTGCAGTGTTTGTGCAGTGTTTTTTTGCCTGTGTTTAAGTAAATGGAGTTGTGGGCTTTGAAGCTAGCATTGTTGGTGCTAAGTAGTTGTCATTATTGGCTTCATGTTTGAGTGAATCAATCTAAGATAACATGGCCTATTGTTGTCATTATTGGATTTGTGTTAGGGTGGAGGGATGTCAGATGAGTTTGCTCATGGTTGTGTTTTAATTATTTTTGCAGATAGTTATGGGTTTGCTTGACCATTGGACTTCAGTCTACCAGTTGCAGTGGTGGTACTTTGCAGATGTATTGTGAACAAGGCGATTTGGAACTAGTGCACTCCCTGGAATCTACTACCATAGGGTTGTGCAAGCTCAGATATAAGTCACTTAATTAATATTTAGTTAAGTACATATAACATTATTGAAAACAGTGTCGACCTTTCTTTCCCCCACTTTGATTGGTTCAAGCCCTTCTCTCCTATCTATCCTTTATCCTGTGAATTCAGCGGGTCATCAAGTCAACCCCCTCCCCATTTATCTGGAGCGGAATACAACTTGCACAACACTCCATCCAACTAATGGGCAGAAGTGAGAGAGCCCCACACCGGCTCCCTGATAGGCCCGCCTGTACGGCCTAGGCTAGCCCTCTGCTGTATTGGATTTGCGGCAAAAATTCAAAGTACATATCCCCCCACTACCAAGCAATGTTAAAAATGCACGAACTATTTTGTTTTATTTGCAAAACATACTACAGATAATAGGCCAATTAATTAAATTAATTGTAGAAACACAGCTGCTGTTGTGGTGGGTAAACTGTGCGGTACTAGCTGATTTAAAAAGTGTCTGGACACCTTGGAGCTAAGACGCATACAAATCCCTTCACGGTGTCCGGACATTAAACAATCACTAAGTACTGTGCTGGTAAGGTGACCACACAATATTGATAGAGTGGTGGTTAACTATAGAGGATTTCTAATCAGGAAGTAACAACCAAAATGGAAGAAAATTTCCCTCTATTAGCTTAGAGATTTGATCTCATTCTTGCTGAAGAAGCAGAACAGTGTTCTCAGCCGTCCGGGGCCCCCGTAGGGCCCGGCGGGGGACTGCTAAGACCCCCGGACGGGACGGGACGGCAAAATGTAGTCCGTCCCCGTCCTTGAATTCACAGGACGGCCGTCATTAGCAAATACGAGGAGCCCCACGACCTGAGACAACTTCTGCAAAGGGGCGGCAGGTAACTACATAGGACCGCCGGGGACGGTGGGGGACGGTGGGGGACGACACAATGTCGTCCGTCCTGGTCCTTGGCTCTTACTTGTCGGGCAAGTTCAGGAAAAGACGGGACGGGACGACGAAATGTCGTCCGTCCTCGTCCTTGCCCAGGACGGACGGACTGCCCCGTTGCGAACACTGAAGCACAATCGGAGGTAAGAATGGAAGATTTGACCGTGGTGATGACCCGGGAGGAGAATCATCAAGACATTCTTGATATATTTGCCTATCACTCCTTGTGTGATCCCTTAAGAAATATCCGGGGGTGAAGACGAAAAGGTAAAAGATGAGAAACATGAAACAGGTGCGGGAACCACACTTAAAGCTATCTGTTCTCAATGCTAATCACCCGGCCTATGGGCGCCTATCACGCCTGATAGGCTTTCGCAGGCCGGCCGAACTCTACCTATATCGGCCTAGGCTATTTTCAGAGCGGCCTACCTTGGCCAGGCCGACCCTGCGGGGGAGGGGAGCCAAGACAAAAGTTGGCTTCCCTCACAGATCATTAGAACCACAAGGTAATCGCAATATCCTCTGCCCCCTTCGATACCAGTAGGTAAACCATATTTTTGTCCACAAAATTAGCGCAGTAAGTAAATACAACCAGCTACATCCTCTATTCGCCTCCCTTACATGGTTTATCCTCTCTCCACCAAAGTGGATACGGCCAATTACCTTGGAGCTTAAGCAAGATAACAAGAGCAGCACGTTCATCGTCAGTAAATTTAGTAGCTCTGACAATAATACTGTCGTTAAATGTGTCGTCATTGCCATTGGTGCGGTTGGATACTTTCTCGTAGAGGTGGCCAACACAAGCCATAACATCCTTGAAATCAAGATTGCGGGCTTCCACTTCCTTATGAAGAACTGCGGTAAATTCGGGCAATTGTGCCAGCTTGTCCAGTCCCTGTTGTATCGACACAGTTGGGGGAATCTTTTTCCTCAATTCAGCTAGGTAGACAATGCGTTCTGCAATGGAACATTAGTAACAACTCAGTAGACACAAACATTGTTCCCAAGCGTCCAGTCCGTCCGTCTTCAGGTCGGGGCGGGACGGGCGGGCGGGGCTGCAAGTGTTTCAGGTGACGCAATTTGCCGGGCAACTACGCATTACAGGCGGACCCTGTAGGTGATTGACGGGCCCTACCGGTAACTGGCGAGGACTGCAGCAGACGGGTGAGGACTGCAGGTATCGTTCGGGAGTTACCTATCCGTTGAGGACTGAAGGGCCCTGCGGTTGCCCCCCTAGACGGCACCGTAACCACTCAGACGATAGAGATCTTTGCCGGGGGGGAGGGGGACAGCTCAAGAATATACCACTTTCCGAGCGGATTTGCATCACCAGGACCGACAGCTCAACTCCCTAGGCAATTAGGGAGAGGAAGTGGGTTTGATTTCCCGTCCGCTTTGAGGTTTTTTCACCGTTTTCTGCCGTATATAGTATAGCTGAGCCCAAAATTTTATCCACCTTCCCCTTGGCAACGGTCTCTATCTCCAGAGAGCCTACGGTACGGTAGCCTTTTCAAAAGAACGGACGCTCTTGCCGCACAGCTTGAGACACGCCCGGGACGCCCGGGACTCAGTCGTGGCGGGCCTACAGGGCGGACGAGGCGCTTGGGAACACTGGATAAAAATTCATCTTACACACCTAGGGCTCCATGGACATTATACTTTCCCTCCGACTTCATCCTCTTCGTTCTTTCTTCCAATGCTAGACCCTGTTGAAAAATTAGAATACCCCTGGAAAGGCGTAGCGGGGGTGATCCTACAAGGAGGTGAAAGGATCGGCATATTAGCTCCTCAGTGCTCTTGTCGTACCGCTCTTGCTTCTCTTTAAAGCGTTCGAGGAACTCTTCGCGCCAATCACGCAACCTTTTGGATCGACTCTCCAAGATGTCGAACATTTTGTCCTGCTCCTCTGGAGAGTCTCTGAGCAAGGCATTGCGTAGGCGTAGACAGCGATTGAACCACTTGGCCTCAAATTCCTGGATAGCCGCTCTGTACTCAAGCTTGCTGGTCGGGGCTCTACGGCTCTGTTGCGCATCATTAGTTTCCAACTTGAAGCTGGTCAAAGGGAGTACGAACAACGTTGATGAGAGGGCGAAATCTGCCGGTACGAAGTGCAGCCTGAAAGCAAGTTGGAGATTTCGCGAAAGATGGGAGTGGCCTAGGTTGTGTGAATATCATGAGTTGCCTGTCACATGCCAAGACAACATACACGCCGTAGAAACTCGAATAAGCGAAACGTGTCCTATCGTTGGGCTTCACACTCGCAGTAAGGTCTAGAAAGTTTTTGCTGTGTTTTTGCTGTGTTTTTGCTGTGTTTTTGCTGTGTTTTTGCTGTGTTTTTGCTGTGTTTTTGCTGTGTTTTTGCTGTGTTTTTGACCCGCTTGCCTGAAGGGTATATTGGACTTCATAGCACATGGTTCAATTAACATACCCGAAGGGATACCAAAAAATACGGCGCAACGAAAAATTTGGTGAGAGCGACCAATGATGTCCGTCTTCGGGGTCCGAACGGGACGGACGGCGTACTCGTACGATGCCTGAAAGGACGCCCGGTGTGGGTAGTGAGAGCAGTCATGTTGCCCGATGGGGGCCCACGAAAAAACTCAGTTTTGTAGTTAGCTTGGTGCACACACTTTTCCTTATATAAGGCGCCTCCCATGCTCTTTGTTTTTTCCACCAGATGAGATCTGGAAAGAGCTACCTCCGCGCCCACCCTTCTTGGGACAACGACGCCCCCTCGACCTGCTCCAGCTGCCAGAGTGAGCCCGAAACCTTCGAGCACGCCATCCTCCGCTGCCCAGCCAAGGAGCCTGCCAGGACCCGCCACCTTCAGGGGGTCCTCGACATAGGCCCCGACGCCCGCGTTTGGTCCTCGGCCGCCCTGCTGGCGGCCCTCGCCCGCTTCGTCAAGTCCACGGCTACCGCCTTCCCCACGGGCATGTTTTCGCGTCCGTCTTCCTCTACTGGTTCCGTTTCCTTCTGTTCATCTAATGTAGTTTCCTTTGGGTACTTTATATCGTCTCAGGAGAGCTAGGTTTATGTTTATTGTTTTTCATGCTGTCCGCTGGTTTAAGGAGGGTTTCATTTGCTTTACTTGGTTTAATTTCGTGCCCGCATGTGGGCCTGGGACCGGTACGGACCCCAGCTGAAGAGTTTTTTGGTGCCTGATATTTCATTTGTTAGTACGTTTTGGATTTTGGGTTTTGTTTTCGCCATAGCTAGCGCTCCATGCGATTTCTTGTACCTTAACAACGAATATATGATATAAAAAAAAATGCTCTTTTTTTTTTCTTTTTCATCTTTCTCGTCCGCTCCACCTCCAGCGATTGAAATCTCAACACCATGGGAAATCATCGTGAGAGTGTCCTCTGCCTCTGATCTAGCGCGCGCGTGGCAACTGTTCGGGGGTTCATCACGCCTTCGTCTCCTTCCTCTCTCTGGGGCCTTTGGCCTCCCCTCACGGGGGTTATGGATTATTTTCTGGTTCCGTTCATCTTCGTTGAGCACCCTGGCGTTGATGTTCCTACCTTTTACCCCGCACTTGGCGTGGCGTCTCGCTTAGTGTTTTGCAAGGTCGGCAACCCTCCTTTCTGCGTCAACACACGGTCGCTAGTTTCGGACTATTGGTGAAGTAGGTGCCCTGGTGGCCCTGCTCTCTGGTATTGCACTCTCTCCTGAGTTGCAGGATCGGTAGGGTCGGCATTCGAAAAACTGTGACCCCGTCTCCGTCCTCCGTGTTAGTACTTCTCGATTGTTTGGCAAGCCTTCCTTCTCCTACTTCCCAGGCGTTGGATCTGCTTGCACTGTACTGCTGCACCCTTCTCTAGCTGGCACCTTATCTGCACCATCGGCTAGCACCACACTGCCCCTCACGATAGCTGGCACCTTCTCTGCTGAGTGGGTCTCCTCGCCAGGTGGCTCCCCTCACCCTCCTCATCCGCTCCTGCAATTTACTCTACTGTCGCGAACCTCGCATTAGGTTACGCTGTGTCATGGTATCGCACTACCTCCTTGGCCCATGCTAAAGTCCGAAGCGTCGCCGATATTCAGGGCAGTCCGCTCGTGACAACGCCTTGCCCCTAAGCCGGTAGGTTCGGGGAATTCCCTTAGGGATCTGGCAATAGTAGTTTTATCTTCCCTCTCCGTCGGCACTCGGTGCCGTAAGATTCTTTCATTTGTTTTGGGGGGCCCGCCGAAGGGTTTGTGTCTTGCTCTGGTTTAGTCTCTATACTTGTCTTTCCTTAGGTGTCTGGAGGAAGGTATTGCTCCGTCTTGCTTTCGTCTTAGGGGCTACGGGGGGAGGGATGGGCTCTGGTTTCGAGGGGTTTGATTTTTCCGATAAGGGAGTGAAGCAGGTTGTTGGATTGTTTATAGTTTTGTTCACGCTATAGCTAGCGCTCCACGCGGTTTCTTGTACTTTAACAACGAATACATGATTATAAAAAATAAAAAAAAGGAAAAAAGCTCCTTTTTTTTTCTTTTTTTCACGCTCCGCGCCCTCTACACCTCCAGTCATTGAAATTACAACACCACGTCGTTCAGTGCACGATCCCCCCGAGTCCCCTATCTCTGCCCCCCTTTCAGGCTTCGCGTCCCTGACCATCCGTCCCCAATGGACAATCTCCCAGACATCCCCGTAGTGTTCCCCTCCCTTCCCTCCTCTAGAGCTTCGTCCGTAGTAGAAGAACCCTCTCAGAACATTCTGCTCCTCCGCAATTTCCTTCGGGAAACGCGCGACAGACTACGCTTCACCCCAGAACAGATCCCCATCCCTAACGACCGGCAGCTCAACGACCTGTCCCACGGCGAGTCTATCCTCATCCCGTTCGTGTGCTCCTCGCTCAACGGGCTTGTGTTCATGACCAAACAACTTGACACCGTCACCACTAAGCTCGCCACCGTACAATCCATCGTGGCGACCCTCCCTACCCCCTCGGCTATAGACAGCAGGCTTTCCCCGATCAGTGCCGCTCTTCGTGACCTGTCACAAAGAGCTAACATGGCCCCCCCGGTCCCCTCGGCCCCACCTCGGCCTACTATTCCCCCGACTGAGGTGGTTACATGCCCTGCTGTGCGACCTCCCCTCCCCAGACCTCGTGCCCCACCCCTCTCGAAAACCAACAACAACAACATGGGATTTGACTCGGACATCCCCCGCTTTGACCCTGTCAGGCGCGTTTTCTACGGAAACCCTCGCGCTTACGCAGACAAATTCCCTGACTCCTGGGAGGCCAACGCCTTCCGTCATGGCAAATACCCTTACCCCTTGTCCTTTGTCTCGGGTAATCTCGACCCCGACTGTCCCAAACCCCAACAGACCTACGCTCAGGCCCCCACGGCTGTCGCCCGTAAGAAGGGGAATAAGAAGAAGAACCCCCCCACTGCCCGACAAGTCGCGTCCGTCAGCAACTCAGTGCCGAAGATCTCGGCCCCCAAGTCGCTCCCTACGGCAGAAAGGAGGTTCTACACTCCTCGATCTTCCCCCTCTGAACACAGCCAGGCCATCCTGATTGCTGCCACTTCCCCGGACATTGCAGCACGCGTCCTTAGGGATGCAAACTGTACCCTCCCCCTGGCTGTCACCACTAAGGTCAACGAAAGAGGCTCTGTCACCCTCCTGGTCACCGACACTACCACCCCCGCTGCCGCTTTCGCACAATACTTCGACGCACTTATGACACAACTCAACCGCTCTTTCCCAGTGGGAGATTCTTCCTGGTTGCCCTTCCGCCTCGCCCCCAACGAGGTCCAGCTCGCCATCCACTCCCTCCCAATCTCCTTCCTCCCCGAGGACTCCAAAGAACTTTTCCCAAGTCTCGCTGACTCTATCTACAACTCTAAGAATGTTCGCATCCTTGCGGCCAGATTCCTCAATCCCAACGCAGAATCCAGGGTGGGCAAAACTGCGACCTCTGTCATCGTTTCAATTCACCCAGGGGACGTCCCTATGAGGGGCACCTCGATCAAACTTTTTTCCCGTTCCCGCACAGTTGAGCGGGCTTACTCCTCTAACCGTTACACCCAGTGCAGAAACTGCTGGGGCTTCGGCCATGTCGCACCACGATGCGAGTCCAAAGACCCCATCTGCCCCCTGTGCTCCCTCAACCATACCCGCGCCCACCACCGATGCCCAAACTCTACCTGCCCCGGCAGCGGCAACCTTAAGCCTGTTCTTAACTGCTGTTCTTCCTCCCCGGCCCGCTGCGTCAACTGCAGTGAGGACCACTCTGTCCTTTATAGAGGCTGTAGTCAACGACCAGTCCCTCCCCCTCTCAGGCGTTCCCCCCCTGAGGCCGAGATTGTTCCTCCACCCCCGCAGGACGCAATGGACACTGCCACCGATGGAGTGGTCCAACAGGCCCCCGCTTCTCCCACCCGCTCCCTCCAGCAGGCGTTCGAAATGGCGACGCTGCACGCTCGAAGATCGTCAACCATACTGGCCCTCTAGAGGCCCTACACAGACCAGAGTGGCCTCCCTCTCCTGGAGCCCCCAAATCCTTCACCTGCCCCCCGCACTGGTTCGGGCCTGGCCCGTTAATGCAGTACAACTGTTCACTTAGTGGTGGGGGAGGGGGCTTCCCCTCCCCCTCCGTCGCGGACATTCACACTCGTTCAGCACAACTGCCTCGAGAGCTGGGATGTGTTTCTTTCCTTATTTGGTTCATTTTCGCAATTGGCACACGCACCTTCAGTGGTTGCCCTCTAGGACCCTCTGGTTTACAGGGGCAAGCTTCCTTCCTTTCAATTTTACTCTAGTTTTTCACCTCCTAGCATCGGGAACAAGAAACCACACGTGGCTTTTTATGTTTTACTTCCTTTTTGTCCAGTATTACTTTGCTTCCGCGGTTTTGCGACAGGGGCGACATCATGGCCTTTGACCCTTTTACCATTGACAGCTTCTTCAACCCCTCTATGACTAGGTTTACCATCATCAACTCCTATAGCACCAAGGGTTGGTCGAACAACACTCGGTCCGTGCCCCCGGACCTGATCATCCCGAACCTGCCGGGCCTGAAGCTAACGCTTCTCCTATTTCAATAGAGCCACAGAACTTGGGTTCTCCCTCCTCAACACGCCCGGGGTTTACACCCGCTTTTCGATGTCCCACCTGGGCAGGCCTGGGGTTTTAGACCTGGCCTTTGCCTGTCCTCTCCTTGTGCCCTATTTCTCAGAGTGGTCTGACCCCCTGCCTTCTACGGGGTCAGATCATATCCCCATCGTCCTATGTTTTGACGCTCCCCTGTTTCGTGCCCCCCCTCCCAAGCCAAACTGGGCCCTGACCGACTGGCCCCAGGTTGACGAAGCCCTTAAGTCACTGGAGATCCCTCCTCCCCTTCCCCTTCCGACCTCCTACGCACTGGGGATCTGGTTCGACACCAACCTCAACAAAATTTCAGCTACCTTGGCACTCCATACCCCCCTCAAACGCGTCACCCACAGGTCCAAGCCGTGGTGGAATGCATCGCTCTCGGCGCTCCAAAAGGCCTACAACTCTACTCTCAGGGCGTCTAAAAAAGAACGCCACGACTCCTCCCTAGTGATGTCCACCAAGTCCGCCAAGTCTTCCTACTTGAAGGCGATAAAGAAGGCAAAGAGGGATCATTGGTGCGAGTTCCTGACTACGGCCACCTCCCAGAAGGTCTGGACAGCAAGAAATTCGCCATAGGCCGACCCCCCCGCCTGCTTCCCGGAACTGCCCAGGGTCTCTTCACCGCTAGATATTAACACGGCCCTGCTGGAACACTTCTTTCCAGGTAGCCCTGTTGAGATACCCCACACCATCCTCCTCCCCTTCAGGGACGTCCTGAAGCTGGAAGCGGTGGAGATAAGTAGGGTGTTGGCCCGCTCGTCCCCCTCATCAGCCCTTGGCCCCGACAAGGCACAACTCCATCTGGAAACGCATTAACAAAGTCGCTCTGCACCTCATACTTAATCTCCTCGCCCCTCTTCTCCGCTACGGCTACCACACCCCCTCTCTGAAAAAGGCTGATGGCATTGTCCTGGATAAACCAGGCAAGCCAAGCTATGATTTGCCCTCCTCCTTCCGGGTCATGGTGCTCCTCTAAACCTTCTTGAAGATCCTTGAAAGGATTATGAACAGTCGCCTCTCCTGCGTGGCCTGGGTAACGGGCCTTCTCAACCCCCACCAGTGTGGTTCCCTGGCTGGCCTATCTGTTGCGGACGCCTGCTCTACCCTCACCCACGAGTTCAGGACTCTACAGATGGACAAAAGGAAAGTCTCTACCCTTTTCCTCAACATCAAAGGGGGCTTCGACAATGTCAACCCTTTCTCCCTCTGCGGCATGCTGAGCGCCAAGGGGGTCAGCCCATACCTTGTGTCATGGACGCGCTCCTTCCTGACGGGCAGGTCCTGTCGACTGCTTTTCCAGGGTTCACCAAAGGTCTTCGCCCTGGTCTCTGTTGGTACCCCCAAGGGTCCCCTGTTTCACCCCTCCTGTTCGTTATATATGTTTCTGGTCTCCATATGGAGATCCCCTATGGCCTCACACAATCCTATGTAGAAGACTTTGCCCTTACGGTCTCGTCTAGCTTCTACCGCTGCAACATCCAGCTGCTACAGAGGCATTAGGCCATCCTAAAAGCGAAGGGCTGACGCCTAGGTGTGGGCATCTCTCATCCCCAAGACCGAACTGATTCACTGGCGTACTAGCCGGGACAGGTACCCACCCTCAACAGCCCCGATCCACCTCGATGGATCCTTTTTCCGCCCCAAGAACGAGCTAAGATGGCTCGGTCTATGGTTTACCCCTTAGTGTTCGTTACGGGGCGGGGCGGGGCGGGTTTTCACTTTGTGACCCCGCCGTTACTCCGGCCCGGGGTCAACTCTTTGCCGTTCCTCCCCGCCCCGTATGACACGGGGCCCTGGCCGGGCTGTG
>Ga0307517_10000918_pt1 | contig 49925 bp, 42 predicted proteins | sample 23_EM_MG_FD_194515 | JGI IMG/M metagenome (GOLD analysis project Ga0307517, IMG submission 194515) | Populus trichocarpa ectomycorrhiza microbial communities from riparian zone in the Pacific Northwest, United States - 23_EM | ecosystem: Host-associated > Plants > Roots > Unclassified | place... | reverse complement strand
GCGCGAGGCCGCCTTGCAGCCATTCCTGCATCGCTACAACTGGCATCGGCCACACTCCGCTCTCAACCGCAAGCCTCCCATGAGTCGCATCCCGGCTGTGAGCAACCTCTTGGAACTCAACATCTAGCGCACTTCGCCTTGGCCCAGCACCACCCACTTCATCGAGGTCAGCCCCTCGATGCCGACCGGCCCGCGCGCGTGGAACTTGTCGGTGCTGATACCGATCTCGGCGCCCAGCCCGTACTCGAAGCCGTCGGCGAAGCGCGTCGACGCGTTCACCATCACGCTGGCCGAATCGACCTCGCGCAGGAAGCGCATCGCGTTCGAGTGCGTCTCGGTCAGGATCGCGTCCGTGTGGTGCGAGCCGTAGCGGTTGATGTGGGCGATGGCGGCGTCGAGCCCGTCCACGACCTTGATGCTGATGATCGGCGCGAGGTACTCCTCGGCCCAGTCCTGCTCGGTGGCGGGCGCGAGCCTGGCCGCCGGCACCGACTGCAGCAGTGCGAGCGCGGCCGCGTCGCCGCGCATCTCGACGCCCTTGGCCGCGAACAGCGCGCCGATTCTCGGCAGGAACGCGGGCGCGATCGCCTGATGCACCAGCAGCGATTCGGCCGCGTTGCAGGGGCTGTACTTCTGCGTCTTCGCGTTGTCGGTCACGCGCAGCGCGGCCTCGAGATCGGCGCTGGCGTCCACGTAGACATGGCAGTTGCCGTCGAGGTGCTTGATCACCGGCACCTTGGCCTCGCGGCTGATGCGCTCGATCAGGCCCTTGCCGCCGCGCGGGATGATCACGTCCACCGCCTCGGGCGAGGCGATCAGAAAGCCCACCGCGGCGCGGTCGGTCGTCTGCACGAGCTGCACCGCGTCGGGCGGCAGGCCGGCATCGCCCAGCGCGGCCTGCACGATCTTCCAGAGCGCGAGATTGGACTGGATCGCCTCCGAGCCGCCGCGCAGGATGCAGGCGTTGCCGCTCTTGATCGCGAGCGACGCGGCTTCGATCGTCACGTTCGGCCGGCTCTCGTAGATCATGCCGAACACGCCCAGCGGCACGCGCATCTGGCCGACGCGGATGCCGCTCGGCCGGCTTCGCAAGTTGGTGATCTCGCCGATCGGGTCGGGCATCGCGGCGATCTGCTCGCAGCCGGCCGCGACGGTCTCGATGATCTTGTCGGTGAGCCGGAGCCGGTCGACCAGCGGCGCGGCCAGCGCGGCCTTCAACGCCGCGTCGACATCGCGCGCGTTGGCGTCGGCCAGCGCCGCGGTCTCGGCACGCAGGCGCCATGCCAGCGCCAGCAGTGCTGCATTCTTCGCCGCGGTCGGTGCGGCGGCCATCTGCGATGCCGCGGCACGCGCGGCCGCGCCCATGTGGGCGATCACGGCTTGCAGGTCGGTCGAAGTCATGGGTCGATTGTCGCAAACTGTGTGCCGAGCGCTGCTGCAGCCTGTGATTCCTGTTACATCCTGGAACACGCTCCCTGAGCCAGCGGCAATCATCGGACCATGTCAGATTCGAAACCCTCCGAGCTCTGGCGCATCAGCGAGTTCGAACGCGCACGTGCGCGTTCGATCAGCAGCGCGTTCTCCACCTTCGACGCGCCCACGGTGTTGCCCACCACGCTGCTGGCCGATCTGCGCCGGCTGGACAACCAGGGCAACAGCGGCGACGTGCTGGAAGTCGCCGCGGCTTGCATGCGCAACCACGAGGCGGCGATGCTGTGTTTCGAGATCAACGGCAGGGTCTGGCCGGTGACGCTGTTCCCGTTGCCGATGCTCTACCACGCGCCGCAAGGCCAGGCGGACATCGGCAGCAACGTGTTGCCACGCCTGACGCTGTTGCGCATCGAGCCGCCAGGGGTGCGCCCGCCCGGGCACTGGATGCACGAGCGTGTCGCCGAGGTCGAGCACTACCGGCCGCTCGCGCCGCTGCTGTGGGCGCTGGCGCTGGAAGGGCCGCGCCCGGCGCTGCTGACCGAGATTGCCGGCAACGTCGCCTACCGCGCCCTGAAGAATCCGGCCGACGAAGGGCTGGCGCTGGGCGGCGCGCTGCGTTCCGCGGCCGAGCGCTTGCGCCGCGAGACCGTCTCGCTGCGCACGATCGCCGAGTGGCCCGGCATGAGCGTCGAGCGGGCGAGCCGGCTGCTCAACGGCCTCTACCTGAACTCGGCGCTGCTCGCCACGCGCGCGCACCCGGCGGCGCGCGACCGCAAGGCCGGCGGCTGGCTCGCGAGGCTGGGCCTGAAGCGCGGCAGCTGATCCGGGCTGGACTGCCCGGGGTCAGAGCTCCCGCCAGCGGTGGCAGGACACCGACTGTCCGCGTCCCGTGTCCTCCAGGATCGGCACCTCGACCCGGCAGCGTGCCACCGCGAACGGGCAGCGCTTGTGGAACGCGCAGCCCGGCGGCGGCGCCAGCGGTGAGGGCAGCTCGCCGCTGAGCACCTGGCGCTGCTGGCGCGCACTGGCGTCGATGCGCGGCGTGCTCGCCAGCAAGGCTTGCGTGTACGGGTGGCGCGGCGCCTTGAACAGCGTCGTCTTCGGCGCGCGCTCGACGACCTTGCCGAGGTACATCACCAGCACCTCGTCGGCAATCAGCTCGACGACGGCGAGGTTGTGCGAGATGAAGATGTAGGCGACGTGGGTTTCATCCTGCAGGTCCATCAGCAGGTTCAGCACCTGGGCCTGGATCGACACGTCGAGCGCCGAGACCGGCTCGTCGAGCACGACGATCTTGGGCTGCAGCATCAGCGCGCGCGCGATCGCGATGCGCTGGCGCTGGCCGCCCGAGAACATGTGCGGATAGCGCTCGTAGTGCTCGGGCCGCAGGCCGACGCGCGCCATCATCGCGCGCGCTTTCTCGCCGCGGGCGGCCTTCGCCAGACCGGTGTTGATCGTCAGCGGCTCTTCGAGGGCCAGGCCGATCTTCTTGCGCGGGTTCAGGCTCGCGAACGGGTTCTGGAACACCATCTGCACCTGCTGGCGCAGTTGTTTCTTCAAGGTGGCGTCGGCGTGGGTGACATCCGCATTCGCGAGCAACAGCGCGCCGCTGGTCGGTGCTTCAATCATCGTCAGCTGGCGCGCCAATGTGCTCTTGCCACAGCCTGATTCGCCGACAACCGCGAGCGTCTTGCCGGCTGACAGCGTGAACGACACGCCGTCGAGCGCGCGCGCGAGCGCCTTCGGTTTCAGGAAGCCGGTGGAGACGCTGTAGTGCTTGGCGAGCGCCTGCGATTCAAGAACCACGCCGGTTTCACTCATGCCGCCACCTGCGTCAGTGGATAGAAGCAGCGCGCCTGCGCGCCGATGTCGCCATCGAGCGTCGGCCGTTCGTCGCGGCAACGCGGCTTCACGTACGGGCAGCGCGGCGACAGCAAACAGCCGCTCGGCCGGTCGAACGCGCCCGGCACCATGCCGCCCATCGAACGCAGCCGGCGCTGGCCGATGTTGTGCTCGGGCAGCGCCGACAGCAGCGCCTCGGTGTACGGGTGGCGCGGCAGCTCGAAGAGTTCGGGCACGTGCGCGGTCTCGACGACCTGGCCGGCGTACATCACGAGCACGCGCTGCGCCACTTCGGCGACGACGCCGAGGTCGTGCGTGATCAGCACCAGCGCCATGCCGCGTTCGCGCTGCAGCTTGATCAGCAGCGCGAGCATCTGGGCCTGGATCGTCACGTCGAGCGCGGTCGTCGGCTCGTCGGCGATCAGCAGGCGTGGGTTGCAGGCGATCGCCATCGCGACCATCACGCGCTGGCTCATGCCGCCGGAGAGCTGGTGCGGGTAGGCCGATAGGCGCCGCTCAGCATCCGGGATCTCGACCTGCTTCAGCAGCTCGAGCGCGCGCGCGCGCAGCGCCTTGCGCGAGCCGCCTTCGTGGATGCGCAGCGTTTCGACGAGCTGGAACTCGACCGTGAAGCAGGGGTTCAGGCTCGCCATCGGGTCCTGAAAAATCATCGCGATGTCCTTGCCGAGCAGGCCGCGGCGCTCCTTCACCGGCATCGCGAGCAGGTCGCGGCCGTCGAACATCAGGCGCTGCGCATGGACGCGGCCGGGCTCGTCGATCAGGCCCATCAGCGCGAGCGCGGTCACGCTCTTGCCCGAGCCCGATTCGCCGACGATGCCGAGCACCTCGCCGGCGTCGACATGCAGGCTGACGTTGTCGACGGCGCGGAAGGCACCGAACTCGACGCCGAGGTCTTGAACTTCGAGCAAGGCCATCGCGCTACTTCTTCAGACGCGGGTCGAGCGCATCGCGCAACCCGTCGCCCATCAGGTTGAAGGCCAGCACCGAGACCAGGATCGCCAGCCCCGGCAAGGTGACGACCCACCATGCACTCTGGATGAACTCGAGCGCGCTCGCCAGCATCGAGCCCCACTCGGGCGTGGGCGGCTGCGCGCCCAGGCCCAGGAAGCCGAGCGCTGCCGCGTCGAGGATCGCGGTCGAGAAGCCCAGCGTGGCCTGCACGATCAGCGGTGCGGCGCAGTTCGGCAGCACGGTGTCGAACATCAGCCGCAAGGTGCCGGCCCCGGCGATGCGCGACGCGCTGACATAGTCCTTGCCCATCTCGCCGATCACCGCGGCGCGCGTCAGGCGCACGAAGTGCGGCAGCATCACGATCGCGATCGCGTACATCGCGTTCATCAGCCCCGGCCCGAGGATCGCGACGACCGCGACCGCGAGCAGCAGGCTGGGCAGCGCCAGCATGATGTCCATCAGCCGCATGATCGTGAACTCGACGCCGCCGCGGAAGAAGCCGGCGAGCAGCCCCAGCAGCACGCCGCTGCTCAGCGACAGCACGACCGACACCAGCCCGATCAGCAGCGACAGCCGCGTGCCGTGGATCAGCCGCGAGAGCAGGTCGCGGCCGACCGGGTCGGTTCCAAGCAGGAACACGTGGCCACCGATCGGCTGCGTCGACGGCGGCTTCAGCACCGCGTCGGTGTACTGCTCCTTCGGCGAATACGGTGCGATCACGTCGGCGAGCAGCGCGCACAGCACGAGCGCGACGATCACCGCCAGGCCGATCATCGCGCCGCGGTTGCGGCGGAAGTCTCGCCACAGCTCGGCGAGGGGGGATGGTGGTGCGGCGACCGGAACCGCCGTGGGCAACAACGAACTCATTGGTGGCGAATCCGCGGGTTGATCACGCCGTACATCACGTCGACGAACAGGTTCACGCCGATGATCACGGTCGCGCTCATCAGCAGGCCGCCCTGCACGGCGGGGTAGTCGCGCCGGCCGATCGCCTCGACGATCCACTTGCCGATGCCCGGCCACGAGAAGATCGTCTCGGTCAGGATCGCGCCGGCCAGCAGCGTGCCGACCTGCAGGCCGACGGTCGTGATCACCGGGATCAGCGCATTGCGCAGCGCGTGGATCGCGACGATGCGGAAGCTCGACGCGCCCTTCGCGCGCGCGGTGCGCACGTAATCCTCGCGCAGCACCTCGAGCATGCTCGAGCGCGTCATGCGTGCGATCACCGCGAGCGGGATCGTGCCGAGCGCGATCGCCGGCAGGATCAGGTGCGACAGCGCGCTTCGAAATGCGCCCTTGTCGCTGCTGAGCAGCGAGTCGATCAGCATGAAGCCGGTCACCGGCAGGATGTCGAACTGGATTGCGATGCGGCCCGACACCGGTGTCCAGCCCAGCGTCACCGAGAAGGTCAGGATCAGCAGCAGCCCCCACCAGAAGATCGGCATCGAGAAGCCGGTCAGCGAGGCGCCCATCACCGAGTAGTCCCACACCGTGTTGCGCTTGACCGCCGCGATGATGCCGGCCGGCAGCCCGACCAGCAGCGCCAGCAGCATCGCGCAGCACGACAGCTCGATCGTTGCCGGAAAGCGCGCGACGAACTCACGGAACACCGATTCGTGCGTGATCGTCGACAGCCCCAGGTCGCCGTGCAGCGCCTTCCACACGTAGTCGGCGTACTGGACCGGCAGCGGCCGGTCCAGCCCGAATTCGTGCAGCAGGCGCGTGTAACGCGCCGGGTCCATGCCGCGCTCGCCCGACAGCGCCTCGACCGGGTCGCCGGGCAGCAGCCGGATCAGCGAGAACACGAGCAGCGTGATGCCCAGGAACGTGGGCAGCACGAGCGCGAGGCGCTTGAGGACGAAGCTGAACAAGGGATCGCCCTCGACGCGTCAGATAGACCTACTTGTCCGCCAGATCCACCTTGGTGAAGTAGTGGTGCGCGGTCGCGTCCATCTTGTAGCCGATCACTTCCTTGCGCACCGGGTCGAAGCGCACCGAGTGGGCGATCGTGATCCACGGCGCCTCTTCCTTCGCGATGACCTGGGCCTTCTCGTACAGCGCGGCGCGCTCGGACTGCTTGGTCACGCTCTTGGCTTTTTGCACGGCGTCCTCGAAGTCCTTGTTGCACCAGCGCGCGACGTTGCCGCCGCCCTTCACGGCCGAGCAGCCGAGCAACGGGACGAAGAAGTTGTCGGGGTCGCCGTTGTCGCCCGACCAGCCGAACATCATCGAGTGTTGTTCGCCGGTCTTGCTGCGCTTGCGGTACTCGCCCCACTCGAAGGTGACGAGCTTGGCCTTGACGCCGATCTTTTCCCAGTCGGACTGGATCAGCTCGGCCATGCGCTTGCCGTCCGGGTTGTACGGCCGCGTGACCGGCAGGTACCAGAGATCGACCTCGACGCCGTTCGGGTAGCCGGCCTGCGCCAGCAGCGCCTTGGCCTTGGCCGGGTCATAGGCGTAGTCGGGGACCTTGTCGTTGTAGCTCCACAGCGTCGGCGGGATCGGGTTCTTCGCCACCTGTCCGGCGCCCTGGAACACCGCGTCGAGGATGCCCTTCTTGTTGACCGCCATGTTCAGCGCCTGCCGCACCAGCTTGTTGTCGAACGGCTTCTTTTCGACGTTGAACGCGATGTAGCCGACGTTCAGCCCGTTCTGCTGGACCAGGTTGATGTTCGGGTCGTTCTTCATCAGCGCGACGTCGGCCGGCTTCGGGAACGCCATCACGTGGCACTCGCCGGTCTTCAGCTTGGCATAGCGCACCGATGCGTCGGTCGTGATCGCGAACACCAGGTTGTCGATCTTCGGGCGGCCGCCCCAGTAGGCATCGAAGGCCTTGTAGCGAACGACCGCGTCCTTCTGGTACGAGACGAAAGTGAACGGGCCGGTGCCGATCGGCTCGCGGTCGATCACCTCGGGCGTGCCGGCGGCCTTCATCTTGTCGGCGTATTCGGCCGAGAGGACGGAGGCGAAATCCATCGCCATGTTGGCCATGAACGGCGCCTCGGGTTTCTTCAGCACGAACTTCACCGTCATCGCGTCGACCTTCTCGACGTGGTCGACGATGTTCTTCATGTCCATGTCGTCGAAGTACGCGTAGGTCGTGCCCGGCGTGGTCTTGGCCATCGGGTGCGATGGGTCGGACATGCGGTTGTACGAGAACAGCACGTCGTCGGCATTGAAGTCGCGCGTCGGCGTGAACTTGGCCGACGAGTGGAACTTCACGCCCTTGCGCAGCTTGAAGGTGTAGCTCAGGCCATCGGCGGCGGCGGTCCAGCTTTCGGCCAGGCCCGGGATGATGTTGGTCGTGCCGGTGTCGAACTCGACCAGGCGGTTGAACATCGGCACCGAGACCGCATCGAAGGTCGTGCCGGTTGTGTAGTACTGCGGATTGAAACCTTCGGGACTGCCTTCGGAGCAATACACCAGCGTCTTGGCCGCGAAGGCGCCGACGCTGCAGGTCAGTAGGGCGGTGGCCGCGAGTGAGGTCAGCGCGAGGCCGCGAGTTGTCTTCATGGGCAAATCCCGAGAGTTGGTGGGGTGCTCTTCGTGGGAGCGGGCTGAATGATAGGCGGCGCGCCAAGCGCCGCGCGCCGGGGTTCCCCCTAGCAATCTCTCTGCCATCGGTCACACCAGCGCGTGCAGCACCATCAGCCAGAGTGGCGCGGTGAGCACGAACGCGAGCGTCGAGAACACCGTGGCGGCCGTCGTCTCGGCTTCGAGCGCGTGGTAGCGCTGCGCGAAGATCAGCGCGTTGCTGCCGATCGGCAGCGCCGCCATCATCACGACGACGGCGAGCGGCACGCCGTTCAGGCGGAAGCCCCAGTGCGCGACGCCCAACACCAGCGCCGGCAGCACCAGCAGCTTCAGCACCGACAGGCCGACCGCGACCTTGGCCGCCCCCTGCACGCCGTAATACGCGAGCGACATGCCGATCAGCACCAGGCACAGCGGCACGACCGCTTGACCGAGCGTCTGCAGGATCTCGTCGGCGATCGCGGGCAGCGGCAGGCCGAGCGCGTTCCACGCCATGCCGGCCAGCACCGGCAGCACGACCGGGTGCACGAGGGTGTTGCGCGCGGTCATCAGCAAGGTCGCTGCGAGGTGGGTGTCGGCGTGGCCATGGCGCGCGATGTCGAGCTCGACCAGCGTGGTCGCGAGCGAGAGCAGCACCAGCGCATGCAGGCTGACGATGGCGAGGTGGATCGCCAGGCCGGTCTCGCCGAACAGCGCCGCGGCCATCGGGATGCCGACCTGCACCGAGTTGCCGAACACCGCGGTGATCGCGCGCACGCTCGGCCCCGCGGGAGGCAAGCTGCCGTGCGCGATGCCGCGGCGTTGCCACGCATAGACCGCGAGCTGCATCGCGAGCATCGGCACGAAGATCGCCACCAGCGTGTCCCACGGCATGCTCTTGAAATCGATGCGCGCGGTGGTGCGAAACAGCAGCGCCGGCACGAAGATGTAGTACGCGGCGTTGGCCAGCGTGCGCGCCGGGTCGGCGCTGCCCAGCCACTTGAGCCTGCCGACGATCCAGCCGATCGCGACGATGATGAAGATCGTCAGCAGTTTGAGAAGGACCAGCGTGGACATGGCGGCGAGTATCGGCGATGGTTTGCCGCCGCCGCGTCGGCACAGACCGGGTGCACCGAGCCGACTGCCGATGTGAGCGGGTGTTTCTTCGGCACGCCAATTTCGGCCTCTTGCCATGCATCGACTGACGATTCGCGGATGCGGTATCGGACAACACCGCGAACTGTCGTGCGCAGCCCCCCGAGTCGCGGGGGGCGTTGTCTGATTTTGACGTCGGACAGCTCCGACACGAGCTCGTTTTTTGCACCTGCCTTGTGCTGTTTTTACCTCGACAGCGAGCGCTTTGCACACGCATCGATCGTGAGCCTCGCTGTCACACCACGAGATGCACCGGAACGACACAATCCGCGCTCGCATTGGGGCGGGATGTGTCTTTCCGTTGACCGCCGTCAATCCAGCACGTGGCGCGATTGTTGCGACGCAACATGCGTGTGAAAACCAATGCCGAAAGGCAAGGAGGTGTTCGATGAATGCAGCGAGTTTTTTAGCGGGCGCCACATCGGCAAATCAAGCCAACGAGGCGAACGCCGGCGTCAAGGATGTGCTCGTGCTGCGCCTCAACCAGGCCGTGGCCTTGCTGTTGCTGGTGCTTCTGAGCCCGGTGATGGCCGTGGTCACCTTCTTCATCTGGAAGCGCGATGGCGCACCGGTGCTGTTCGCGCACTATCGCGTCGGCCGCAACGGCAAGCTGTTCCGATGCATGAAGTTCCGCTCGATGCTGCGCAATTCGGAGCAGGTGCTGGCCGATCTGCTGCGCAACGACGAGCAGGCCCGTGCCGAATGGGCGCGTGACCAGAAGCTGACGAACGATCCGCGCATCACGCCGATCGGCCATTTCCTGCGCCGCAGCAGCCTCGACGAACTGCCGCAGCTGCTCAACGTGCTGCGCGGTGAGATGAGCCTGGTCGGCCCGCGCCCGATCACGGTGGCCGAACTGACGCGCTACGGCAGCGTGCGCTGGCACTACCTCAGCGTGCGCCCCGGCATCACCGGCCTGTGGCAGGTCAGCGGCCGCAACAACACGAGCTACGAAGAGCGCGTGGCGCTCGATCGCCGCTACGTGGAGCAGCGCAGCGTGCTGGGCGACGTCGCGATCCTGTTCAAGACCGTCCGCGTCGTCGTGTTGCGGGAAGGCGCGCGCTGATGAAACGCGAGCCCCCCTGGGTGGGACCCGGCCGGGTCGTGCACGTGGTGGGCCGGGTCACCGACGAGGTGATCGGATTTCTCGGGCCAGCGACGCACGCGCTCGCGCGTGCCGGTCTCGACCAGGCGGTGGTGATGATCGACGAATTGCGTCTTCGGCAGCACGTGTCGAAGCTGCACGAGTCCGCCGAACTGGTGCTGACGCCGACGCGGCGCAACCCGATCACGCAGTGGCGCGACGTGCTGCAGGCGTGTCGCGCGGTGCTGCAGCACGGCGACGTGCACGCCATCCACCTGCACGGCCTGAAGCCCTGTCTGGTCGGCACGTATGCGGCGCGTGCCGCTGCGGTGCAGGCGCCGATCTTCTATTCGCCGCACGGCTCGCGCTCGCTCGGCGCCCTGGGGGCCCTGGGCGCGCTCGGCTCGGTCGCCATGTGGCTGGCGCGGCCCGTGCTGCCGACCTCGCGCGGCGCGGTCATCGTCAACGCATTGCAGGAGACGCGTGCGTTCGAACACTGGAATCCGGCCGAACTGGTCGAGAACCCGGTCGGCGATGCCTTCTTCGCGCTGCCTCGCAACGAGGCCCGCCATCCGCTGATCGTGACCGGCGGCCGTGCATCGAACGTGCGCGCCGTTGAACTGGTGGCGCAACTGGCGGTCCTGCTCGGCGGCGGCGACCCGCACATCAGTTTCAACTGGATCGGCGGTGTCGACGAGGTCTCGCGCACGCGGCTCGCGGCCGCCGGCGTCGGGATCTTCGACGCGGCCGCCGATACCGCCCCCGCCGCACGCCTGGCGTCGGGCTGGATCGGCCTGGCGCCGGTGCGCTCGTCCGGCTTCCCCCGCTTCCTGGTCGAGGCGATGGCCGCGGGCCTGCCTTGCATTGCCCTCGACTGCCCGCAGCATCGCGAAGTGATCCGGGCCGGCGAGACCGGTTTTCTGTGCGTGTCCGAGCGCGACATGATGGAGCGCATCGCGACGCTCATCGACGATCCGGATCTGCGTGCACGTCTGGGCGCCGCCGCGCAGGCGGAAGCCCAGCGTCGCTTCGGCGAATCGGCGTTTGCTCTCCGGCTGCGCACCGCCTATGCATTGCCGACCTGAACCGCCGCCCGGCTCAGACTTCGGGCAACAGCGCGGCGTAGGCCGAGTTGATCGAGTCGCGGAAGCGCTGATCGTCGAAGCGCCGGCGGGCCTCGGCGCGAGCGGCGGTGCCGAGGCGCTCGCGTTGCTCGCGCGAATCGATGAGTTCGGCCACACAGGCCAGCAGCGTCTGGTACGAGTCGCAGACCAGTGCCGTCTCGCCATGCGTGACAAGCTCGCGGTGCGCCGGCGTGTCCCAGACGACGCAGGGCAGGCCGGCCGCCATCGCTTCGGCCAGAAACACCGGGAAGCCGTGGCCACCGACCAGGGCGACGTAAACCCAGGCCGAGGACATGCGCGCGGCGCGCTCGGACGGCTTGATCGCGTCGTACACGGCGACATTGGCGGCCGCCAGGCGCGCGAGCGAGTCGGCGTCTGCCGTGCCGTGCCAGTTGCAACTGACCTTCAACGACTCCTCGCCGAGCAGCACCGCCAGTTGCGCATACAGCGCGGGCGCGGTCGAATCGTGAATGCGGCTGCCCGTCAGCAACACGGGGCGGCGGGCTTCGCGGCGTGGGGCGAGAAAGAACTCGGCATCGATCCGGCTTTCGATGAGCTGCACCGGCTCGTCCGTCATGCGCTCGAGGGCCTTCGCGTCGGCGGTGGAATTGGCGATGAGCATTTTGGGCGTGTGGCCGGCCGCGGGCCGCAGCAGCCACGTGACCATGCCGCGCACTGGTCCGAGCGACACCAGCGAGCGCGAGCCGTGCGGCGAAATGATCATGCTCTGCGGCAAGCGCCTGAAGCGCGCTGCGTACACGCCGAGCAGCGCGGGAATCATGCCGTGCAGGTGCACGGCGACGGTCGGCTCGGCTTCGACCGCGGTCAGCAGCGCGGCGACCGAGTCCATCAGGCGGCGCAGCGGTCCGGCCGTGGAGGACGTCAGCACGAGTCGGATCGACGGATGGAAGCGCGGCAGCAAATGACGGTGCGCGGGCACGTCCATCAGGATCACGGTCTGGCGGATGCCGCGCTCGGCGTTGACCGCGGTCACCGGGCCGAGAAAGCTGAACACGGCATCGGTCAGGCCGCCGACCAGGTGCACGACGTGGTCGCCGGTCGGTTGGGCAACGGTGATGTTCAGGGCGTTCGGTGCCAGCCTGTCCATGACCAGTACTCAGCGCGCCCCGTCACGCGCCACGACCACCTTCACGGTCTTCAGCAGGATCTTCAGGTCGAGCCAGGGCGAGCGCTTGTCGATGTATTCGAGATCGAGCGAGACGCGCTCGTCGTAGCTCGTGTTGCTGCGCCCGCTCACCTGCCACAGGCCGGTCACGCCCGGCAGCACACTCAGATAGTCCCAGCGCACGCTGCCGTAGCGGGTCAGTTCGGCCACCGTGATCGGGCGCGGGCCGACCAGGCACATCTCGCCGCGCAGCACATTGAGCAGCTGCGGCAGTTCATCCAGGCTCGTGCGGCGCAGAAAGCGGCCCACGGGGGTGACGCGGGGATCGTCGGTGAGTTTGCAGTCGCGCTCCCATTCGGCACGCGCGGCCGCGTCGGTGCGCAGCAGTTCGGTCAGCATCCGGGACGAGTCGCGGTACATGCTGCGGAACTTAAAGCAACGAAACAGCTTGCCGCCCAGGCCCACGCGGTAGTGACCGAACAGGATCGGCAGGCCGTCGCGTTGCGCGATCAACACCGCGATCACGAGCATCAACGGGCTGAGCAGCGCGAGCAGCAGCAAGGCCACGAGTTGGTTGATGCGCAAGTGCAAGGCTTCGGCAAATGCCGACCGCTGTTCGTTGTGGGCCAGCGCCCGCATCGCGCTGGCTGATGCATTTCGTGCCTGCATGGGAACTCCAAGTAAGAGAATGTCAAAGGTGCGCAGGTCGCATTCGACGGCTCATTGTGCAGTGCACAATGCCTTAAATGACGACGTGCTCACGTAACGATTTGAAGAATCACCAACAGCCTCCGAACGCAACCTCCTTCATCGGTCGACGCGCGAGCAGACGTCGCTGGCCAGGCTCGCGGGCAAGAAGGCACACAGTACTTCCGCGCACGGCCGGCAGCAGTGACTATTTGTTCGGCTAGTTCGGGGCGTATCGGGGTCATGATGGGAATGCGAAGAACCTTTCGTTCCGCAGGTTTTCGTTTTGTTGCAAGCGCCGTGCTGCTTGCTGCGGACCCGGGCCGTGGGCAAACTTGCTGCAACAGTGCGGTGGTAAACAGACGCAGCCGCGCCGGGGTGATAAAGGGACGGATCGCGCGGCTTCCGATGCGGTCCAATTGAGCCCAGAACTTGCAGGAGTTTTGATTGAAGAAGAGTCACATTGATCAACGTTTGGGGTGCCTGACATCATGAGCCTGTCCCAGATTCTTTCGATCCTGCGCGTCCGCTGGCGTTCGGCGGTCGTCGTCTTCCTGCTGATCATCGGACTCGTCGCGGCCCTGACGCTGCTGATGTCCAAGAAGTACACCGGAATCGCATCGGTCGTTCTCGACGTCAAGTCGCCCGACCCGATCGCCGGGGTCGTGCTGCCGGGCATGACGGTCTCGGGCTACATGGCGACGCAGGTCGACGTGCTTCAGAGCGATCGCGTCGTGCTCAGCGCGGTGCGGGCCCTGCGCCTCAACCAGGATCCCGACCTGAAGGCGGCGTGGCAGGACTCGACCGAGGGCCGAGGCGACTTCGAGTCGTGGATTGTCGAAGGCATCAACAGGCGCCTCGACGTGAAGCCGGGCAAGGATTCCAATGTGATCATGGTCGCGTACACCGCGAAGGATCCGGACGTTGCCGCGAAGACCGCCAATGCCGTGGTGAAGGCCTACATCGACACCACGCTGCAGTTGCGCACCGAGCCGGCCAAGCAGTTCAACAGCATGTTCGACGAGACCACCAAGGCGCAGCGCGAGGCGCTCGAGACCGCGCAGGCGAGGCTGTCCGCGTTCCAGCAAAGCAAGGGCATCATCGCCAACGACGAGCGCTTCGACATCGAAAACGCGCGACTCTCGGAGCTGTCGACGCAGCTCGGCGTGATGCAGGCGACCGCGACCGAATCGGAGGGCCGCCAGCGCGAGGCTGCCGTCAGGGGCGATCAGATGCAGGAGGTCCTGAGCAATCCGATGGTCACGACCCTGAGTGCCGATCTGGCGCGCCTGCAGGCGCGTCTGTACGAGATCAGCCAGCGGCTCGGTGACAAGCATCCCGACGTCCAGCAGCTGCGGGCCAACATCGATGAACTTAAGACGCGGCTGAATACCGAGAAAAGCCGCATCACCGGCAGTATCACGGTCAACAATTCGGTGAACCAGTCGCGCCTCGAGTCGCTGCGCAGCGCCCTCGCTACGCAGCGTTCCAAGGTGCTGCAGATGAAGAGCCTGCGTGATGAAGCAGCGGTGCTGCAGCGCGATGTCGAGAACGCGCAGAAGGTCTACGACGCCGGCTTTGGCAAGTTGAATCAGAGCACGATGGAGAGCCAGGCCACCCAGACCAACGTCTCGGTCCTCAAGACGGCGACCTCGCCGCCGTTCCCGTCGTCGCCGCGCGTCGGCCTCAACGTCGCGATCGGGGTGTTGCTGGGTCTGGTGCTCGGCATCGCGACCGCCGTGCTGCGCGAGCGGCGCGACTGGCGCCTGCGTGCCGACGCGGACGTGTTCGAAGTGCTGAATCAGCCGCTGCTCGGCGTGTTGCCGGAAGGGCCGCGCTTGCTGCAGCTGCCGGGCCGCCGGCGCACGCTCAGAACGGTTGCCGAGCGCGTGCTCGGTCGGCCTCCCACCCTCATCGGCAACTGAACCACCATGCGCGCACGCAGCACTTTCGGCCTCAAGTCCGTGACCCCCGAAGACGGGACCGCACCGACGCCACTCGACGGTCGGGACGGACCAGTGCTCGACCGATCCATCGGCGACTTCATCCGCCGGGCACGCGAGCTCAGCGACGCCCAGATCGACGCGATCCTGGCGCACCAGCGCCAGCACGGGCTGCGCTTCGGCGAGGCCGCGATCGCGCTGAAGCTGGCCTCGCGTGACGACGTGCTGTGGGCGCTGTCGCAACAGTTCCACTATCCCTATGCGCCCGGCGACGGCACAAGTTTCAATCCCGAACTGGTCGCGGCGGTCGATCCGTTCAACGTCCAGACCGAGGCCATCCGGGGCATCCGGAGCCAGCTGATGCTCGGCGTGATGGCGGCCGACCAACCGCGCCGTGCGCTCGCCGTGCTCAGCCCCAATGTCGGCGACGGCAAGAGTTTCTTCGCCGCCAACCTGGCGATCGCGTTCAGTCAGCTCGGCGCGCGCACGCTGCTGATCGACGCCGACATGCGCACGCCGCGCCAGCACCTGCTGTTCGGCGTTCCGAACGACACCGGGCTCAGCAGCATCCTCGCCGGCCGCACCGAAACCAGCGCGATCCATCTGGTGCAGGATCTGCCGAGCCTGTTCGTGCTGCCGGTCGGCACCTTGCCGCCGAACCCGCTCGAGCTGCTGCAGCGGCCGTCGTTCAGCCTGCTGCTGCAGGAGCTGCTGACGAAGTTCGACCACATCGTCGTCGATACGCCGGCGACCACGCACGGTTCGGACTCGCGCGTCGTCGCGGCGAAGTGCGGCGTGGCGATGGTGATCGGGCGCCGTGGCACCAGCCGCATGAAGGCGGTCAACAGCCTCATCAACGAAGTGACGCGCGGCTCGGCCAAGTTCGCGGGAGTCGTGATCAATGACCATTGAGGCCGCTCGGTCGGTGCTGGTCGTCATCCCGACGCTGAACGAGGTCCGCACCATCGAGGGCGTCGTGCGCTCGCTGCGTGCTGATCCGCCGGCGGGCACGACCGTCAGCATCGTCGTCGCCGACGGCGGCAGCACCGACGGCACGGTGGAGCTGGTGCAGCGCATGGCCGCAGCCGATCCGGCGCTGCGCTTCCTCGCCAATCCGCGCCGCATCCAGAGCGCCGCCGTCAACCTCGCCGTGCAGTGCCACGGCGCCGAGGCCGACGTGCTGGTCCGTTGCGATGCGCACGCCCACTACCCGGCGGGCTTTGTGCGTCGCCTGCTCGACACCCTGGCGCGCACGCGGGCCGAAGCCGTGGTCGTGCCGATGGACTCGAGCGGAACCGGCTGCTTCCAGAAAGCGGTCGCGTGGGTCTCCAACACCTGGGCCGGCACCGGCGGATCGGCGCATCGTGGCGGACGCCGCAGCGGCTTCGTCGACCATGGCCACCACGCGGCCTTCCAGATGGCCGCGTTCCGGCGCGCCGGCGGGTACGACGAGAGCTTCACGCACAACGAAGACGCCGAGCTGGATTGCCGGCAACGCAGCCTGGGCAGCAAGGTCTATCTCGACGCCGAGATCCGCCTCGGCTACGAGCCGCGCGCGACGGTCGCCGGCCTGGCCCGCCAATACTTCGCGTACGGGCGCGGACGCTCGCGCACGGTCAGGCGCCATCCGCACTCGATGCGCGCCCGCCAGCTCGCGCTGCCGGTGCACCTGGTCGTGTCGGTGGTCGCGCTGGCGCTGGCCGCGTGGTGGCCGCTGCTGCTGCTGTGGCCGTTGTCGTACCTGGCGGTGCTGGCGCTGACCTCGGCGTCGATCGCGGCGCGCGAACGTTCGCTTTGCGGGCTGCTCGCCGGCGGCGCGGCAGCCGTCATGCACGTGAGCTGGGCGCTGGGATTCCTGTCGGGGCTGGCGTTCGTCCGCGAAGCCGCGTGGCATCCGCCGCCGTTTCGCCACTCGGCGCCGGGCGGCAGCCGGTGAGTGTCGCGATGCCTGACGACACGCGCGCTCTGCGGGTTTGGCTGGTCGACCCGTCGCTGTTCACGGCGCCGTACGACGCCGCGCTCACCGAGGGGCTGGTCGCGGCCGGGGTCGACCCGCTGTGGGTGACACGGCCGACGCGCCTGGCCGATCGTCAGGAGCTGCCGCCCGAACGCACCGATCCTTTCTTCTATCGCCGCGTCGACGAGGCGAGCTGGCTGCCTGACCGGATCAAGCCGGTCGCGAAAGGCATCGCCCACCTGGCGGGGCTGATCACGCTGCTGTGGAAGATCCAGCGCCACAAACCCGATGCCGTTCACTTCCAGTGGATCGTGGTCCCGCCGCTCGATGTGCTGGCGATGGCGCTGATCCGGCGCCGCTGCCCGCTCGTGCTGACGGTGCACGACACGGTGCCGTTCAACGGCCAGAAGATGTCGTGGCTGCAGCGCTTCGGTCATGACGGTCCGATCCGGATGGCCCACCGCGTGATCGTGCACACCCGTGCCGGGCGCCAGGCGCTGCTCGACCGCGGCGTGCCGTCGAGCAAGATCGCGGTGATTCCGCATGGCGCGCTGCGCCTTTCGGTCACCGCGCCGCCGGCGGCCGCGCCCCGCGATCCGCGCTGGACCTTCGTGCTGTTCGGCGAGGTCAAGCCTTATAAAGGCCTCGATGTGCTGATCGAGGCGATCGCCGCGCTGCCGGCCGATGTCCGCAGCCACGCCCGCGTCGTCGTCGCCGGCCGGCCGCGCATGGACGTCGCGCCGCTCGTGGCCCGCATTGCCGAACTCGGGCTGCAGGCGCAGTTCGAGCTGCGCCTGCAGCGCCAGTCCGAGGAAGAGATGGCGGCGCTGTTCGCCGAGGCCGACTGTTTCGTGTTTCCGTATCGGCAGATCGACGCGAGCGGTGTGTACTTTCTCGTGAAGTCGCTCGGCAAGTGGTTGATCGCCAGCCGCGTCGGCATCTTTGCCGAAGACGTCGCCGACGGCATCGACGGCGCCCTGGTGCCGAGCGATGACGTCAGGGCATTGGCTGTGGCGCTGGCGCATGCGATCGTCGAGCGCCCGCGCCGTGGGCCGGTGCGGATGGCCGATTCATGGGCGGGCATCGGCCAGGCCACGCGGCTGCTGTACCAGCAGGCGATGGCGGCCTCGGGCGCGCCGCTGCCCTTGCGCGATCATCAGGGCATGGTGGGGTGACGCATGGCGTATCAACCTGAACTCCTCGGTCGGGCGGCCGCCGCGCGGCGGCAGCTGCTGCAACGCCTGCTCGCGGGCGCCGGGTGGGCGGCGGGCAGTGGCTGCGCGGTAGCGGCGACGCCGCGCGCTGGGGATGCGCCATCGGCGCCGCCCGTTCCTGCCGCGATCCGCGATCAGGGTTACCGGCTGGTGCAGAACTGGGATTTCGCCAGCACCGTCACCGACGACCGGCAGCTGCGCGAGGCATTCTTCACCCGCTTCGTCTACGAAGGCGGCAAGCTCGACAAACTCAACGACGAGTGGCAGCGCTACCGCGACCACGACAACCATGTCTTCGAAGACGGTGCGCTGGCGCTGGTGGCCCGCGCACCGACCGAGGTGGCCAGCGGCAAGATCGAAAGCGGCATGCTGAGGTCGAAGTGGTCCGGCCAGTACGGTTACTTCGAATGCCGCATGAAGGTGCCGGGCGGGCGCGGCATGTGGCCGGCGTTCTGGCTCAATCCACAAGACCAGAAATGGCCGCCCGAGATCGACATCCTCGAGATCGTCAACAACGGCCGCGACAGCAGCCGCAACAGCTTTCACTTCCTGCACAGCGGCGTCAAGGAAAGCCTGCCTGTCGCGAGTTCGCTGCTCAACAACAACAAGACCTACAAGCCGGGCTTCGACTACCAGGACGACTTCCACACCTTCGCGGTCGAGTGGACCGCGGAACGCGTGCGCCACTTCGTCGATGACGTGCTCGTGGTCGACCGCGCGTTCCGCTGGGTGCACAAGGACGGCTCCGATGGCGGGCCTGCCCACGTGCTCGTCAACCTGGCGGTGGGTGGCAAATGGACCGGCCCGCCGGCGGGTCCGGAGGCCTTCCCGGCCAAGCTGCTCCTGAAGTACATCCGGGTGTGGCAACGATGAAGCTGGCCCCCAGCTCCGCGCCGTGGCGCATACCGCGCTCCTGGAACATCGAGCCGCAGCATCGAGCCGAGGCGGTGCCAGCGCAACACGCCAAGGCCGTGATGCCCGGTATGTTGAAGGCCGCGTTCATCTTCGCGCTCGTGACGATGACCGTGCTCGATCGTTTTGGCTTGCGTCTGAGTGACGCGTATTCGATCAATCCGTCACTCTTCGCCTTGTACGGCCTGGTCGGCGTGATGCTGCTGACGCATTCGGCGCAAATCGACGGCATCGGGGCGCTGATTTATGTGGGCATCGTCACGGCCGCCGGACTGAGCTTCATGCTCAATCTTTCGCTCGATCCGCGCCAGTACACGACGCTCGGCTCGCTGGGCTTGCTGCTCGTGCTCTATGCGCCGCTCGCCGTCTGTCTGCGCCCCGCGACCGGCACGACCGCGGCGTGGCATTGGATGATGAACTGGTATATCGCTTTCGCCGCGGCCCTGGCGGTTGCCGGCATCGTGCAGTTCTACGCCCAGTTCGTTTTCCATGCGGCGTGGCTGTTCGACTACACGAGTTTGATTCCCGCTCCGATACGCGGCTCCGGCACCTACAACACCACCAATCACGTCGGTTCGCTGATCAAGGCCAATGGCTTCTTCCTGCGGGAGGCGTCTGGTTTTTCGTGGACCATGGCGTTCGCCCTGCTCTGCGAATGGAGCCTGAAGCGGCGAAAGCTGCTGATGGCGACGCTGGCGCTGGCGATCGTGGTGTCGTATTCGGGTTCCGGTCTGCTCGCACTGGGTGTGGCGATGCTGTTCCCGCTCGGGCAACGCACCCTGGTGCGCGTGTTTGGCTGCGTTGTGGTGGGCGCGATCATCGTGCTGGTGTTCGGCGACGCGCTGAACCTGAGCTACACGCTCGGCCGCGTCGGTGAATTCGATTCGACCCACAGCAGTGCCTATTGCCGCTTCATCCTGCCGGGCAAGGTGGTCGCCGAACAGATCGATTCCGACGCCTGGACCACGCTGCTCGGGCACGGGCCGGGCACGACCCAGAAATTGTTCTCCACGTGTGAAACAACCTACGCCAAGGTGCTGATCGAGTATGGATTGCTGGGCACGATCGCAGTGGTCGCGCTGATTCTGGCGGCGGTCAATCGGTCTTCGGCGCCGATCCGCATCCGGGTCGTGCTCTTCGTCCAGTGGCTGCTGCTGGGCGGCAACCTGCTCGCACCTGAATCGCTGCTCGTCATCGTCCTCATTTCCGGGGTGTGGCCCCCGGGCCTCGCCCGGGACATCGCGCCGCCGCGCAAGACCGGCCCGCGTACCACGAACGTGGCCTCTCGGAGGCTCGGAACATCATGAGCCAGGCGCCGCCGAGAGTCAGCATCGTCATCACCTGCTACAACTACGCGCAGTACGTCGGCACGGCCATAGAAAGCGCGCTGGCGCAGAGTCATCCCGGGGTCGAGGTCATCGTGGTCAACGACGGCTCGACGGACGGCTCGGCCGACGTCATCCGCCGCTACGAGGGGCGGGTGCGCTCGATCTGGCAATCCAACCAGGGGTCGATCGCGGCCTACAACCGCGGCTACGCCGAGTCGACCGGTGATCTGGTGTGGTTTCTCGATGCCGACGATGTTGCCGAGCACGACGCGGTCGAAGCCGTCGTCGCCGTCTGGCGGCCCGGATGCGTGAAGCTGCAGTACGACCTGAAAATCATCGACGCCGCGGGTGACGACCTGGGCCGGCGGTTTTGCAACTTCGTGCCCGGCTACGACGCCGCGCACGTGCGCGACACCTTCGCGCGCACCGGCACCTACCTCTGGCCGGTGACGGCGGGAAACGTCTACGCCCGAACCTATCTCGAACAGCTGACGCCGCTGAAAGTCGGCATCGGACCGGACGGGCTGCTGAACACAGTGGCACCGGTCTACGGCGACGTCATCACCATCCCCCGGTGCCTGGCGAGCTATCGACTGCACGGTTCGAACATGTGGGCGACCAACGGCCTCGACCTGACGCGATTGCCGGAGCGGATCTTGTCGCGTCGATTGGAGATCGCCGAACTGGTCGCCCATGCGCAGCGCCGCGGTGTGGCGCTGCCGCCTGGAGACATCCTCGATCACGAGTTGGCCTTCATCAACTATCGCCTGATGGCGATGCGGCTCGGCCAGCGATACGACGGCATGCAAACCGAAACCGCGACGGCCTTGTGGTGGCGGGGCATGCAGTTCCTGGCGTCCGAACTCATGCCGTGGCCGTCGAAGCTGATGCACACGGTGTGGCTCGGGGTCATCTGGCTGTCGCCGCGACCGCTCGCCGGCGCGCTCATCCAACTGCGCTTTCAGCGCGCTCGGTACACCCAGCCGATCCGCCGCAAGCTCGCGTCGTGGTTCGGCCGTGGCGGTGATGTCGCCGCGTCGAGCGGTTCGGAATGACGCAGCGCTGCGCCGTCCGACTCGCCGCCCACTCCTGCCCATCCAGATGACGGCCGTTGCCTCCGCATCCGCCCCGGAAGTGAACCGCAGTTCCGTGGCGCGCTCCGCCATGTGGAGCGTCGTCGAGAACGGCGGCCTGGCGCTGATCTCGTTCTCGTCGCTGATCATCTACTCGCGCTTTCTCTCGGTCTCCGATTTCGGCCTGTTCTCGATCGCGCTCGCCGTGGTCGAGTTGATGACAATGCTGGTCGGTATGCTTTTTCACGATGCGCTGGTGCAGCGCCCGGACGTGACCGAACTGCACTACGACACGGCCTTCACCGCGACGTTGGGCCTCAGTGCTGCGCTGGTGGCGCTGTGCTTCGTCATCGCGCCGTTGTTCGCGCAACGCGCGGGCAACCCGGTGGCCGCTCCGGTGCTGATGTGGATCTCGCTGTGCCTGCCGCTCACGGCCCTCGGCGCCACCATCGTCGCGCGCCAGCGCCGCAACCTCGCCTTCCGCACGCTGGCGCTCCGATCGCTTATCGGCCGATCCGTTGGCGCGGCGGTAGGCATTGTGCTGGTGGTGTCGGGTGCCGCGTTCTGGGGCCTGGTGGCGCAGCAGGTGCTGATCGTGCTGTTCGGCTCGCTGGTGCTTTGGGTCACCTGCCGGGAGCGACCGAAGCTGCGCTTCGGCGTCCAGGAGTTCCGTCAGCTGATCGGATTCGGCAGCGTCGCGGTCGCCAGCCTGTTCGTCAACTTCTCGATGAAGCGCAGCTTCATCGTGCTGTGCGGGATCATGCTGGGCACCAGCGCCGCCGGCCTGTTGAACATGTGCTTCCGGGTCATCGACACGTTCTGGTCGCTGGCCTCGTCGGCGATTTCGCAGATCGCGCTGCCGACCCTGTCGTCGCTCACCAAGGACGACAAGCGATTCGGCCGTGCTTTTCACACCGCCTCTGCGTTCATTTGCGTCGTGCTCTATTTCTGCTTCGTCCTGATCGGGGCGACCTCGGCCGAAGTGGTCGAACTGCTGTTCGGCCGGCAGTGGCTCGCGATCACCCCTTATGTGACGATCCTGTCGCTGCAGGTGCTGATTCAGGCGCGTCGCATGGTCTTCAACCCGGTCATGACCTCGCGCGGCCGGCCGCGCGATCTGCTCGTCTGCCAGATCGCCGAACTGAGCTTCACCCTGGTCGCCATCGCGGTGTCCGGCGTCCCGTCGGTGAGCTGGGCCATCGGCATCTGGGTCGCACGTGAATGCCTCGGCGTTTCGATCCAGGTCTGGCTGCTGCGGCGCGCGATCAACATCGGGATTCGCGAAGTGTTCAGCGGCTCGGTCGTGCCACTGCTGTGCGCCATCTCCATGTACGGCGCGGTGTGGATCGCCCGCGATGCGCTGCCGGCCGGATGGCTGCCGGCGGCGCGCCTCGCGGTGCTCGCACCGCTCGGGGCCGGCGTGTACTTCGGCTGCGTCTTCCTGTTGGAGCGACGCCTGCTCGTCGACCTGCTCGGCTTCGTGCGGTCGGCGCTGCAAAGAAAAAAGGGCGCCGGCACCGGGCTCGAGGACAACAAACCATGAGCACGCTTCCGAAGATCTCGGTGATCATTCCGAACTTCAACTACGAGGCCTACGTTGGCCCTGCGATCGACAGCGCGCTGAATCTCGACTGGCCCGACGTCGAAGTCATCGTGATCGACGATGGCTCGACCGACAATTCGCGCGCCGTGATCGCCGGCTACGGCGCGCGGATCTCGACCATCCTGCAGCCCAATTCGGGACAGCTGGTGGCGTGCAACAAGGGCTTTGCGATGTCGCGCGGCGAGATCGTGATCTTCCTCGACTCCGACGACCTGCTGCATCCGACCCTGGCGCGCGAACTCGCCGCGGTCTGGACCCCCGGTACCAGCAAGGTGCAGGTGCAGATGCGCTCGATCGACGCCGATGGCCAGCCGCTGGACGCCTACTTTCCGCAATACGCCGTCGTACCCACGCCCGAACAGGTGCGGCAGTGGTGCACGACGACGACCGCCTATCCGACGCCGCCCGGTTCGGGCAACGCGTATTCGCGCTGGTTTCTGGAGCGCATCTTCCCGCTCACGAACACCTGTGGCACGGCCAACGACTCCTACTGCCTCGCTGCCGCGCCCTTTCTCGGCGATGTGTACACCGTGGCCAAGCCGCTCGTCTCCTACCGCATCCACGGCAAGAACCAGGGCGCCATGTCCAAGCTCGACGTGCACCAGTTCGCACGCCAGCTGACACGCGCACAGCAGCGATTCGCCTATGCGCAAGGCATCGCACGAAGTGTCGGCATCGTGCTGCGGCCAAAGGCGATCGACCGCAGCCTCAGCACGCTGTGCTACCGCCTCGCCTCGCTGAGGCTCGCACCCGATACGCACCCGATCCCGCGCGATTCGGCATGGCGTGTGCTCGGCGATGTCGCCACCGCGTTCTTTGCGCCGCAAGGATTCAGCCTGAAGGCGCGCGTCGCGATCCTCGTCTGGGCGTGCGTGGTGTGCCTTGCGCCGCCGGCGGCGGCACGCAGGCTGGTCCTCTGGCGCTTTGCACCCGGTACGCGGCCACAGGTCCTGCGCGGGCTGCTGACGCGGCTCAGAGTGGTCAAGGCGTGAGGCTCGGTCTGGTCGCTTCGTGCTTGCCTTCACGCCTTGTTGCAGAAATCGTCCGTCAATGTCCATCTCGCCTTCCGCACTGAAATCCAAAACGATCTCATCGATCCTTTGGTCAGTGGCACGGACTGGCTGGGGGACGCTGGTCTCGTTTCTGGTGTTCGCGTTCCTGGCGCGCTTTCTCGGGCCGAGCGATTTCGGCAAGTTCGCGCTTGCCAGCCTGGTGTTCGAGTTGGCGCGGATCGTCGGGAATGCCGGCTTGCCCGACTCCGTCATCAGGGATCCGTCGCTCGACGAAGTGACGGCCGACAGCGTCTTCTGGGCGTGTCTGGGCTTGAACGCGGCCGTCGCTGTCGTCATCTTCGCCGCAGCGCCGTGGTACGAACGCGTCACGGGGTCGACCGGCGTGGCGGGCCTGCTGCGCTGGCTCTGTGTGATGCTGCCGATCACGGCAGTTGGAACGATCCATGCTGGGAGGATGGCGGGTGGTTTCGGCCATCAGCGCCTTGCGCTCCAGGGCCTCGTCGTGAGCACGATCGCAGGAGGTGCGGCCATTCTCGGTGCCCATCACGGCATGGGCGCCTACAGCCTCGTGGTGCAGGTGGCCTTCACCGGCGTGTTGGGTTCGGCGACGTCCTGGTATCTCTTCCGGTGGATACCAGGGTTGCATTTTGATCTGCCGCGCCTGCGCAAGAGCCTGCACTTTGGCGTGAGCATGATGACGACTCAGCTGATCTGGATCTTGACGGCTCGTCTTCAGGAGCCGCTCATCGGGCGCGCCTACGGCACCGAGGCCGTCGGACAATACCGGGTCGCATGGCGGCTGATCGAGTTGATCGGGCAGACCGTTCTGGCGCCGATCGGAAGCGTCGCGGTCGTGACGCTGTCGAACCTCCAGGGGGACCCCAAACGATTCGCGTCGGCATTCAAGCGCCTGGTCGTCGGTGCGGGAATCATCACGCTGCCGCTGATGTTCGGGTTCGGTGCGCTATCGGTCGAGGCCATCGGACTGATCTTCGGGCCTCAGTGGAAGAGCGCCGCGCCGATCTCCCAGATATTGGTGCTGATGGCGGTCCCATTCTTCATGAACTATGTGTCGAGCCCGGCGCTGGCAGCCATGGGGAAGCCGGGTTCGATACTCAAGGTCTCGATACTGCAGCTCACGCTGACGGTTCTCTTCACGTACCTCGCCATTCCGTTCGGCATGCTTGCGATCGCGAGCGCATACGTGCTGCGGGCCTACATCACCACCCCCCTGCAGCTGGCCGCTCTCCGTCGTGCGGTCGGACCGGGAGAGATGACGATCTGGCGTGACCTGCTCCCTTTGGTTTCGATTGCCGCGCTGATATTCGGCGGGACTTGGCTGCTGAAGCCTGTCGTCAGCCCTTGGTTCGGTTCGCCGCTGCCGCTGCTGCTCGCGCTGGGTGCTGCGTCGATGCTCGTCTACACGGCGGCGCTGTACACCTTCCTGAGACGGGAAATGCTTCTCTTCCTCGAGCCTCTGCTGAATATCGTCAAGAGAAAAAACGCAAGGAGTTGATGACAATGGAAATGACAGGTCAGAAGGAATTGATAGCTGCTCTGCAGCTCCAGATTGACGAGGCGATACTGCCTTTGGTCCCGCGTTTCGAGCAATTGATACTTCTTGATTTTCCGAATCACGCTAACGTTGGTGACAGCGCCATCTATGCCGGCGAGTTGGAATTCTTCAGCAAGCGGTTTCAGGCGCGTCCGTCAATTATTTCGGACGCAACGAATATTCCTTGGGGAAGAATCGAAAATTCCAACGCGGCTGATCCCATATTCCTCCATGGAGGTGGAAATTTCGGCGATCTTTGGCCTCAACACCAAGTGCTCAGGGAAGAGATATTGAAGAGATTCCCGGGCAGGCTGGTCATTCAGCTGCCTCAATCGATTCACTATGGTGACGAAGGGAAGATAGATCAAACTGCCAAAACGATCAGGGAGCACGGTAATTTCGTACTATTGGTTCGCGACGAAGCCAGCTTTGAAATTGCCAAGAGTAATTTTCAATGTGAAGTAAGGCGCAGTCCCGATATGGCGTTTCACCTTGGCGCGTTGAAGCCGCCAAGGCGACCGGTCCACGAGCTGCTGCTGCTGCTGAGGAATGACCGGGAAAAGAGGGCCGAAGAATCCACCGGCGGGCCAGATTTACCGCCGGGAACGCTTGTTACAGACTGGCTTGAGGACAAGAAGTCCATGAAAGCCGGCGCCAAGGCAATGACTGCTATAAAGGCGCTTCTGAAGGGCGAGGCCGGTGAGATGGCGGTGCGAAGAAATTACTTCGAGCTGCTGGCCATGAATCGACTTCGTCGTGGAGTTGATTTACTTTCGTCAGGTAATTTCATTATTACAGATCGCCTGCATGTTCATATATTATCTATTCTTCTTGATATAAATCATGTGGTTTTGGATAATAGCTATGGAAAGGTATCAAGATTCATAAATCTATGGACCAGTGGCTTCGCGAAGATGACGCAGGCGGATTCGCTTTCTCGCGCACTAGAACTGTACAAGCCGGTCGCCGTTCAATGATGCGTGATAGCGCCTCTCCTTACTCGTCATCGCGTATGAGGCGCGCGGATTGGCGGCAGCATGCCTACTTCCTGGATCGATTCTTCAGAGGGAGTGCGTGATGGGTTCGAGGACGACCATCCGAGTCATCAGCATGGATACGGCGCGTGAACGGAGAAGTAATTTCTCCGACGACGCGAAGAATTCTGGCCTTGCGTGGTCGTATTTTGATGCGTTGCGGCGACCTGTGGGGCCGTTGATTCACGATGCGGCAACCGAACTCATCCACACGGGCAGGGTCTTGCGCGCGGGAGAGATAGGCTGCTATTCCAGCCACTACAGCGTTTGGTGCTGGTTCCTTCAATCGGAGCACGACCAGCTCATCGTATTCGAAGACGATGTCGTGGTCGACTGGTCTGCGGTCAAGGTTCTGTGCGATCGCGACCTGACCAAGGATGGGATTGATATTCTGAAGCTGTTCACGACATATCCAGCCCATCTGGATATCGTCAGGTACAAGCTGTTTTCTGACCACAGTCACCTCGTTCGCCTGCGAGGATACTGTTACGGAACCCAAGCGTATCTTCTGACGAAACGGGGGGCCTCCGCACTCGTGCAATCGTGCTCGCGTCTGACGATGCCGATAGATTGGGCCATGTCGAGATACTGGGACTACGGGATCGACAACTATGCGGTCTTCCCTTTCCCGGTCATAGAGCGACTCGGGCCCTCGAGCATCGGTCATGCGGCCAGCGCGGGTGCGGACACCGCCACTCTTTCGGAGCGGATGCGCAGGCTTGCCTGGCGGTGTCGCGATCGTGCATCCAGGGCGGTCGCCGATGCGCGTCGAACGCCTCGGCCGTTCGGGATCCCCGCGGACGCGGCGGCGCCGTTGTTCAACCGAGCCGAGACCTAGGACGATCGTGCGCAACGTTGACAACAGCACCGTCATGGCTCGCGTCGTAAAGGCGCCGGGGCCGGAAACTTTTCCGTGGCTCGACGGGCTGCGCGGGGTCGCTGCGATGTGGGTGCTGCTGTCGCATGTCCAGATCCTTTCCGGCACGCGCTGGATCCCCATCCTGTCGTGGGGCGCGCTGGCAGTCGATCTATTCATGATGCTGTCGGGCCTGCTGATGGCGCATCACTACCTGCTCAGGCAGGCGCGCGAGCCCTGGAACAAGCCGAGTACGTGGTTGACGTTCTGGACACGGCGCTTCTTTCGCATTGCGCCTCTGTACTACGTTGTGCTGGCCGTCGCCCTCGCACTCGCGCCCTACATCGGGCATGCCCGGGACGCGGTGGCGGCAGTGTGGCCGGGCACCAGCACGGCGGCATCAAGGTATGCCAGTTTCGACCTCGGCAACGTCATCGCGCATGTCACTTTCGTATTCGGCGCCCTGCCGGAGTACGCCTTCAGGACCTCGCTGCCGGACTGGTCGATCGGTCTCGAGATGCAGTTCTATCTGTTCTTTCCGTTCGTGATGCTGCTGCTGGTGCGGCGCGCGGGCCATCTCTTCGCAGGTGTGGCGCTGGCGATCGCCTGCCTCGCATTGCAGTGGCAGCTTCCGAGCTTTTTCGGTGCCTTCGTGATGCCATCGTTCTTGCCAATCAAGCTCTACGTGTTCGTGATTGGCATCTGGATTGCTATCAGTCGCGCTGACGGCTCCATGAAATCGGCCCTGGTGGTTTCCGTGCTCCTCACGTCGGCGGTGGCGGCCCATGTCAGGTCGTCCGAGGCGATCGGGCGTGTCGTGCTCGTCACTGTCTTGTTCTATTTGATGTCGGACGGCAGCTTGCCGGGGCCACGGACGGTGCTGCGCGGCATCGATCGAGCCCGGGCTGCACTCTCGGGCCGCCTGGCACGCTTCCTGGGAGACACGTCATACGGCTTGTACCTGGTTCATTTGCTTGTGTTGATACCGATCGCGGGAGCATTTGCGCAACTGCCGGCTTACGTTGCGGCCCCAAGCGCACTGCGTTTCGCCATCTGCCTGATCCTGGTCGTCCCGATCTCACTGGCCCTCGCGTGGCTCGGGCATCGCGCAATCGAGCAACCGGGCATTCAGTTTGGAAAGAACACGATCAGATCTTTTTTCTCGGCGCGCGTCGAAGCCGCCCAACCGAGCTCCGTGGCGAAATGAACCTGCTCGATCGGCTCGTTCGTGGCGCCCGGATCGATCAATTGTCGAAGGGAACACCATGTCCAGACTCGCTTTCACCTTGATATTTGGCTTCGCCGCCCTGTTGACCGGCGGCGCCGGATCGGCTCAGGTCACCGACGCGAACAACACTGCCGCGTCGGCGCCGGCGCAAGCCATCTCGGGTCCGACGCCCTTCCCGAAGGATGCCAAGGATTGGCCCGGCAAAGGCGCGATCCGCGTCTTCGGCTACATGAACGACTTTCGCAGGAACTTCTGGCGCGAGCGCGAGCGCAAGCAGGGCAGCGTTGTCTTCGCCGGCGACTCGCTGGTCGGCGGCTGGCGCACGCTGGCCCAGGATCTGCCGGGTGTGCCCGTGGCCAATCGCGGTATCGGTGGCGAACCCACCCGCGGCCTGCTGTTCCGCTTCAAGGAAGACGTGCTCGACCTGCACCCGCAGGCCATCGTCCTGCTGACCGGCTCCAACGACTTGAGCGCTCAACAGGACATCCAGCAGACGCGCAGCAACATCGCCGAGATGCTGGACATGGCCGAAGCCGCGTCACCTGGCGTGCCTATCGTGCTGTGCACGCTGCCGCCGCGCGACAACCCCAAGTCGCCGATCGATCCGAATAAGCTCATCGAACTCAACAAGCTGATCGCCTCGCTTGCCCAGGGCCGATCTCACGTGGCGGTGCTCGATTTGTATCCGCTGCTCGTCGACCCCGACGGCCTGCCACACGCCGAATACTTCGCCGCGGACAGGGGGCACCTGTCGCCGGCCGGCTTCAAGCGATTCCGCGATGGCCTCGCGCCGGTGCTCAAGCGCTTCAACGTTGGCTGAAGAAAGGACGAGTCCGTGGCTTTCACTTCGTTGACCTTCATTGCCTTCATCGGTGCGGTGGTGCTGCTCACCAGCATGCTGCCGTCGCCCGGCGGCCGCAGTGCGGTGTTGTTCGGTGCGAACCTGGTATTCATCGGCAGCTACGTCGACAGCGTCACGCAGGTCGCGCCGTTGGCGGCGTTTCTGCTGATGTGCTACCTGATCATCGAGGGCGTGCGGCGCAGCCGTTCGTCTGCGGCACTCGTCGCCGGCCTGGCGGTGGTCATCGTGACGTTCATCGTGTTGAAGAAATTCAGCTTCCTCGGCGAGTCTCTGGTGTTGCCGTTCCCGTATCTGATCGCCGGCTTGTCCTATGTGCTGTTCCGCGTCGTGCACCTGCTGGTCGACGCGAAGCAGGGGGAGCTGACGCAGCCGATCGCGCCGCTTCACTTCTTCAACTACACCTGCAATTTCCTGTCCTTCACTGCCGGTCCGATCCAGCGCTTCCAGGACTACGCCGCCAACAAGGACCAGCGCCTCTCACTGGACGAAGAGAAGGTGTTCCGCGCGTTCGCGCGCGTGATCATGGGCTTCGTGAAGGTGGCCGTCGTGTCGGCGATCTTCAACTACCTGTTCGACAGCGTGTCGGTCCGCGTGCTCGACACCGCTGCGACGCTGGCGTGGCCAATGCTCCTCGGCCTCTACACCACGGCAGCGGTCTGCTACACGGTGTACCTGTACGCGAACTTTTCCGGCTACATGGACATCGTCATAGGCGTCGGGGCGCTGATCGGCCAGGAGTTGCCGGAGAACTTCAATCAACCCTTCCGCGCGCGCAGCTTCCTCGAGTTCTGGCAGCGCTGGCACATGACGCTGTCGGAGTGGTTCAAGACCTATGTCTTCAATCCGCTGCTGAAGCTGCTGGCCACGCACGTCACGGCGCCCGCGGCCGGCCCGTACCTGGGCGTGATCGCCTTCTTCGTCACGTTCCTGATCATGGGTGTGTGGCACGGGACGACCTCGGTGTTCGTCGTGTACGGACTGCTGATGGGCGCGGGCGCCAGCATCAACAAGCTGTGGCAGGTGATGATCACCAAACGCCTCGGCAAGAAGCGCTACAAGGTCCTGGCGGAAAAGTCGGTCGTGATCTATCTGGCGCGCGGCCTGACGCTGGCCTACTTCGCGCTCGCGCTGACCTGCCTGTGGGTCGACATGCCGCAATTGCTCCGCCTCACGCGCCAGCTCGGCATCGGCGGCGTGGCCGCGAGCTACCTCGGGCTCGCTGTGGCTGGCGCGATTGCGTACTTTGTGTGGGACACGCTCGCGTCGCTGCCGGTGCGCTGGCTCGCCGGCAGCACCGGCGGCGTGATCGGCCGCAATCTCGGGCTGGCCTTCCAGATCTTGCTGATCGTCACCGTGTCGTCGTTCTTCCACAAGGCGCCGGAATTCGTTTACAGGGCATTCTGAAGATGAAGCTCATCCTCAACCAGGCCGCGCGCCTGCTCGTCGCCCTGGTGGCGTTATATGGCGCCGCGCTCGCGATCAGCCTGGTGCTGGTGCCGCGCTCGGACACCGGCCCGCGGCTCGACACGGCCCGCGCCGCGTCGTCGCTGTTCTTGACCGAGCCCAAGTACGTCTTCATGTCGCGCGCGCGGCTGAACACGTCCGCCGACAAGGTATTGCTGGTGGGCGCGTCCAACACGATGGCCGGCTTCAAGCAGCGCCAGGTGCAGGCGCTGCTTCCCGACCTCGAGGTCCACAACCTCGCCGTCGGCGGCTCCAACATCACGCAGGTCAGCCAGGTCGTCGATCTGGTGCGCGAAGTGCAGACGCCCGAGGCGCGACGCCACAACATCTACGTCGTCGGTCTCTGGTACGGCCTCTTCGCGGCCGACAAGGCGCGCTGGTACACCGCGGATCGGCACGCCGGCGACACCGACATCGACATCGAGCGCTATCGCTACGGCTTCTACCGCCGCAGCGACGCCGGTGCGGTCCCGGTGCTGCCGCCGAAGTACCTCGATGCCGGCGTGCTGCTGATCCACCCCTACCTCGTCCTGGACCGCACCGCGCGCGACCTGACCTTGTCGCTGCGCGAGTTCATCGGCACCAAGAAGCGCCCGATCACCGATGCGCAGCGCGACGCGGTGGTGCTGAACGATGCCGACAAGCGCAAGTACCTCGCGTTCTGGCGCGAGTACACGGGCTTGGCCGAGATGCTCGGGAACGCCCCTTTCCAGGCCTTGCAGCACATGGTCGACGGCATCGTCGCCGAAGGCGGCCGCGTCGTCCTCGTCGATCTGCCGATTCCGCAGTGGCATGCCGAGGGCTCCGCGCTGTCGGCCGATTACCGGCGCCGCCTCGACGCGATGCTGCCGCGCCTGAAGCAGCAGCCCGGTGTCTCGGTGGTGACGATGGACGATGCCGGCGCCAGCGATGACTTCAGCGACGAGGTGCACCCGAAGCCGCGCGTGACGCCGCGCTGGGCGCAGCGCCTGGCCGACGAACTGGCCATCACCGCACGCGCCGCGAAAGACGCCCGATCCTCACCCCAACTTGCGAGAACGCCATCATGACGACCGACCTGATCTACGCCAAGCTGAACGACATCTTTCACGACGTGTTCGACGACGACAGCATCGTCGTGACGCCGCAGCTCACCGCCGACGATGTCGACGAGTGGGACAGTCTTGCGCACGTCCGGCTGGTGCTCGCGGTCGAAAAGAAGTTCGGCCTGAAGTTTTCCGCTGCCGAAGTCGGGCGTCTGAAGAATGTCGGTGAATTCGCGTCGCTGATCCAGGCCAAGGCACCGTGAGTCAAGGCCGCTCTGCGCGCCATCCGCGTGTTCCTGACGCCCACAGGGGCGCCGTAACTCATTGTGTTGAGGAGGCCATTGGCTCATGAGCAACGATCTCTTTTCGCGCCTCGCATGGCTGCCCGCCGCGCCCGACGATTTCGCGCAGCAGTGCCGCCGGCTGTTGGACGAGCCGGCCGAACTGGGCAAGCGCGCACAGCGGCTGGCGGGGCATGCGCTCGACGAAAATCACCTGCACAAGCTGGCCAAGGCGCTGAACAAAGCGCGAGACGCCGGTCATTCGCTGGCGCCGCTGACACCGTTTCGCCTCGGCGTCATCAGCAATTCAACGTCGCACTTCATCGTGCCGGCGCTGGTCGCCAGCGCCGCGCGCCATGGCATCGCGCTCGAATGCATCGAGGCCGACTTCGATCAGGTGGTGCAGGCCGCGCTCGCGCCTGATTCGCCGATCAACCAGGCGCGATGCGACGCCGTGCTGGTGGCAATCGACCACCGCGGGCTGCCGCTGACTCCGACACCGGGCGATGCGCCCGCGACCGAACGGACGGTGCAGGCGGCGCTTGCGCACCTGGACATGATCCGCAACGGGCTGCGCGCGCACAGCAACGCCGTGTGCATCCTGCAGACGCTGCCGCCGCCAGTCGAATCGACGTTTGGCAGCTTCGACGCGGTGCTGCCCGGCACGCCGCGTCACCTGGTGGACGCGGTCAACCGTGGCATCGCGCTCAGCGTGGCCGGCACCGAAGACCAGTTGCTGGATGTGGCCCACCTCGCCGCCACCGTGGGCCTGGCCCACTGGCACGATGCGACGCTGTGGAACATGGCGAAGCTGCCGTTCGCCAGCGCCTTCCTGCCGCTCTACGCCGACCACGTCTGTCGCCTGGTGGCGGCGCTGCGCGGCAAGAGCCGCAAGTGCCTGATCCTCGATCTCGACAACACCGTCTGGGGCGGCGTGATCGGCGACGACGGGCTGGAGGGCATCGTCATCGGCCAGGGCGACGCCACCGGCGAGGCGCATCTTCAGGTGCAGCGCACCGCGCTCGCGCTGCGCGATCGCGGCGTGGTGCTGGCCGTGTCGTCGAAGAACATCGACGAGATCGCTCGCCAGCCCTTCCGCAAGCACCCCGAGATGCTGCTGCGCGAAGACCACATCGCGGTGTTCCAGGCGAACTGGAACGACAAGGCGACGAACATCAAGGCAATCGCCGAGGAGCTGTCGCTCGGGCTCGATTCGATGGTGTTCCTCGACGACAACCCGGTCGAGCGCGGCCTGGTGCGCCAGATGCTGCCGCAGGTGGCAGTGCCCGAACTGCCCGACGACCCGGCGCTGTACGCACGCACGCTGCTCGCGGCGGGCTACTTCGAAGCGATCGCGTTCTCCGGCGAAGACCGCCAGCGCGCCGAGTTCTACCAGGACAACGCGCGCCGCGTGACCTTGCAGAAGCAGGCCGGCGATGTCGATGCCTACCTTGTCTCGCTGAACATGCAGATGACGCTGCAGCCCTTCGACGACACCGGTCGCGCACGCATCGCGCAGTTGATCAACAAGTCGAACCAGTTCAACCTGACGACACGCCGCTACACCGAGGCCGAGGTGGCCGCGGCGCAGCACGACCCGGACGCGTTCACGCTGCAGGTGCGGCTGGCCGATGCGTTCGGCGACAACGGCATGATCAGCGTGATCATCTGCCGCCGCGAGCGGAACGACTGGGACATCGACACCTGGCTGATGAGCTGCCGCGTGCTGGGCCGCAAGGTCGAAGTCGCGGTGCTGCAGGAACTGCTCACGCAGGCGCGCGCGCGCGGCGTCCGGCGCCTCGTCGGCCGCTACCTGCCGACCGAGAAGAACAAGCTGGTCGAGGACCACTACGCGAAGCTCGGCTTCACGCTGCTGGTGCGACAGGCCGACGGCGGATCGTCGTGGGAGCTCGAGGTCGACGGCGCACCGATCGCGAATCTGCCGATCGCCGTCCACCGCAGCGGGTTCGCGTCACCGATCGAGATGGCGGCACCGGCAACGGCCTGAAACAGACGACGGTGACCCCATGATCGACATGACATTCCACCACGTCGGCATCGGCGTCCTGGACATGCAGGACGCGATTCGCCTCTACGAAGCCCTCGGGCACCGCCTGGTTCGCAACATCGAAGATCCCGGTATCAACATCCGGGTGGCGTTCCTGGCGAGTCCGTCGGGCGGTCCCTGGATCGAGCTGCTGGCGCCGCTGAACCCGAGCGGACCGCTGGACTCGCTCATCAAGCGCAAGCTGCTGCCCTCGCCGTATCACACCTGCTACGGCGTGAGCGACATCGACCAGGCCGGCGACCAGTTGCGTGCCGAGGGCTTCATGCAACTCGGGCCGACGCGCGAAGCAGTAGCGTTCGATGGTGCGCGTGTCGCCTTCCACTACCACGCCGTGGTGGGATTGATCGAACTCGTCGAGCGTCCGCCCGAGTGGCAGCGCGCTTGACGGATCGCCCTGGTGCCGCCGCCTTGTCGTCGATGAAAGGGCAGGACCGCCTCCTGACGCTGGACGCAATGCGCGGCATTGCCGCGATCTGCGTGATGGTCACGCACGTCAACGTACCGGGCACGCCGCATCTGGTGGGCAGCGGTTACCTGGCGGTTGACTTCTTTTTCCTGCTGAGCGGACTCGTCATCGCCAAGACCTACGGCGAGCGCCTGACGAGCGGGCTCAGCTTCCCCCGTTTCGCCGCCGTTCGCGCCATCCGCATCTACCCGCTCTATGTCGTTGGCTTCGCGCTGGGCTTTGTGCGCTGCCTGGGGGAGATGGTGCTCGATCGTCCGGACAAGCTGAGTGCCGCGCAACTGGCGGTCAGCACTGTTTTCGAGCCCTTCCTGCTGCCGTCGCCGACCAGCACAGGCCTGTTCCTGCTGAATGGGCCGGCCTGGTCGCTGTTCTTCGAGTTGGCGATCAACATCGTGTACGCGCTGGTGCTTGTGAGGTGCAGCACGCGCGTGCTCGTCGCCGTCGCGGCGGCTTGCGGCGCGTTGTTGATTTACGTGGCGATGTCGCAAGGCTCGCTCAACGTCGGTCAATCGTGGGCCACCTTCCATGGCGGAACGGCACGCGTCGGGTTTTCATTTGTCATGGGCGTCATCTTCGCCAGGCTTCGATGGCCTTCCGGGCGCGACACCGGTCTGGCGCTGATCCCGATGGCGCTGCTGGTGCTGGTGCTGGTCGTTCACCCGGCGGTCGAGAACCGGGCCGCTTACGATCTGGTCGCCGTGCTGGTGGCTGCGCCGCTGTTGGTCGGGCTCGGGGCGGTCTTCGGCCCGGTGCCGTCATTTCAGCGCGTCAGCCGGCTGCTTGGCGAGTTGTCGTATCCGATCTACGCGGTCCATTACCCTTTTCTCTGGATATTCGGCTATGCGTCGAAAAAGGCCGGCCTGCCGTCTGCCGTGTGGATTCCGCTGTTTTTCGCCATCGTGATCTGCACAGCCTGGCTCCTGAACAAATACTGGGATGTCCCTGTCCGCAAACGGCTCACCGCGCTGGTGTCCAAAGACGCGCGCATGGCCAAGGCGGTCCGCAGCGCTTGAACACCGCCGATTCGGCGTCACCGCGAACGCATCAAATGGAAAGCTGTGTCAGCAGACGCAACCACCCCATCTCGAGGTGCCTGCGAATCGATCCAGCCGTCGCGCCTGCGGAAAAGTCTTCCGGCTTCATCTGACCGTTCACACGCACACGATTGGCACGAATCGGTGTGGTTCGCACCGACGCGTTGGCGCGATGGAGTGCATAGCGCACCAGTCGCTCGGCCTGCAGCGGGCGCCCGGTGCGTTGGGAAAAATCAAGAGCCAGCTCGACTCGGTTGCCGTATCCCCGGAAGACGTCGGCACCGCAGAGTGCGAAGCGGTCGTTGTAGCCGCCCCACCAATGCCATTCGGGGAGCACGCAACGCCGAGGATGACTGCACAGATCAGCGATGGTCGCGCGCGCGAACCCGCCGTGATAGAGGAGGTCGGGGCGCATGAACAACACCACATCGGGTCGCCAATCGGTCAATCGTGTCGTGACCTGACGCAGCGAATGAAGCTGGTGGACGAGATTCCTGAGCGACCGAAATTCGTCAACGTAGTGGTCGCCGAATGCCTGGATTTTGTCGAAGCGCCATTGCTCCAGACACAGCTCAGGCGCCTCGAGCTCGCCGTCGAACGCAGCGAACGGCGCATATGCATCGTCGGGCATGGCCGCATCTTCACCCGAGCGCGCGTTGACCACGCGATCCTGCCGATAGAGATGGTAGAAGACCCGGCAATCTCCGATCTGGCGGGCCGGTCCGATGAAGTGCTGCACGAGGGTCGGCATCGTGGTGGCCGACCCGCGCGGTATGCCGAACAGGGCGATGGCGATCCTGGGTGTCTTCAATGTCACAGGTCCGGGTCGATCGTCACGGCGACAGGCGTCCGCCGTGGCACCATTGTGTTGTGCGGCCGTGACGTGTTGATCGGGGTCGCGCTCACGGAGTTGCCGTCGTCGCATGCCAACGCCTGCCCAGTTCGGGTCCAGACTGATTCACTACCTCAAGACCTCGGTCTACGGTGGCTGGGCCGACGCCGTGAACCGCTTCAGTCGCAAGCCCGTGACGGGCGGCACGCCGGTGGTGGTGAGTTTGACCACGCATGGGATTCGCATTGCACGTGTGCACCGGACCATCGAGTCGATCGCGCGCGGCCACCTGAAGCCGCAGCGCCTGTTGCTGTGGCTCGCCAAGCGCGAGAGCGGTCGGCCGTTGCCGCGTGCACTGCAACGGCTGCAACAGCGCGGCCTCGAGATCCACTACGCCGACGATGCTGGCCCGCACACCAAGTACTTTCCGTACGTTTGCTCCGAGCCGACACACCGGCTGCCGCTGGCGACGGCCGACGATGACATGTGGTACCCCGCGTTCTGGCTCGCGCGTCTGTGGGACGCCCACCAGCGGCAGCCGGGGCACGTGCACTGCTACCGCGCGCGTCGCGTCCGGGTGGACGCGGCTCGTCTGGCGCCGTACGAGACCTGGCCGTTCATGGACGACGACGGCCCGGCCCCGACCGTTTTCGCGACCGGCGTAAGCGGAGTGATCTATCCGCCGGCCTTGCTGGACCGCTTGCGCGATCAGGGGCCGGCGTTTCAGCAATGCTGCCCGAAAGCGGATGACATCTGGCTGCACGTCAGCGCGCTCCGCCACGGCTTCGTCGCGCGGCAGCTCGGCCACGCGGTGGTCGAATTCAGCACCATGCCGGCGACCCAGTCGGTCGGTCTGCAGAACCAGAACGTGGGAATGTCGCTCAACGATGTCCAGGCGTTTGCGACCTACGCACCCGCCGACCTGGCACGAATGCGCACGCCATGACGCGATGACCGGAGGTTGGAGTGGCCGGCCTGGCATGTCGTGGGGAACAAACCGGCCGCCGCGCGTCAACGCGACACCAGCTTCTTGATCGCGTCCAGCAGAATCGGCGGCAGCCAACGCCGCGCGAAGTAGCGCAGCGGCTTGGACCGGTGTGCGACCAGAAAGACCGACGAGACGCGCTTGATGCGCATCGGCACCGACGCTGGGTTCTGGTAGTAGTAGACCGCGATGGAACGGCGCGTCTGCCCGGGCGGCGTGGTCATCGGTTCGGGATGACCATGGAAGCTTTTCGGCCCGTGCATCAGCAGCACCGAGGTGCCGAACTCCGGCGGGATCGACCGCGCGCTGCTGCCGGTGTCGACATTCCAGATCTCGAGCGCGGCGCCCCAGGCCGGATCCCAGCCGCGATTGAGGTAGGTGATGAACACCATCTTGTTGCTCAGGCCGTACTGCGCGTGGATGTCGAAATCCCGATGGATGCCGAACTTTCCGTCGGCGCGCGTTTCGTGCAACCCGCCACCCAGCAGCTTCGGATCCGGCAGCAGGTCTTCGGCGCCGGTGATGGTCGAGATCAGGTCCAGGAACCAGCCCGAGTTGACGATGTTGAAATAGATCTCCGAGGCCGGCCCGAGCCGGCTGTGCGGCGACGATCGATGCGTCAGCTCCTGCTCGTTGCGAAACACCTTCCATTGGGTCTGGTCGAGCAGGTCGAACTCTTCGCGCACGAGCTCGAGCAGCGTCGGGTTGAACCAGTCGTTGACGACCAGATGCGGATATGGCTGCGCCTGGCGCAGCTGCTGCCGCAGCTCGGCGATGTAGTGCGCGTCGAACAGCTTAGCGTCGACATGCCGGTTGAGGTCGAGCCGCCTGCCGCGGATGACGACATGGTCAACGACAGACGCGTCGCGAAGCACGGTCAACTCGTCTCGGCGGCGGTCGAGCGGCCGATGCCGCGGTACTCGATGCCCAGTTCCTTCATCAGCGACGGATCGTAGAGGTTGCGTCCATCGAAGACCACCGGCTGCTTCAAGGTGCCGCGCATCTGCTCGAAGTCCGGGCTCTTGAACTGGCGCCACTCGGTCACGATGATCAGCGCGTCGGAGCCGGCCAGCGCCGCGGCCTGGCTCTCGACGAAGCTCAGCCCGGCCACGTGGCCCAGCACGCGCTTCGCCTCGGTCATCGCCACCGGGTCGTAGGCCTTCACGGTCGCGCCGCGGCGCGCCAGCTCTTCGATGATCACGCGGCTCGGCGCCTCGCGCATGTCGTCGGTGTTCGGCTTGAAGGCCAGGCCCCAGATCGCGAACTGCTTGCCGCTCAGGTCGTCGCCGAAACGCGCGATGACCTTGTCGACCAGCACCATCTTCTGGCGGTCGTTCGCCGCCTCGACCGCGTTCAGCACCTTCAGGTCCATGCCGGTGTCGTGGGCGGCACGCACCAGCGCCTTGACGTCCTTCGGAAAGCATGAGCCGCCATAGCCCGCGCCGGCGTAGAGGAACTGGGTTCCGATGCGCGGGTCGCTGCCGATGCCCTGGCGCACGAGCTCGATGTCGGCGCCGACCCGTTCGGCCAGCAAGGCGAGTTCGTTCATGAAGCTGATGCGCGTTGCCAGCATCGAGTTGGCTGCGTACTTGGTGAACTCGGCGCTGCGCCGGTCCATCACCAGCAGGCGGTCGCGGTTGCGGATGAACGGCGCGTACAGCGCTCGCATCAGCAGCACCGCGCGTTCGTCGTCGGCACCGATCACGACGCGGTCGGGGCGCATGAAGTCCTCGACCGCGGCGCCTTCCTTCAGGAACTCCGGGTTCGAGACCACGGCGTAACTCACCTCGATGTCGCGCGCGGCGAGCTCGGCGCGAATCGCTTCGTGGACCTTGTCGCCGGTGCCCACCGGCACCGTGCTCTTGTCGACGATGACCTTGTAGTCGGTCATGTGGCGGCCGATGCTGCGCGCCGCGGCGAGCACATACTGCAGGTCGGCCGAGCCGTCTTCGTCCGGCGGCGTGCCCACGCCGATGAACTGCATCGTGCCGTGCTGCACCGACGCGGCGATGTCGGTGGTGAAATGCAGGCGGCCGGCCGAGGCGTTGCGCGACACCATTTCTTGCAAACCCGGCTCGTGGATCGGGATTTTGCCGTCCTTCAGCATCGCGATCTTGCCCGCGTCGACGTCCACGCAGACGACGTCGTTGCCCATTTCGGCCAGGCAAGCGCCGCTCACCAGGCCCACATAGCCGCTACCGATGACGGTAACCTTCATTCACTCGCTCCCGGAAATTCTCGAATGTCGAGTTATACGCTGCAAGTCGCGTGCCGTTCGGGTGCGGGTTGATACAGGAGGTCAGTCCAGCTCATCGCGGCGCGGCATGTCGGCGCCGCGCCGCGAGCAGGTGATCGCCGCGGCGCGCGCCGCAAATCCCAGCGCGTCGTGCAATTCGCCCGGTGCCAGCGCGGCCAGCGATGCCGCGTTCAGCGCCCGGTGCTCCGCCAGCCAGGTGATCAGCGCGGCATGGAAGGTGTCGCCCGCGCCGACCGTGTCGACCACCTGCACGCGCACCGGCTCGGTCGTGCTGCGGCCGCGTGCGTTCCAGCCGAGCGCCCCCTCGGCGCCGCGCGTCACGACGACCAGCCGCACGCCGGCGGCGAGCGCGCGCGCGGCGAAGTCGTCGAGGCTCGTGCCCGGCAGCAGCAGCCCGAGGTCTTCGTCGCTGACCTTGAGCAGGTCGGTGCGCGGCAGCATCCAGTCGAGCTGGTCGCGCCAGCGTGCCAGATCGGGCTCGACGTTGAGGCGGATGTTCGGGTCGAACGCGATCAGCGCGCCGCTGGCGCCGCGCGCACGTTCGCGCTCGACCAGCGCACGCTGCGTCGAGGCCACCGGCTCGACGACGCTGGCGTAGGAGCCGAGGTTCACGAGCGCGAGTTGGGTCGGCACGCGCTGCAGCTCGGCCAGCCGCACCAGCCGGTCCGCGCAGCCGTCGCCGTAGAACGCGTACGAGGGCACGCCCTGGGCATCGAGGCCGATCAGGCTCAGCGTCGTCGGCGCCTCGACGCGCGCGACCGCCCGCGTGTCCACGCCCTCGGCGACGAGGGCGCGCATCAGCCGTTCGCCGGCGAAGCCGGTCGAAATCGCGCTGAAAAACGCGGCTGGCTGGCCCAGGCGCGCCAGCCCGACGGCCAGGTTGAACGGCGAGCCGCCGACGTTTGCGTCGAGCGCCATCCCGGTACGGGTCTCGTCGCCCTGGAACACATCGAGCAGGGCCTCTCCACAGATCATCAGCATCTCGGTCTCCACGGTTGGTGCGGGCGCCGCTGCAGCGCCACGCACGAATGATGGGGCAGCTTCGGGCCTGCCCGCGGTGGCGAACATTCGGGTTTTCCATTAATAAATCAAGTTGATTTATTAAATAAGAGTACCGACAATGAAGACGCACCCACCCAGAAACACCGGAGACACGCCATGACCACCAAGACATCCATTGCCCGCCTTGCCCTGTCTGCGCTGACGCTGGCCGCGTTGAGCACTGCGGCCACCGCCGCCGACCAGCCCGTGATCGGCCTGATCACGAAGACCGACACCAATCCCTTCTTCGTGAAGATGAAGGAGGGCGCCCAGGCGGCCGCCACCGCGAAGGGCGCGAAGCTGCTCACCGCCGCCGGCAAGGCCGACGGCGACAACGCCGGCCAGGTCACCGCGATCGAGAACATGATCGCCGGCGGCGCGAAGACCATCATGATCACGCCGAACGATTCGAAGGCGATCGTGCCGGCGATCAAGAAGGCGCAGGCGCAAGGCGTGATGTTCATCGCGCTCGACAGCCCGGCCGATCCGATGGAGGCGACCGACGCGCTGTTCGCGACCAACAACTACACCGCCGGCGAACTGATCGGCAAGTACGCGAAGGCCGCGATGGCCGGCAAGCCCGCGAAGATCGCGACGCTCGACCTGTTCCCCGGCCACCCGGTCGGTGCGCAGCGCCACAACGGCTTCATGTCCGGCTTCGGTCTGAAGGCGTCCGACGCGAAGAGCAACGAATTGTCGAAGAGCGCCGAGATCGTCTGCATGGCCGACAGCTTCGGTGACCAGGCCAAGGGCCAGACCGCGATGGAGAACTGCCTCCAGAAGAACCCCGACATCAACCTCGTCTACACCATCAACGAGCCGGCCGCTGCAGGCGCGCACCAGGCGCTGAAGGCCGCGGGCAAGGACAAGGGCGTGATCATCGTCTCGGTCGACGGCGGCTGCGCCGGCGTGAAGAACGTGAAGGCCGGCGTGATCGCGGCGACCTCGCAGCAGTACCCGCTGAAGATGGCCTCGATGGGCGTCGAGGCCGGCGTCGAATACGCCAAGGGCGGCAAGAAGGCGACGGGCTACACCGACACCGGCGTCACGCTGATCACCGACAAGCCGATGGCCGGCGTCGACAGCAAGGACACCAAGGTCGGCACCGACTTGTGCTGGGGCAACAAGTAGTCGTTCACGCATAAGCCCGCTGCGCGGGCCGGGGTGAAGCCTGTGGTGCTCGCCGTACGGCAGTACGGCGCCGCTTCTCGCCGCCACCGCGACCCGCCCGCTGCGGTTTCTGCGCGAACGACGCGCCGCGACCAACTCCTTGGAAACGACTCATGTCCACAAAGACCTCGAAGTTGCCGCCGATCGCCACGCTCGGCCCGCTGATCGCGCTGGTGCTGGCGGTGGCCTTCTTCGCCACCCAGAGCGACCGCTTCCTCTCGGTGCAGAACTTCTCGCTGATCCTGCAGCAGGTGATGGTGGTGGGCACGATCGCGATCGGCCAGACGCTGATCATCCTCACTGCAGGCATCGACCTGAGCTGCGGCATGGTGATGGCGCTGGGCGGCATCGTGATGACCAAGCTGGCAGTCGGCAGCGGCATGAACCCGAGCCTCGCGATCGTCTGCGGGCTGCTCGCGTGCATGGCCTTCGGCTTCGTCAACGGCCTGCTCGTGACGCGCATCAAGCTGCCGCCGTTCATCGTCACGCTGGGCACGATGAACATCGCGTTCGCGATCACGCAGCTCTACTCCGGGGCGCAGACCATCACCGACCTGCCGGCCGAAATGACCTTCTTCGGCAACACCGTGGCGATCGGCAGCGCGGCCGTCAACTACGGCACCGTGTTCATGCTGCTGATGTACGCGCTCGTGTGGTGGGGCCTGCGCGACACCCAGCCGGGCCGCCACGTCTATGCGGTCGGCAACAACCCGGAGGCGACGCGCCTGACCGGTATCGCGACCGACCGCGTGCTGCTCGGCGTGTACGTGCTCGCCGGCGCGTTCTACGGCCTGGCGGCGTGGCTCTCGGTGGCACGCACCGGCGTCGGCGACCCGAACGCCGGGCAGACCGAGAACCTCGATGCGATCACCGCGGTGGTGCTCGGCGGCACCAGCCTGTTCGGCGGCCGCGGCATCGTGCTGGGCTCGCTGCTCGGCGCGGTCATCGTCGGCGTGTTCCGCAACGGTCTCACGCTGATGGGCGTGTCCTCGGTGTACCAGGTGCTGATCACCGGCGTGCTGGTGATCCTCGCGGTGGCGACCGACCAACTGTCGCGCAAAGGAGCACGTTGATGAGCACCCAACCTCTGGTGATGGAGGCCCGCGGCCTCGTGAAGCGCTACGGCCAGGTCACGGCGCTCGATGGCACCGACTTCGAGTTGCGCGCCGGCGAGATCCTCGCGGTGATCGGCGACAACGGCGCCGGCAAGTCCTCGCTGATCAAGGCGCTGTCGGGCGCGACGATCCCCGACGAAGGCGAGATCAAACTCGACGGCAAGGTGATCCACTTCAAGACCCCGGCCGACGCGCGCCGCGAAGGCATCGAGACGGTGTATCAAGACCTCGCGGTGGCGCCGGCGATGTCGATCTCCGAGAACCTGTTCCTGGGCCGCGAGATCATCAAGAGCGGCTTCATCTCGAAGCTGCTGCGCATCATCGACAAGAAGCAGATGCTGGAGCAGAGCGTCGCGCGCATGAACGACCTGAAGGTCGGCATCCGCTCGATGACGCAGGCGGTCGAGACGCTGTCGGGCGGGCAGCGGCAATGCGTGGCCGTGTCGCGCGCCGCGGCGTTCGCGCAGCACGTCGTGATCCTCGACGAGCCGACCGCGGCGCTCGGCGTCAAGGAAGGCAACATGGTGCTCGAGCTGATCCGCCGCGTGCGCGACAAGGGCCTGCCGGTGATCCTGATCAGCCACAACATGCCGCATGTGTTCGAGATCGCCGACCGCATCCACGTCGCCCGCCTCGGCAAGCGTTGCTGTGTCGTCAACCCGAAGACGATCAGCATGAGCGACACCGTCGCGGTGATGACCGGCGCCAAGCGGCCCGACGAACTGCCGGCGGAGTGTCTGGCCTGATGCGCACGCGCAGGGTGCAGCGGTGAGCCCTGTCGGCGTCGAGAGCAAGCTGCGGCCGAGGGGCTCGAACCATGTCGGCATGCGCCAGTTCAACGAGCGTGTCGTGCTGCAGGCGATACGACTGCACGGCAGCCTGCCGAAGGCCGAGATCGCGCGGCTCACGCGGCTGACCGCGCAGACCGTGCAGGTCATCATCGCGCGGCTCGAGGCCGACGCGCTCGTGACCAAGCTCGAGCCGGTGCGCGGCAAGGTCGGCCAACCGTCGGTGCCGATGGCGCTGAACCCGGACGGCGCGTTTTCGATCGGCATCAAGATCGGCCGGCGCAGCATGGACATGCTGCTGCTCGACTTCACCGGCGCGGTGCGCGAGCGCGTGTCGCTGGCCTATGTCTTCCCCGATCCCGACACCTTGTTCCCCGAGATCGAGGCGCGGCTGCAGCAGCTGACGCACAGCCTGCCGTTCAAGCTGAGGTCGCGGCTGCACGGCGTCGGCATCGCCGCGCCGTTGTCGCTCGAAGGTTGGCATGCGGTGCTCGGCATCGGCCGCAAGCAGGCCGCGAAGTGGGCCGGCATCGACATCCGCGAGCGCGTCGTCGCGATGACCGATCTGCCGGTCGAGTTCGTCAAGGACACCGCGGCCGCCTGCGTCGCGGAACTCGTGGCCGGGCGCGGCCGCAGCATCGGCAGCTTTCTGTACGTGTTCTTCGACACCTTCATCGGCGGCGGCCTGGTGATCGACAGCCAGCTGCGCTCGGGCCTGAACGGCAATGCCGGCGCCATCGGTTCGCTGCCGCTCGGCCTGGCGCGCGGTGGCAGCACGCGCGCGCCCGACCAGCTGCTGAGCCACGCCTCGCTCGTCAACCTGGAGGCACGCTTCACGGCCGCCGAGCTCGACGTGAGCGCCGCGATCGACGTGCGCGCGATGCAAAAGCCCTGGTGGCCGCACACCGAGCAATGGCTGCGCGAGGCCGCGCCCGCGGTTGCGTTTGCGGCCAACAGCGCGGCCTGCCTGCTCGACCTCGACGGCGTCATCATCGACGGCTCGTTCAGCCGCGAGCTGCTGCGCGCCACGCTCACCGCGGTGAACCACGCACTCGATCAGTACAGCTGGGAAGGCGTGTCGCGCCCGGCCGTGTTCGAGGGCACGATCGGCTCGGACGCGCGCGCGATGGGCGGCGCGCTGCTGCCGCTGTACGCCAACTTCGCGCCGGACCGCGAGCTCTTTCTGAAGCTCGGCGCCTGATGCATCGGTGGCGCGCCGGCGGCACAATGATCGTTCAACGGGAGCCCGCATGAACGTCACCTCGGTCACCACGCAACCCATCGCCGGCCAGCGCCCCGGCACCTCCGGCCTGCGCAAGAAGGTCACGGTCTTCCAGCAGCCCGGCTACCTCGAGAACTTCGTCCAGGCGATCTTCGATTCGCTCGACGAATTCAAGGGCGAGACGCTGGTGCTCGGCGGCGATGGCCGCTTCCACAACGATGTTGCGATCCAGACCATCGTCCGCATGGCCGCGGCGAACGGCTTCGGTCGCGTGCTGGTCGGTCAGCACGGCATCCTGTCGACACCCGCGGCGAGCTGCGTGATCCGCAAGCACCAGGCTTTCGGCGGCATCATCCTGTCGGCCAGCCACAACCCGGGCGGGCCGGACGGCGACTTCGGCATCAAGTACAACACCGGCAACGGCGGGCCGGCGCCCGAGAAGATCACCGAGGCGATCTTTGCTGCCACGCAGGCGATCGCGCGCTATCTGACGCTGGACGCGGTCGACGTGAACCTCGCGCTGCTGGGCAGGACGATGGTCGCCGGCATGGCGGTCGAGGTCATCGACTCGGTCGCCGACCATGCGGACCTGCTCGCCACGCTGTTCGACTTCGATCGCATCGGCGCGCTGCTGCGCTCGGGCACGTTCCGGATGTGCTTCGATGCAATGCATGCGGTCACCGGCCCGACCGCGCACGAGATCTTCATCAAGCGCCTCGGCGCGCCCGCGGGCAGCGTGATGAATGGCGTGCCGCTGCCCGACTTCGGCGGCGGCCACCCGGACCCGAACCCGACCTATGCCGAAGACCTGATCAAGGTCATGTTCTCGAACGATGCGCCCGATTTCGGCGCCGCGAGCGACGGCGACGGCGACCGCAACATGATTGTCGGCAAACACTTCATCGTCACGCCGAGCGACAGCCTCGCGGTGCTGGCCGCGAACGCGCAGCTCGTGCCCGGTTATGCGAGCGGTCTGAAGGGCGTGGCACGTTCGATGCCGACCAGCGCCGCGGTCGACCGTGTGGCCGAGAAGCTCGGCATCCAATGCTTCGAAACGCCGACCGGCTGGAAGTTCTTCGGCAACCTGCTCGATGCCGGCGAGGTCACGCTGTGCGGCGAAGAGAGCGCCGGAACCGGCAGCGATCACGTGCGCGAGAAGGACGGCGTCTGGGCCGTGTTGTTCTGGCTCAACATCCTCGCGGTGCGGCGCGAGTCGGTCGAGCAGATCCTGCGCGGCCACTGGCTGCGCTTCGGTCGCAACTACTATTCGCGCCACGACTACGAAGGCGTCGACAGCGCGGCCGCGAACGGGCTGATGGCGCACTTGCGCGAATCGCTCGCGACGCTGCCGGGCCAGACCATGGCCGGCGCGACCATCGCGAGCGCCGACGACTTCGCGTACACCGACCCGGTCGATGGCTCGGTCAGCAGCGGCCAGGGCATCCGCATCGGCCTCCAGGACGGCTCGCGCATCGTGTTCCGCCTGTCCGGCACCGGTACCGAGGGCGCGACCTTGCGCGTCTACCTCGAACGCTTCGAGCCGGATGCCGCGAAACACGGCATCGAGACGCAGCAGGCGCTCGCCGGATTGATCGGCCTCGCCGACAGCCTGGCCGGCATCGCGCAACGCACCGGGCGGTCGGCGCCGACGGTCATCACCTGAGGCGCCGCGTCCGACGCGCGTGTTGCGGCTCGTCGCGCCGTGATGCGGTTCGTCGCGTGGGATACGCGGCGAGGGCGGGACTCGGGCATATTCGTGCCCTCGTCAATGCCCCGACTCCCACTGCAACATGAAACTTCGATCTGTCCTCGTCGTCTGCGCGGCTGTGCTCTTTTCCGCGATCGGACCCGCCCGCGCGCAAGCACCGGTTCCGTTGGGCTCGCTGCAGAGCCCGCTGTGGCTGCGCTACTCCGCGATATCGCCGGACGGCCAGCAGATCGCGTTCGCCTTCGAAGGCAGCTTGTTCGTCGTGCCCACGGCGGGCGGCACGGCCCGGCTGCTGGTCGGCAATGGCCACCACAGCTTTCATCCGGTGTGGTCGCCCGACGGCCTGAGCATCGCGTACGCCTCCGACACCTACGGCAACTTCGATGTCTTCGTCGTGGCCTCGGAGGGCGGCCCGTCGCGGCGGCTGACCACCCATTCGGCGTCGGAGCTGCCGCTCGGCTTCACGCCGGACAGCAAGGAGGTCCTGTTCTCGGCGCAGCGCATGGACGCGCGCAGCAACGTGCAGTTCCCGGGGCGGGCGGTCAGCGAGCTCTACAAGGTCTCGACCGAGCCCGGCCGGCGTCCGGTGCAGATCCTGACGACGCCGGCGATGGCGGCGCAGTTCAACAAGACCGGCACGCAACTGCTGTACGAGGACTGGAAGGGCTACGAGAACTCGTGGCGCAAGCATCATGTGTCGCCGGTCGCGCGCGACATCTGGCTCTATGACACGAAGTCCGGCCAGCACCGCAAGCTGACCAGCTTCGGCGGCGAGGACCGCGAACCGGTCTGGTCGCCCGACGAGCAGTCGGTCTACTACCTGAGCGAGAAGAGCGGCTCCTTCAACGTCTGGAAGATGCCGTTGAACCAGCCCGAGGCGGCGACGCAGGTCACGCGCTTCACGAAGAACCCGGTCCGCTTCCTGAGCATCGCCAGGACCGGCGCGCTGAGCTTCGGCTACGACGGCGAGCTCTACACGCTGGCGCCCGGCGCGAGCGAGCCGGTGAAGGTGCCGGTGCGCATCTCGGCCGACGTGCGTGCGGCACAGACCGAGAACCTCAAGCTGCGCAAGGGCGCGACCGAGATCGCGCCGAGCCCGGACGGGCAGGAGATCGCCTTCGTCGTGCGCGGCGAGATCTTCGTCGCCTCGACGGAGTTCGGCGACACGCGGCGCATCACCGACACGCCGACGCAGGAGCGTTCGGTCGGCTTCAGCCCCGACGGCCGGCGGCTGGTCTACGCCGGCGAGCGCGACGGTTCGTGGAACCTCTACGAGGCCAGCCTCGTCGGCAGCAAGAAGGAGTCACCGTACTTCTTCAGCGCCGCGAATGTCCAGATCAAGACCTTGCTGAAGAACGGCCACGAGAACTTCCAGCCTCGCTACTCGCCCGACGGCAAGGAGGTGGCCTACCTCGAAGACCGCACCACGCTGAAGGTGCTGAACCTCGCAAGCGGCCAGTCGAGGCTCGTGCTGCCGGGCAACCTGAACTACTCCTACCGCGATGGCGACCAGTGGTTCGACTGGTCGCCCGATGGCCAATCGCTGCTCGTGACCTTTGTCGATCACAACCGCTGGAGCAGCGAGGTGGGCCTGATCGATGCGCAAGGCAAAGGCCCGCTGCTGAACCTCACGAACAGCGGCTACGAAGACCAGAACCCGATCTGGACGCGCGGCGGGCAATCGATGATGTGGTTCAGCGACCGCCAGGGTCTGCACGGCCCGGGCGGGTCGGCGCAGCAGGACTTGTTCGCGATGTTCTTCACACGCGAGGCCTTCGACCGTTTCCATCTGGACAAGGCCGAGTACGCCCTGCTGAAGAAGCAGGAGGACGAGGAAAAGAAGGCGCAGGACGCGAAGCGGGAGCGCGAACGCGAGAAGAAGGACAAGGGCGGGGCCGATGCGAAGCCTGCGCTGGAGGACGAGCCGATCAAGCTGCCCGCGCCGGTCAAGATCGAACGCGACAAGCTGGAGGACCGGGTTGCCCGCCTGACGCCGAACTCCGGCGACCTCCAGGCCGCGGCGATGACGCCGGACGGCGAGACCGTGTTCTTCGTCGTGCGCACGGAAGACAGCTACGAAGTGTGGATCCAGCGCGTGCGCAGCAAGGACATCAAGAAATTCGCAGGCTACCCCGCGCCCAAGGGCGGCCGCGGCGAACCGCCGCCGGTCGACCTGCAGCTCGATGCCAAGGGCGAGAACGGTTTCGTGCTCGTCGACGGCGGCATCCAGAAGTTCAAGGTGCCGAAGGACACCGGCGACGTCAAGGCGGAGGCACTGGCCTTCACCGCCGAGATGCGCGTCGACCATGCGACCGAGCGCGCGCAGATGTTCGATCATGTTTGGCGGCAGACCCTCCAGAAGCTCTATGTGCAGGACATGAACGGCGTCGACTGGGCGGCCTACCGCAAGGTCTACGAGAAGTTCCTGCCGTTCATCGCCGACAACCACGACTTTGCCGAATGCCTGAGCGAGATGCTCGGCGAGCTCAACGTCTCGCACACCGGCGCCAGCTACCGCCCGCGCCGCGAGGACGCCGACGCGACCGCGGCGCTCGGCGCGTTCTTCGACGAGTCGCATGCCGGCGCCGGTTTGAAGATCGCCGAGATCATCGAGGGCAGCCCGCTGTCGAGTGCGCGGTCGGCGATCCGGGCCGGGATGGTGATCGAGAAGATCGACGGCGTGGCGATCGCGCCCGGCATGGAGTTCGACTCGCTGCTCAACGCCAAGACCGGCAAACGGGTCGAGCTCGCGCTGCTGGACCCGGCCAGCGGCAAGCGCTTCGAGCAGGCCGTGAAGCCGATCTCGCTCGGCGATCAGGGCGAGCTGCTCTACAAGCGCTGGACCAAGATCGAGCGCGACATGGTCGACCGCCTCTCGGGCGGCCAGCTCGGCTACGTTCATGTGCGCGGCATGGACGACGCCAGCTACCGCGACGTCTACTCGGAGGTGCTGGGCC